>Ga0184615_10002217_pt1 | contig 10463 bp, 7 predicted proteins | sample PLM4_65_coex_FD_133134 | JGI IMG/M metagenome (GOLD analysis project Ga0184615, IMG submission 133134) | Groundwater sediment microbial communities from an aquifer in East River, Colorado, USA - PLM4_65_coex | ecosystem: Environmental > Terrestrial > Soil > Riparian zone | place: USA: East... | reverse complement strand
CTACCTGGACTATGATCAGCGCCACGTGGTGAAGTTGAACGCCAGCCTGTACCTGCCGCGGGACTGGCAGATGGGGTGGACCGCCGCATGGGGCTCGGGCCTGCCGTACTCCGTGGTGTCGCGATTCTTCGCGCTCGACAACGTCGACTACCAGCAGTTCCGCACCCTCTACGGTTATTCCGTCCCGGGGCCGGAGGGCGCGGTCTTCCTGTCGGAGGAGCGCAACACCCACCGCAACGATTCGAGCCTCATGATCGGCGCGCGCGCCCGCAAGAGCTTCGTCATCGGCAGGAACGCCGCCGGCCTGTTCCTCGAGGTGTTCAACCTGCTCAACAGCGACGATCTGCGGGTGCTGACCTACGAACCGGTGCCGCCCGACCTCTCGAGCTCGACCGACAGCGTCACGCAGGGGCCGCTGCAGATCAACGGCCAGCGGCAGTTCGGCAGGCGGTTCCAGGTCGGGTTCCAGATCGACTTCTGAAGGTGCGCCCCTGATCCGTCCCGAGGACCCCCTGCGCTACGTCAAGGGGATTGGGCCCCGGCGCGCCGCGGCCCTCGAGGAGGCCGGGCTCCGGACGGTCGAGGATCTTCTCTTTCATCTGCCATTCCGCTACGAGGACCGCAGCGCCTTCCTGCCGATCGCGGCGCTGCAGCCCGGCGCGCGCGCCACCGTCCGTGGCCGCGTTGTCACCGCCGCCCTGCGCCGCACCCGCACGCGCGGGTTGACCATCTTCGAAGCGGTGATCGAGGACGGCTCGGGGGCGATCCGCGCGCTGTTCTTCAACCAGCCGTACCTGAGAACGCTGCTGCCGCGCGGCCGCGAGGTGATCCTCTACGGCGAGGCGACCCCGGCGCGCCACGGGCGGCACGGCCTGGTGCTGCAGAGCCCGCAGATCGAAGTCGTCCCGGCCGACGACACCGAGGCGATCCACAGCGGCCGGGTGGTGCCTATCCATCCGCGCCTGCCGGAGATGTCGCCGCGCACCATCCGTGGTGTCATGCACCACCTCCTGCGCGAGCTGCCGGCCGACCTCGCCGATCCGCTGCCGGCCGGCGTCGCGGCGGCGCGCGGCTTCCCGGAGCGGCGCCGGGCGTTCGACGCGGTCCATTTCCCGTCTCCCGAAACCGACCCGGCCGAACTGGCGGCATTCAGGACCCCGGCGCACCGGCGGCTGATCTTCGAGGAGTTCTTCTTCCTGCAGCTCGGGTTCGCGCTGGCGCGCGCCCGGAGCGACGCGCAGGGCCGGACGGGCCCGGGCCTGCGGGTCGACGATGCCATGCGCGCGCGCCTGCGCGCGGTGCTCCCGTACCATCTCACCGGCGCGCAGCGGCGCACCCTGGCGGAGATCGCCGCCGACATGATGTCGCCGCGGCCGATGAATCGACTCCTCCAGGGAGATGTCGGCTGCGGCAAGACGGTGGTCGCCCTGATGGCCATGCTCCTCGCCGTCGAGAACGGGCTTCAGGCCGCCTTCATGGCGCCGACCGAGATCCTCGCCGAGCAGCACCAGCGCGCCTTCCTGAGGCTTCTCGAGGGGCGCGGTGTGCCGGTGGGCCTGCTGACGGCCTCGGTCACCGGCGCCGCCCGCCGCCAGGTTCTCGCCGGGTTGAAGAGCGGCGATCTGCCGCTCGTCGTCGGCACGCACGCCCTCACCGAGGAGGCGGTCGGTTTCCGGGCCCTGCGCCTGGCGGTCATCGACGAGCAGCACCGCTTCGGCGTCGTGCAGCGCGCCCGCCTGCGGGCCAAGGGAGACAGCCCCGACGTGCTGGTGATGACCGCCACTCCGATCCCGCGATCGCTGGCCCTCACGGTGTACGGCGATCTCGACATCTCGGTCATCGATGAGCTGCCGCCCGGGCGCCGCCCGGTCAGGACCGTCCTGCGCGAGGAAGCCGCGCGGCATGGAGTGGAAAATTTTGTCCGCCGCGAGGTGGCCGCGGGCCGCCAGGCGTACGTCGTCTATCCGCTGATCGACGAGAGCGAGACGCTCGATGTCAAGGCGGCGGCCGCCATGGCCGATCGCCTGCGGAAGGAGGCGTTCCCCGGCATCGGCGTCGGCCTCCTGCACGGCCGCCTCAAGTCCGACGAACGCGACGCCGTGATGACCGAATTCGTCGCCGGTCGCCTGGCGATCCTCGTCGCGACCACCATCATCGAGGTCGGCATCGACGTGCCGAACGCCACCGTGATGATCATCGAGCAGGCGGAGCGCTTTGGCCTGTCGCAGCTGCACCAGCTGCGCGGCCGCGTCGGTCGCGGCGCGCACGCCTCGTGGTGCGTCCTGTTCGCGGGGGCGGAGATCACCGAGGAGGCGCGCCGGCGGCTCGAGGTGATGTGCGCGACCAGCGACGGCTTCGAGGTGGCGCGCCGCGATCTCGAGCTGCGCGGTCCCGGCCAGTTCTTCGGCACCCGTCAGTCGGGTTTCACCGACCTGCGGCTCGGCGACATCCTGCGCGATCGCGAGCTGCTCGAGGATGCGCGCGCCGCGGCGTTCGAGGCGGCGAAGACGGCGCGCACCGCCGCCGGCGGGGGAGCGCTGCTCGAGCACCTGGGCCGCCGGCTGGCCGGCCGGCTCGGGATGATCGAGGTCGGTTGACTCGACAACTCGATGGTCCGGAGAAACGCCGCCACCACGCGCTCCAAGGCGTGAGTCTTGGTCTTTTCGAAGCCGAGTTCCAGTTCCCAGCGTTCGTGATAGAGCGCGGCGATCTCGGTCACCGGGCAGGTGAGTGGGTCGAGCAGCGAGGTGAGCAGGCTCTGCGCGCAAAATCCCCCCCGCTGGTAACGGACCGCGCGGACCAGGAGGGTTTCTGGGAGGTCCGGGTCGTCTCGGCGCAGCTGCCGTGGCCGCGTGATCTCGACCAGCGAGTCCTTCGGGCCGAGCTTCTTGACGGTTCGCCACTCCAGGTTCGCCTTGGCTCGGGTCAGCCAGTGGCGCGCGGTCCCCGTCGCGTGGAGACGATGCAACGGGGTGTAGGAGAGGAAACCGCGGTCCAGGATTGTCAGGGAGTGGTCGGAGATCTTCTCCCAGCGCGACTCCGCCAGCGTGATCTCGCCCTCGGTCCAGCCGCAGAGGGCGAGCCCGGCGAGCAGGTGGGACCGCAGCACCATCAGTCCCACCACGCGCAGCTGCGGGTACCCCGCCTTGCCACGACCCCTGCCGGGTCGGCCGAAGGCCCGTCCGATCTCGGGGGTGTCGGCGACACGCAGTGTCGTGCCGTCGATGTCGTCGACGGCCAGGCCGTGCCAGCGGTGCTTTTCGGCGGACGTGCGGGCCCAGTGTGTCGCGGTCAGCTCGAACAGTTGAGCCATCGGCGCAGCGCCCGGGCGATCGCGCGCCTGGACCGCGGCGCTGCCCGTGACGATGCCCGGGGCCGTTCTCGACTTTGACGGCGGCAAAACGAGGCCGAGGCGGTGGACGACGGCCTGAATCGGCCGGTCGTGGAACAGCGCCATGCCGATCACGGTCCAGATCGCATGCTCCGCCGGGAGCTCCCGCCGCCGGGCTGTGGCTGTGCCCGTCGCCTGCAACACACTCTGGACCCACTGTGGGTCGAGCGCTCGGGTGAGTGTCTCGTAGCTCTCCGTCCACGCCGTCAGCTCGATCGCTGCCAGTTCTTGACCGAAACGCATCGTGTCAGCCTCCTCACGAGCGAGTGCGCTGGCCTCCCTGGCGCTTGCGCTCGGGGCGCTTGCGTGGCACACGCTTCTGGCGTTCGGCGCGTAGAAGATCTCGGTTGATCGCGGAGACGTTCTCAATCGCGTTCCACCAGGAGCTATAGTTGGCGACCTGGCGTTCCACCAGAGGAACCCGTTCGGGCGGTACGGAGATCTGCTCGGTGCGTCGGCCGGCGAACGTGACGCTGAGATAGGCCGCGCGATGCCCCTCGCCGTCGGCACAGCGGCAACCCGCTTTGCCACAACGCAGGGAACGGACCACGACACTGCCGCGGAGGACATCCGCGAGGGGTGGCAGGCCGGTCACCGCCCGGCGACTACGGTCGACGAGACGCCTCACATCTTACGTTCTTGAAGATATGGGTCAAATCAACTGGCAGGTGGGCGGCTGAGATACACTCCCGACTATGTCGTTGACTGGACGGCACGTCCGGCTAAACTAACCGGCATTGGGGCCAGACTCGCGGAAACCGTTGTCAGGCGAGCTTTTCATGCATCGCTTCACCTCAGGATCACCCAGTTGAATCCGCGCAGACCCCGAACAGAGAATCTACACACCAAAGGCAGGACGCGGTGCCTCACGCTGGGGAGTCCGCGTCGCGTTGACGCTGAATTCCCATCCTGTTAGCATGAACGCACACTCGAATCTGGGAGGACCGTGCGCGCCATCCCCAGCCATGTTCGTCTCGCGACCGCCGACCTGGGGCGCCGGCCCCTGAGGACGTCCCTTGCGGTCCTCGGCGTGGCGCTGTCGACTGCGCTGCTCCTCGGGACGCTCAGCCTGCACGCCGGCTACATCCGAAGCCTCGACTCCACGATCGACAAGATGGGGTTCCAGGTCCTGGTCACGGCCAAGGGGTGCCCCTACGAGGCCGCCTCGCTGGTGATGCGCGGCGGCAACGTGCCGATGTACATCGACGAGAGCACGTTCGACATGATCGTCGCCGACGGCGACGTGGCCGAGGCGACCCGCATCTTCATGCAGGGGATGGAGGGGGGAGACCGCAACCGGCTGCTGGTCTTCCTCGGCGTGGATGACCGCTTCCGCCGTCTCAAGCCCTGGATGATCTTGCAGCGCGGCGAATGGTTCACGGGGGGCGAGGCGGGCGAGGCGATCCTGGGATACAACGCCGCCGTCACGCTCGGGCTCAACCTCGGAGACACCCTGCCCGTCGGAGCGACCCACGAAGCGGTGCGCATCCGGGGGGTATTCGATCGATCGGGCACCCAGGACGACGGGATGATCTTTCTGCCGCTGCGCTACGCCCAGGAGCTGTTCGACCGGAAGGGGAAGCTCACCGGTGTCGGCGTGCGGCTCAAGTCGCTCGATCGCGTGGAGAGCTTCCTCAAGAAGATGTTTGATCTCCCCTCCGTGCAGGCCCTGACACTGACGCAGTTCCGATCGACTGTGATGGAGTTCGTCGGCACCTCGCGCCTCCTACTGATGCTGAGCGCCCTGGTGGCGGCGGTCATCGGCGCCCTCGGGGTCCTCAACGCCATGACCATGTCGGTGGCGGAGAGGATCCGTGAGTTCGGATTGATGAAGGCGGTCGGTGCGTCGCCTTCGAGCCTGTTCGCCCTGACCCTCCTGCAGACTGGATGCCTCGGTGTCCTGGGGGCGGTCACCGGAATCGCCGGGACCGCGGCGGGAGGCTTCGCGATAGAAGCGCTGGTGCGACGGGTCGTGCCGTTCGTCCCCGCAGGCAGACTTCTGGTCCTCAGCCCAGCCCTGGTCGGCGGGACCTTCTGCGCAGCCGTCCTGCTGGCAGTGGTCGCCGGGTTCTATCCCGCCGCCCGGGCCGCGCTGGTCAGCCCCGTCCGCGCCCTCCGGCATGCGGCCTGATGCCGCAGGCCCGACGGCCGCGCCGGCGCCGGTGGTCGATGCGGCCGCCCTCAGCAAGTCCTACAACCTCACTGCGGAGACCGTCCAGGCGATCCGTGGCATCGACCTGACGCTTGAGCGGGGCGAGATCGTCGCCCTGGTCGGGGCGTCGGGATCCGGCAAGACTACCCTCCTGAACCTGATCGGTTGCCTCGACCGCCCGACCTCCGGCGTGCTGCGCATCATGGGTGTCGAGGTTCAGGGGCTCCCGGAGCAGGATCTGACCGCCGTGCGCCGGCGGCACATCGGCTTCGTCTTCCAGGACGCCTCGCTCATTCCGACGCTGACGGCGCTCGAAAACGTCGCCTTGCCGCTCGCCTTCGGACGATCCGGGGACGGCGCCGGTGACCCGCGCCAGACGCTCTCGCGGGTGGGGCTGGCGGACAAGGGGAGGAGGTACCCCAACGAGCTGTCGGGCGGCGAGCGTCAGCGCCTCGCCGTCGCCCGCGCCATCGTCCGCCGGCCGGCGCTGCTCTTGGCCGACGAGCCAACTGGCAACCTCGACCAGCAGAACGGCCTGCGGATCTTCGCCCTGTTCCGCGATCTGGTCGCAACCGACGGCCTCGCCGCCCTGGTGGCTACGCACAACCTCGAGCTCGCCGCCCTCGCCGATCGGAGGCTGCACCTGCGCGATGGAGCCTTTATCGCCCACGGGGGGGCGGTGTGATCCGGCTGCCGTCCGCCCATTTCGCCTTCGCCGTGGCGATCCTCGCCGCCGCGCAGGCCGGCTGCGCCGGGGAGGGGTCGAGCCTGATCGGCGCGGGGGGCGGCACGCGCGTCGAGATCGAAGAGCATCTGCAGAGCGGCATGGAGATGATGCGGCAGGGGATGGATGAAGCGGCCGAGGCGGAGTTCCGGCGCTGCATCGCCCTTGACCCGAAGGATGGCCGCGCTCACCTGCAGCTCGGACGGCTGCTCTCGGCGCAGGCGTTCCGGGCGCGCGCGGCTCCCCGCGAGAGCGCGCAAGAGCTCGGCCTTGCGGTGGAGCTGCTGCCCCGCGACCTGCAGGCGCGCTACGAGCTGGCCGACACGCTCCGGCAGCCTTTTATGAACCTCCACGATCCCGAGCGGGCCGTCGAGCTGTACGAAGGGATCCTCAAGGAGAACCCGGCGCTGGCGGAGATCCGGCTGCGCTACGCCATCTGGCTGACCAAGGGGGACGTGCGGCTCAGCGTCCAGGGCAAGACCGGTCGCGTGACCAAGGATTCGGCCTGGACCATGGACGCGGCGCGGCACCACCTCGAGCGGGTAATCGACCAGGTGCCCGTCGACGGCGACCTCGCGGCGATGGCCCACGCGGCGATGACCGTCGTCCTGATGCGCTCGGGCCTCTGGCCGGAACTGGTGCGCGAGTGCGACCTGACGCTCGAGCGCTATCAGAACATCCCCCTCGAGAAGCGCGCCGAGGTCCTCTGGACCAAGGGGCAGGGTCTCTACCGGCAGGGGCTCTACAAGGAGGCGATCGCCGTCTACCGCCAGGAGTTCGATCTACTGCCGGGCGACCGGCCGTGCTGGGACATCTTCCAGTGCTCGCTCAAGATGGGCGGATTTCCCGCCGGTCTGCCGGAGAAGTACCGCTTCCCCGTGCGACAGGAGGAGGCCGGCCAGGACCTGCCGCGCGCGCCCGGGTTCCGGGACAGGGCGCGCGAGCTCGGCGTGGACAAGTTCGCCGGGGCGGGGCCGGCCTCGTGGGGCGACTACGATGGTGACGGGCGGCTCGACCTGTTCGTCTGTGGCTGCGACACCTTCTGCTCGCTCTACCGCAACGAGGGGGAGCGGTTTCGCGACGTGACGCTCGCCGCCGGCTTGGACAAGGTCGAGTCGGGGTTCGGGGCGCCGTGGGGGGACTTCGACGGCGACGGCCGCCCCGATCTCTACATTGCCCGCAACGGCTGGGCCGGCATCGCCCCCGACACCCTGCTGCGCAACAAGGGGGATGGGAGCTTCGAGGATGTCACCGGCCCTTCGGGAATCGTTGAGCCGGGATCCGGCTTCCACGCCACGTGGCTCGACTACAACCGGGACGGCTGGCTCGACTTGTTCGTCAGCAACGGTGTGACCCTCGACCGGAACATCAACCACCTGTACCGCAATCGCGGCAACGGGACCTTCGAGGACGCCACGGCCGCCGCCGGGCTCAAGGAGGAGGTGCGGATGGGCACCATAGGCGCCGCAGTGGGGGATTTCGATGGCGACGGCTGGCCCGACCTCTTCATTAACGGCCGGCGGGAGGCCAACCGCCTGTATCGCAACCGCGGCGACGGCACCTTCGAGGAGAGAGGCCGGTCGGCCGGCGTGGAAGGGAACGGCCGCCTGAACGGGTTCGTCGCCCTCGCGTCGGATTTCGACAGCGATGGCGACCTCGACATCCTGTCGACCAGCCTCGCCGGCTGGGACAGCGTCCTGGCGGGGCTCCGTTCCGATTACAGGCCCGTGCCGGACGACGACCTGCCGCGGCTCTACCGCAACGAGGGGGGCGGGCGCTTCATCGACGTCAGCGACCAGGCCGGCTTCGTCTACCCCCTCGGCGTCATGGCGGCCGATGCCGGCGACATCGACAACGACGGCTACCTCGACATCTACTTCGGCACCGGCGATCCCGACGCGCGCCGCCTGGAGCCGAACTACCTCTACATGAATACCGGCCGCGGCGCCTTCGTGGATCGATCCCGGTCGGCCGGTGTCTGGTCGCTCGGCAAGGGGCACGGTGTCACCTTCATCGACTGGGACGGCGACGGCGATCTCGAGATCTACGCCCAGAAGGGTGGCTTCTTCCACGGCGATCTCTGGCACAGCGCCTTCTTCATCAACGACTCGCCGAAGCGGAACCACTACCTCGCCGTCGATCTCCTGCAGGACAGCCCCAACCGCCTGGCGGTCGGCGCCGCGGTCACGGTCGAGGCCGGGTCCCTGAAGATCTACCAGGAGGAGACCGCCGGCCGGGGATTCGGATCGTCCGACCCGCCCACGCTTCACTTCGGGTTGGGCCGGAACGCGCGCATCGACCGGCTTCTCGTACGCTGGCCCGATGGGTCCGCCCAGGAGGTCCCGCCCCCGCCGGTCGACCGGAGGATCCTGATCCGCCGCGGCGAGAAGTCCTGGACCGACGCCCCGGCGCCGCGGAGCGGACGCTAGTGTTTCGTTCGTGAACTAGATGCAATATGATTCGGACTGGTGTAATATCGCGGTCATGCCTGCTCCTATTCCCCTGAAGACGACGAAGTCCCAGCGACGGAAGCTCGATGGCCTGCTCGCGAAGCGCACGCTGCTGCATGCCCATGCACGGAGAATCCGCATCGTGCTTCTGGCCGCGGAGGGAGTCAGCGGAGTCGAAACTGCACGCCGCGTTGGCATTAGCGTTCCGCAGGTGAGCCGGGTTCGGAAGCGCTTCGAGAAAGGTGGCGTCGACGGGTTGGCCGAGCGACCGCGACCGGGGCGCGGCAACAGCGTTCCCGAGAATCTCGTGAGGAAGATCGTGGCGAAGGTAATGACGCCGCCGCCAGCGGGATACTCGCATTGGTCCTGCGCGCAGCTCGCCGCACAGGTCGGGCTTGGCAAGACCGTGGTGCACAAGATCTTGCGAGCCAACGACCTGAAGCCGCACCTGTCCGCGACGTTCAAGGTGAGCAAGGATCCTCGGTTCGACGAGAAGGCGGCCGATGTGGTGGGCCTCTACCTGAATTCTCCGCGTAAGGCGGTCGTCATCTCTCTGGACGAGAAGACGCAGGTGCAGGCGCTCGATCGCACGCAACCGATGCTGCCGCTCCGGCAAGGGCAAGTTGAACGCCACACTCATGACTACAAGCGCAACGGCGTGGTCGACCTTTACGCAGCGCTTGAGATCGCGACGGGTCGAGTAGTCGGCAAGTGCACTGAGACCCACACGGGCGCCGACTTCCTCGGGTTCATGCGGAAGGTCGAACGCACGTTTCCACGTGGCGAGCTTCATGTGATTCTCGACAACTCCTCGACGCACTCGACGCCCGACGTCCAGGACTGGCTTACAGCAAACAAACGCGTGAGGTTCCACTTCACACCCACCAGCGCGTCCTGGCTGAACCAAGTCGAGGGTTTCTTCAGCATCCTTACGCGGCGCTCGATCCGCCGTACCAGCTTTCCGTCCAAGGCAGCGCTCAGGCGTCACATTCAGGAATACCTGGCCCACTGGAACGAGAATCCCACTCCATTCGTGTGGACGAAGTCAGCCCGCAGAATCGTTCGAGATCACCGACGCCATATTGCGCATAGTTCGAGTACGGAACACTAGGGCTGCTGATCTTGCCCGCACGCCGGCCCCGCACCTACCCGCGAGCCGTGAAGCTCAAGATGAGCAACTATCCGCTCAAGCGCAACGTGCGGACCAAGCGTGGCCTTAACTAACCGGCATTGGGGCTAGGAATCGCGTTTTCCTTCCAGGGTCCGCAGGAGCGCCGCCACGTCCGGGGCGCGACGGCGCCGGCGGCCGGCGAGGGCGGCGCGCAGCCAGGCGAGATCGGCGGGACGGTCGATGTCGCGCGCACGCGGCAGCACCAGCACCCGCAGGCGCGCCCGCCGCAGCCGCACCCGTGTCGCGCGCAGGACCCGCCCGCTTCCCCATGGAATTCCGGTGAAGAGATCCGGCCGGTCGGAGGCGAGGCCGATCAGGTAGTAGCCGCCATCCTCGGAGGGCCCGAGCACCGCGGGGGCGCCGGCGCCGAGCGCCCGCACCGCCCGCGCGATGCGGCCGGCTTCGACCAGCGGCGCGTCGCTCCCGACCACGACGACCCCGGCATGCCCGCGCTCGAGCAGCCGGCGGATCGCGGCGCGCATCCTGCGGCCGAGGTCGCCCCCGGTCTGCGGCCGGCGCGCCCATCCCGCGAGCGCCGCCGCGAGCGGGGCGGGCGGGCCGCGCGCCGGCGGTCT
>Ga0184615_10002216_pt1 | contig 10463 bp, 14 predicted proteins | sample PLM4_65_coex_FD_133134 | JGI IMG/M metagenome (GOLD analysis project Ga0184615, IMG submission 133134) | Groundwater sediment microbial communities from an aquifer in East River, Colorado, USA - PLM4_65_coex | ecosystem: Environmental > Terrestrial > Soil > Riparian zone | place: USA: East... | reverse complement strand
TACTACTGGCACGTGTCGGCCGATCGGCGGATGGTCTTCGGTGGCCGGGCGAGCTTCATGCCGACCTCGATCGAACGGACCGCCGCGATCCTGCACAAGGGCCTCCTCGAAGTCCACCCGCAGCTGGCCGGCTACCGGATCGACTACGCGTGGGGCGGCAATGTCGGGTTCACCTTCGACCGCATGCCCCACGTCGGGCGGACGGCGCAGGGCGTCGCCTACGCGATGGGCTGCTGCGGACCGGTGTCGCGCTCATGACCCAGCTCGGGACGCAGGCCGGGGAGTGGCTGGCTGGCGGCGAAGCCCCCGTCCTCGCCCGTCTCGAGTTCCCGCTGGTCCCGGCGCCGTACGAGGGCCGGCCGTGGTTCCTGCCGTTCGCCGGCGAGTGGTTCCGGCTCCAGGATCGACTGGCGGCCCGAACGCGACCGACGTGAGGATCGGCTTCCGGACCTCGCCGCAGAACGTCGAATGGGCGCAGCTCGAGGCGGCCTGGGCAGAGGCCGGCCATCACGACGCCTTCGACTCGGGCTGGATGAACGACCACCTCGGGCTGTACGACCGCGACCGGGGCGGCTCGAGCTTCGAACCGCTCATCGCGCTCGCCGCGCTCGCCCACCTCGTCCCCGGCAAGACGATCGGGCAGACCGTGCTGTCCGCGACCTTCCGCCATCCCGCGATCCTGGCGCGGCAGGCGCTGACCCTCGACCATCTGACCGGCGGACGGTACGTCCTGGCGCTCGGCGCGGGCTGGCACGTCTGGGAGCACGAGGCCTTCGGGATCGAGCTGCCGCCGATCCGCGAGCGGCTCGATCGGCTGGAGGCCCAGGTCCGGATCATCCGGGCGCTGTTCGGCACGGCGGCCCGGGCCGAGCCCGGCGTCACGCTCGACGCGCCGCCGTACCGGCTCCGTGGCGCGACGCAGGAACCCGCCCCGATCCATCCCGGTGGGCCGCCGATCTGGCTCGGCGGTCAGGGGCCTCGTGGGCTGCGAATCGCGGCCAGGCTGGCGGACGGATGGAACTACGCGTCGAACCTCGACGGCACGCTCGAGGGCTTCATCGAGCGACGCGAGATCCTGCGACGCGAGTGCCTGGCGATCGGCCGCGATCCCGCCGAGATCGAGGTGTCGGTCCAGGTCATCATCCCGCCCGACGGCGAGGCACGCCGCGCGGCGACCCGGGCGGCCATCGAATACGGCCGTGCCGGTGCGTCGCACCTCCTGCTCACGACGCTCGGTCGTGAGGGCGCTCCCGGGATCCGCCGGCTGGCCACCGAGGTGGCGGCCCCGATAAGGGACGCGTTCGGCTAGGAATCGGGTTGCGCCGCGTCAATCGAGCGTCGCCGTCTGATCGCCCACACGCACGGTCGCGCCAATGTCCCGCACGATCGGGAGATGGTCGGTCAGGTGCCACAGCCGATGGACCTTTCCATCGCTGATGAAGAACACGTCCAACGTCGGAGCAATGATCTGACGACCCGTCGCACTGATCCCGAACGCCATGCCGTCGTGCGTGCCCACGAACCGGCATCGGGTCACAACGGCGTCGCCCGTCGTCCTGATGTCGTCGATGGTCACCTGGAGATCAGGGAACGACGCGAGGGTATCGGTGATGATCTCGGCGTGATCGCGAGGCGTCCGCTCCGACCGATTGTGGACGTACGGCTCATGGAAGACCGCACCCAGGTGGTCGAGCTCGCGGCCGTTCCAGCAGCGCTCCCAGTAGCCGCGGATCAGGTCCTCGTGGTCGGTCATGTGGCAAGCGACCGCAGCGTCGCGAGCAAGTGGTCGATGTCATCCTCGGTCGAAAGGTAGTTGACGATCCCGGCCCGGAGCCACGTCGCGCCGCGCAATCGCGTCGTCGTCAGCCACCCGTCGCCGGATTGTTCGAGCGCCATCTGCAACGCGTCCTGGTGCTCGTCGAGCTCCGGGGTCGGGCGCGCAAGTGCGGCCTCGCGCCCGCCGGGCAGGTGGCGGAAGCAGACGACCGACAGCTCGGGTACCTCGGGCAGCGCCTCGAAATCGTCCGCCTCGGTGCATCGCCGAGCCAGGTGCGCCGCGAGGTCGACGTTGGCCTCGACGAGCCGGCCGAACCCGGTCGTCCCGAGGTGCTTCCAGGACATCCACAGCTTGAGCGCCCGCCAACGGCGGGTGCCCTCGAAGCCGAGCTTGTAGAAGTTGAGCTGTTCGCCTTGGTCCTCCTCGGCGGTCGCGCCGCCGCCCTGGCTCTCGCCGCCGCGGTAGTACTCGGGGCTGCGGCCACCGAACGTGATCCCGAGGTGCCGACCGTCGCGCACGACCAGCCCGCCGATGTCGTAGGCCTGGAAGAACCACTTGTGCGGGTCGACCGTGACCGAATCGGCGCGGTCGAGGTGGGGAACCCGGGCGGCGACGCGGGCGGACAGCCGCGCGGCACCGCCGTAGGCCGCGTCCACGTGGAGCCACAGGTCCTCGGCCGCGGCGACGTCGGCCAGCTCGCCGATCGCGTCGACGGATCCCGTGTTCGTGGATCCGGCCACTGCGGCGATGGCGAACGGGGTGAGCCCGGCCGCACGATCGCGGGCGACGGCTGCCGCGACGGGCGCGCCGCGGAGGTGGAAGTCGTCGTCGGATGGAATGACCTCGAGCGTCTCCGGTGGGAAGCCCAGCTCGTCGAGCGAGCGGGCGATCGAAAAGTGGGTCTGGTCCGAGGTGTAGACCCGGACGCCCTCGAGCAGCGCGCCGCGCGGGGGCCGGCCCCGGCCGAGCAGTCGCCCCAGGTGGGTGTCACGGGCCAGGGCCATGCCCATGAAGTTGGCCATCACGCCGCCGGACGTGAGGAGCCCGAACGACGCTGGTCCATAGCCGACGAGATCGCACAGCCAGCGAACGACCTCCTCTTCGACGAACGCCGCCACCGGCCCCGCGTGCCACACGTCGACGCCCTGGTTGGCCATCTGGGCGAGCAGCTCGCCCATGATCGAGACGGGCAGCGGCGGCGGCGTGAAGTATCCGAACTGCCGCGGATGCTGGGCGTTCATCAGCCCGCCCGCGACCCGTGCCGCGAATTCGTCGAGGATCTCGGCGAAGCGTGCCGGGTTGGCCGGGGCGCCGATCGGCCCGCTCTCGGGCGCGTAGTAGGCCGCGCGCAGCTCGGCGTACGGCGCCGGATCGCCCATCGCCCGGGCCATGGCCTGGCCATAGAGGAAGTCGAGGGCCGCCTGCCAGGTCGCCTCGCCGAGCCGTTCGAGTGCCGCCCGCGATGCTGCCTCGTCGCGATACCCGACCAGCTCCGGCTCGGGGTGCCAATCGAACCGGGCCAGGTAGGCGTCGAAGTCGGCGGGCGCGGTCGGAGGCTCGATCGGACGTCGGGTCATGTGGCGGATGGTAGCGTTCCGCCGATGACCGACGACGACCGCGCCCGGCTCGATGCCCTCCTCCGCCCGCTCGGCGTGCCCTACGAGCTCTTCCCGTGCGATCCGGCGCTGGCGGATACCGCCGCGTTCTGCGCCGCCTACGGGTTCGACCCCGAGGATTCGGCCAACACGATCGTGGTGGTCGGCAAGACCGAGCCGCCGCGCTACGCGGCGTGCGTGACCCTGGCGCCCTGTCGCCTCGACGTCAACCGCGCCGTCCGCGATCGGCTCGGTACCCGCAAGGCGTCGTTCGCCCCCGCTGATGCCACCGCCGAGCTGACCGGGATGCAGATCGGCGGCGTGACCGTCTTCGGGCTCCCGGCGGGCCTTCCGATCTGGGTGGACTCGCGGGTCATGGCCCGCGACCGGATCGTGCTGGGTGGCGGTTCCCGCTCCTGGAAGGTGCTCGCGGCACCGGCCATCCTGCTCGCGCTTCCCGCGACGGAGATCGTGGACGGCCTGGCGACCGACCCCCGCACGCCCTGAGGCGGCGTCCCGTATCGTTCCACCACGTGACCGACGAGACCCAGGCCGCGCAACCGGACCCCACCACGGACCCCAGGGCGGACCCGACCCCACCGCGCCTCAGGGCGCCGACGGGGCCCGTCCAGTACCGCGGGGCCGATCTCGAGCCGGAGCGCGGTCCGGGGCTGGGCTGCTTCCGTTTCCAGCTGGCTGTCCTGGCGATCTTCCTCGTCCTGGCGCCGCTCAGCGTCGGCTGGGGCTGGCCGCCGGAGGTCAGTGCCGCGCTGCTGTTCGCCGTGCTCCTGCTGCTGCTGTTCACCGGCCAGACGATCATCTTCCTGCTCCGGCTCGTCGCCGCCGACCGGCGCGGCCGGCGCCGGCCGCTGGCCAGCGAGACGCGGACCGTGGGCGAGCTCGAGGACGACGCCCCGGCCGAGCTCGAGGACGACGCCCCGGCCGAGCCCGAGCCAGACCCGGCCGACCCGGTGGAGCCACGGGGCCCCGTGCGACAATAGGCGGCGGGTGGCCACGGGCCGCCCATCGTTCGCCCAGGAGGACCGCAAGGTGCCCGTGCTCGCGACCTACTTCTCCGTTCGCCGCGGCCGCGACCCGTTCTTCAAGTTCTTCATGCGGACAATCTTCCCGAAGCAGGTGAAGGACTACGAGGAGAAGTTCGGCATCCGCTTCATCGGCTGGTTCAACGTCGCCCACGGCTGGGACTTCGACAACGTGATCCTGCTCGACCTGCCCGATTACGCCACGCTCGATCGCCTCGAGGCGGACGAAGGCACCCGCATCCTCGGCCACCGGGCCGGGGAGTGGATGTTCGAACGCCACCACTCGATGTTCCTGCGCGCGCGGATGGGTCCAGACCTCGAGTATCACCCGTAGACTCTCCCGACAAGACGGAGGCGACCAATCATGGATAGCCACAACGACCTGCTCGGGGAGCTTGCGGGCGATGCCGCCCTCGAGCGGGCCGACTTCATCCGCCAGTCCGCCGAACAGCTGCACCAGTTCCTCGCCCATCATCGCGACCGGATCTCGGCGATCGGCGGCCTGACCCTGATCGACGAGGAGCCCGACTACCTGTCCGTGGCGCCCGACCTGACCTTCCGCAGCCGGAGCCGGTACCTCGACGACACCACCGGCGAGTGGGTCAGCGAGACCGAGGTGATCGAGTCGTCCTCGGAGCTGGTCGAGCTGTACAACCCAGCGGACATCTACGCCGCGTTCGCCGAAGCCGCACGGGAAGCGGCCGGTCTGCCGCCCGAGCCGACGGCCGAGGGCGACCTGTTCGAGACCGCCGGCATCTCCCCGAGCGAGACCGTCTCGCTCGGCGAGGATCCCTATGCCGCGGCCGCCGACTCGTGGGCGGCCGGACAACCGATCTCGCTGACGGAGGACGACGACGAGTCGGCCGCCCGCCGCCTCTACGACCTCGCCCTCGAGTACCAGGAGCGCAGCCAGCGCAACGAGGCGCGCCTGCTCGAGGACTTCGAGTCCGCCTCTGTCGGGCTGATCTCGGTCATCGGCGACCTGGTCATCGTCGACGACGAAGACGAGCGCCTGATGCTCACCGCCGCGGGCACGTTCAAGGCCGAGGTGATCCCCGAGGACGCCGAGGAGGCGTGGCGGACCCTCGACGGCGCCGACGAGCTCGTCGAGTTCTACGACCCGACGGACGTCTTCGGCGACCTGGCCGACGCGCTCGCCGAAGCATTCCCGAACGTCGCGCCCGACGCCGAGCGAGCCGCCGCCGGCGGGGCCACGGAGGCCGAGCCCGAGGCCGGGGACACCGAGCCCGGTGCGAACGACGCCACGGCCGAGACCGACGACGAGGACGAACCCACCGCGTGACCATGCGGCTGGCGGCGGCCGAGCTGGTCGACAGCCGCGAGATCCTGCCCGGCCAGTGGCTCCAGGCGTACCACGCGCCCGATCTCGCGGTCGGGTCGCGTGCCGGCCAGTTCGTCCACGTCCGGGCTGGCGACTTCTCCGGGATGGTGCTGCGCCGTCCGTTCTCGATCAACACGGCCGATCCCGCCACCGGGATCATCACGATCCACTTCCGGGTGATCGGGCGTGGCACGGAGTGGTTCACCCATCTGCGACCAGGCGACGCGATCGACCTCCTCGGTCCGCTCGGGCGGCCGTTCGAAGTCGATCCACGGAGCACCCACCTGCTGCTGGTGGCGGGCGGCCTGGGCATGGCCGGGATCCGGATGCTGGCCGACGAGGCGATCCGCGGCGGCCGGCAGGTCACCCTCCTGTTCGGGGCCGCCTCGGCGCGCGAGGTGTACCCGTCGACGCTCCTGCCCGACGAGGTCGAGTACGTCGTCGCGACCGACGACGGCTCGCTCGGGCATCACGGCTTCGTGACGGAGCTCGTGCCCGACTACGAGGCATGGGCAGACCAGGCCTTCGCGTGCGGCCCGGCCCCGATGCTCGCGGCCCTCGCGCACCTCGTGACCGGCCGTCGGGATCGGCTGGGCGTCGCGAAGCTCGGACGCCGACGCGGGGGCGGCCGGGCAGCCCCGGTCGGCTCGCCGGCCGCGCGCCGGAAGGCCTTCCTCCAGGTGTCGATGGAGCAGAACATGGGCTGTGCGGTCGGCGCCTGCCTGGGCTGCGTCGTGATGAGCACGTCCGGCATGCCGCAACGGGTCTGCCGCGAGGGTCCGGTTTTCGCGGCCGACGAGATCGCCTGGGAGGGTGCCTGGTGAGCGACGAGGAGCGGGTCCGATGAGGGCCCGGCGCCGGGTCGTGACCGGAGCGGGCAAGCCGGGAGGCGCCGCTCGGCCTCGGACCCCGGCAGAGCCGCGGGCGCTCCCGGCGAGCGGCCCGGCCAGGGCGCCCATTACCCGGAGCGCGGTCTCGCCGCGACCGATGCCGGTGGAGATCCCGCCGGCCGAGGTCGACCTGGCCGTCGATCTCGGGCGCGGGCTCGTGCTCCCCAACCCGATCATGGTCGCGTCGGGGACGTTCGGTTACGGCGTCGAATACGGCGACGTCGTCGACGTCGATCGGCTGGGCGGGATCTGCTGCAAGGGGACAACCCTCAAGGCGCGGATCGGCAACCCCACCCCGCGCGTGACCGAGACACCGGGCGGAATGCTCAATTCGATCGGCCTCCAGAATCCGGGCGTCGACGCGGTCATCGAGAAGTACGCCTCCACCTGGACGACCTGGCGGGTGCCGGTGCTGGTCAACGTCGCCGGCGAATCGGTCCGCGACTACGTCGAAGTCGCTCGACGGCTCGACGGCGTGCCCGGGGTCGCGGGCATCGAGCTCAACATCAGCTGTCCCAACGTCGGCAAGGGCGGGCTCCAGTTCGCGATCGACGCCGCGGCCGCCGGCGAGGTGACCGCCGCGGTCCGTCGGGTCACGGATCTGCCGTTGCTGGTCAAGCTCTCGCCCAACGTCGCCGACATCCGGCCGATCGCCCGGGCCATTGCTGACGCCGGTGCCGACGCCCTCACCGCGATCAACACGCTGTCCGGGATCGCCGTGGCCCCCGATCGGAAGCGGCCCCTGCTCGGCAACATCTACGGTGGCCTGAGCGGGCCGGCGATCAAGCCCGTGGCGCTGCGGATCGTGTACGAGGCGAGCCAGGTCGTGAAGATCCCGGTCATCGCCATCGGCGGGGTCACCGAGCTGGCCGACGTCCTCGACTTCCTCGCGGTCGGTGCCATTGCGGTCCAGGTCGGGACGGCGATCTTTGCCGACCCCACCCTCCCCGTTCGGCTGGTCGACGAGCTCGCGGCCGAATGCGGGCGGCGGGGCTTCGCCAGCTATCGCGATCTGATCGGGACCGCGCTGCCGGCAAAGGCGGGCCTGCCGTCGGCCAAGGGCGTCGAGTACCGGCCCTGACGCACGTGGTATCGACGCCCGGAGTTCGCCCGCCAGCTCTCGATGGACGTCCTCGATCTCTTCGCGCCGGTGCTCCCCATCACCCATGCATTGATGCGACGGGTGCCGGAGCTGGCCCTGAAGTACCCGTCGCTCCAGGCTCGGGACCTGACCCATGTCGCGACGTGTATCCACGAGGGCATCACGGAGATCATCTCGCCGGACCGGGCCTTCGACCAGGTGGCGGAGCTTCACCGGATCGACCCTGCCGAGTTCGCCGCCGAGCCCGCGTAGACTTGACGGCGTGACCACCATTCGACCGGCGCTCGGCGCCGCCGCCGCCGAACGGGCCATTGCCGCCCGGACCGAGGCGCTGTTCCGGAGCTCCGGCGCGTTCCGCAACGGCCACTTCCAGCTCAAGAGCGGCCGACACGGCGACGCCTATGTCGAGAAGTTCCAGGTCCTCCAGGACCCGGCCGCCACGAGCGAGCTGTGCGCGTTCTTCGCCGCCCGCGGGCGGGGTGGCGATGGTGAGACCCTGGTCGACCTGGTAGCCGGACCGACGACGGGTGGGGTGATCCTCGCCTTCGAGACCGCCCGTCAACTGGGTGTCCGGTCGATCTTCGCGGAGGAGGTCCGGGCCGACGATGGCGCCACGCGGCGCGAGTTCCGCCGTGGCTTCCGGATCGAGCCGGGCGAGCGGCTGCTGCTGGTCGACGACATCCTGACCACCGGCGGCTCGCTCCAGGCGATGCTCCCCGCGGTCGAGGCGGCCGGCGGCGAGATCCTCGAATGCCTGGTCCTCGTCGATCGGAGCGGCGGGCGGGCGGCGATCGACTCACCGTCATCCGGGCGGCGCTACCCGCTCCGATCCTTGTGGCAGCTGGACCTGCCGACCTACGAGCCCGGCCCGGCAACCTGCCCGCTGTGCGCCGACGGCGTGCCGCTCCACGCGCCCGGGAGCAGCGGAACCGCGGCCGCGACGCCGGGCGTCGCCGCGGCGACGCCACGCGTCTGACCGACCCACGGCATGGATCGGCGGACGCGCAATCTGTTCGCCCTCGCGCTGGTGCTGGTCATCGCCCTCACCGGTGGCGCCGCGATCCTGCTGAGCAGCGGGCCCGGTACACCCGAGTCCGTCGACGCACCGTTCATGGACGGTGTCATCGTCGGTATCGAGTCCGAAGGCCTGGACCGGGTGCGCGGCTTCAGCCTCCGAACGGGGAACGGATCGACCGAGGCGTTCACGATCGGCGTGCTCGAGAACGGTGCGGCCTTCCCGCCTGGCCACCTTGCGGAGCACCAGGCCACGGCGCAGCGCGTCCGGGTCTGGTACCGGGTCGAGGGTGGGACGCGAGTCGCCATCCGGCTCGAGGACGCGCCCTGAGGTGACGGACGACCGCCCGGGTCAGCTACCCGCCGAGATCTCGGCGAGGACCGCATCGAGCTCGGCGTCGGAGACCGCCAGCTCGTACGACCCGCGGACGATCCCGTCCCGATCCACGGCGAAGATCCAGGGCTCCGTGAGCAGGCCCCACTGGTTGGTGACGTCGGTGGCCTGCAGGCCACCGTTGGCGTCGAGCTCCGGCTGGAGCTGGCCCTCGACCTCCTGGAGCCGGTAGGGCTCGACGTTGATGAAGGTCACCCCGGGATGGGCGGCCGCGACCGGCTTGAGTCGGTCGAGGGTCGGGCCGCACTGGGCGCTGGTGCAGAACCTTGGGGTGGCGAAGACGAGCACGAACGGCTTGTGCCCGGCGATCGCGTCCGCGACCGAGGTCGTGTAGAAGGCCGGGTCAGGCTCCGTGTCGGTCGAGATCCGCCGGGCGTCGCCGCCGACATCGTCGAGCGTCGGCGTGTCGGAGGCGGGCGCCGGCTCGCCGACGGCCACCGTCGGCGAGCCGTCGTGGACCTCGAACGTCAGGCGGACGGTCTCGGCGGGCGAGCCGGGTGCCTCGGTGGTGAATTCGGCACCCCACGTCCCGGCCTCGGGCAGGTCGACGTCGGCGATATACATCCCGCGCTCGTCCTGGATCGTCCAGAGGAATCCGCCCTCGGCCGTCGCGACGACCTTGCCCGGGTCGCGCCCGAGGTCGTAGAAGGACACCTTCGCCGAACGATCCGGGGCACTGGCGACGTTGTTCGCGGCGTCGAGGTAGAGGAACAGGATCCGGGCCTTGCCGCACGCCACGTAGTTCGTGACCAGGAACGGAATGAGCGTCGGCGACGAGGCCGGCGGACCCCACGCCGACATGTCCGAGGGGGCCGGCACAGTGATACAGGCGCCCGCGCCCGCCGATCCGGACGGCGCGTCACCGCTCGGTTGGGCTCCATCGCCGGACGGGCTGGCGGCCCCGCCCCCGGCGCACCCCGCGAGCAGCGCACCGACCACGATGAGTGCAGCAATGCGTCCGGCCAGGGATCGACTTGGAGGCATGCCGACAGGGTATCGCGAGCGAGCGTGCGGCGCCTCGGGCTCGGCCGGCTCGCGCGCTAGAATGTCGCCCCGTGACCCGCTTCCAGAAGCTCGCCCTCCTCACCCTTGCCACGGCCCTTGGGCTGGTGACGATCGGCGTCATCGTGCGGGCGACCGATTCCGGGCTGGGCTGCCCGGATTGGCCGTTCTGCTACGGCCAGGTGCTGCCACCGGCCGACGATCCAAAAGCCTGGATCGAGTGGATCCATCGGACGTTCGCCGCGCTGATCGGGTTCGAGATCCTCGGGCTGGCCGTGCTGGCGGTTCTGGACCACCGGTCGCG
>Ga0184615_10002215_pt1 | contig 10464 bp, 12 predicted proteins | sample PLM4_65_coex_FD_133134 | JGI IMG/M metagenome (GOLD analysis project Ga0184615, IMG submission 133134) | Groundwater sediment microbial communities from an aquifer in East River, Colorado, USA - PLM4_65_coex | ecosystem: Environmental > Terrestrial > Soil > Riparian zone | place: USA: East... | reverse complement strand
GGAGCGGCTGCACCGCAACTGGCGCGCAATGCCGTGCAGCGACAGCCCCTCCGCGCGCAAGCGGCGCACCTCGTCCGGCCGGGCCTCCGCCACCGGCCGCCCCAGCCGCACCCCGCGGGCGCGCGCTGCCGCGAGCCCGGCCTTCACGCGATCGCGAATGATGTCGCGTTCCAGCTGCGCCATCGCGCCGATGATGGTAAATATGGCCAGCCCGATGGGCGTGGACGTATCGAACTGCTCCTGTAACGACACGAACCCGACGTTGAGGCTGCGAAACGACTCCAGCGCCGTGATGAGGTGCTTGACCGACCGGGCAAAGCGGTCAAACCGCCACACCAGCACGGCCTGCACCTGCCCGGCCCAGGCGGCCTTCATCATCCGGTCGAGCGCCGGACGCCGGTCCGTGGCCCCCGAATAGCCCCGGTCCACGAACTCTTCGACAATCGTCCATCCGCGATTCGCGGCATGGGCGCGCAACGCGACCAACTGGACTTCGGGATCTTGGCCGTCGGTACTCACGCGGGCATACAGCGCGACGTTCATGCGGACCCTCTCGATTTTCTGGCCTGGGCCGCGGCCCACCGGGCGCGGATCTGTTCGCGCCTCCGGGCGCGATCCGCCCTCAGCCGGGCCTTGTACCAGTGGACGAGGGCCTGCCCGATCCACGAGGCCGAGTCAAAGGGCTCCTGCATCGAGATCAACCGGACGTGGTGTGCCCTCCACTGCGCGATCAGGCGAATCAGGTGGTCGTTGGACCGGGCGAGTTGGTCCAACCGCCAGACCAAGACCAGGGCGACCTCGCCCCGGAGGACGGCACGCTGTAACCGTTGGAACCCCGGTCGCTGCCGGGTGGACGCGTGGTCCGTATATATCCATACGCCCCGGACGCCGTGGCGCCGTGCCTCGTGGTGCAGCGTGAGCTGCTGCGTGCGCCCGACGAATTCCTCGGGGCCGATGCAGAGATAGATCGCGGCCATCATCGCGTCGCTCCTTTGAAAATAAGCACGTACTCGTGCAGGGTGGGAATGAACTTCGCCGGACCGTAGCGAAAATGCTGGGCGCGGCGTTCGTGCTGCCCGTCCTTGATCAGCACCGCATCCAACGGCAGCACGTTCCAGCGGATGAGGTCCGCATGAATCGGGTAAAACACTCCGTTCTTGCGGCCGTCGCCGATGAGAATGACGAGCCGACCGGTCGGGGTCACGACCTCGCGCAAGCGCTCAAAGCCCGTGCGCAACCGTGCCTCGAAATCCTCGAAGTCGTCCGCGTTCGAGAGGTCATTCGGACGCGTGCTGTACTGGTGTCCCGGCCAGTACGGCGGATGCCAGAACACCAAGTCGAAGCAGCGGTCCGGCAAGGGCGAGGACAACAGATCAAACCCGGCGTTCAAGTCCCGGCCCTCGTAGTCCACGTTGAGGTCAAAGCACACCTCGCGCGTGGTTCCGCTGCCCTCCATCAGGTCACACACCGACGTTGGCTTGAAGTAATCGATCAGGTCCACGAGCAGATATCCCGTGCAGTTGCCGAAGTAGGTGGCCTTGCCCCACGGCCCGCGGTTGGCATACCGCACGACCGACGTGAGGCTGGGCTGGGATTGCAGGTGCTGGCGAATCAAGACTTGCCGGTCCTTGGCGTCCACCACGGCGCGCGCGAGCGTGGACTTGGCGATCCCCGTAGCCGCCGCGGCCTCGCGCAGTGATGTGCCCGCATCGATTAAGCGCAACGCCGTGGCGAGCCCGTCGCGCGTCGGGTTGTCCCGTTTATGAGCGACTAATATTTGTGCAATCCGCCCTTGGGAGAGGCCCGCGGCTGTGGCAATCTCGGCTTGTGTGAGGCCCTGCGCGGCCAGTTGCGCGATCACGCGGTTGCGCTGGTCCCGGGGAATCGGCGCGCCGTGTTGATTGAGCGCCAGGGCACGCGCCAGGTGACGTTCGGGCGGGCAGTCCTCAAAGACGACGGCGACCGACTCGGCCCCGGCGTCGTGGTGGATGCGCACTCGGTGAAACCCATCGAGCAACACCCCGGTGGCCCGATCCACCCGCACCGGCGGCAACGCCTCCCGGCAATCTCGGTACCGGGCGAGCGCCTCCGCGTCGTAGTCGGCTCGGGGCCAGACCGTCCAGTCCTGGCGAATGGCCGCCAGGGACATCGTGTCGGTCGGTGGTATCTGGGTCAAATCCACAGTCGCTCTCTCGTCCTTCGACGGTCCGCCGCATGAGGCCGACGAACCGTCTGCGATTGACTTGCTCGTGAGTACACTCTATCATGCAACATAACAGGATTTGATGATGAAACACGTGATGAGTTCCGTGACTGCTCCGATGAGCAAATTCGTGCTCCCCGAGGGGGCTTGGCATCCCCTGTACGAGATCGCGCCCCAAGCGCGCAATGCCTATGAGATTGTGACGGCGCCTGTGGGCTTGTGGGCGACACGATGGACCCGGATGTGCGAGGCCTATGCCGCCCAACGCCCCGGCGGCATACCGCTGATGTGGCCGCGAGAGGGCGTGTTCATGTGGAAGGGCTATGCCGCGACGGGCACACACCCCGCCGAGTGGGAGCTGTACGATCCCCGCGCGCACCGTGAGGCGATCTTTACCGAGGTGCGGAACCTCGATCCGGACCAGCCCGACGACCTGTTACGGTTTGTGAATCACTGGGGGGTGTTGGGAGTGGGCAATCCGGTGATGGGGTGGAACCCCGTGCTGTTTCCGTTTGACAGCGTGGCCGTGATGGCCGAGTGGGTCCGGATGCGGCAAGTGGTGTTGTCCGCGTATCTGACGCTACGCGTCCGCCGTCCGAGACGATGGGCCGACGTGGCCGACGTGCTGGGTCCCTCCTTTGGAGCGGGTGTCTGGTCCATCCTCCAGGACCCGGAGGCGAGGGTCACGTGGCCGCTGCTCGCAGAGGCGCTCAACCATCTGGTGGGGCCGCTACGACACCACGTGATGGCCGAGGGGACCCGTCTTCGGCCGGTGTATGCGCTGCGGTCCCTGGCCGATTTGATCAACCTCGAACTGTGGCGGCACGTCACCCTGGGGAAGGACTTTCGGCGGTGTGCGGGCTGTCAGGACGCCTTCCTGCCGTCGCGTCCGAACCAGGCCTATCACAGCGTGGCGTGTGGCAACAAAGCCCGGCAACAAGCGCGGCGGGACCGCCAGCGGACGCCGCGACCCTCGTCACGACGCCCGTCGCGAAGACCGGCGCGGCCGAAGTCCTGACCACGCGCCCGTCCCGAATGCCGTCAACAGGGGATGGCGGTCTCGTTGCACGCCTCACAATGGGCCTAAAGCCCCGCAATGCACCGGCGTATCCGTGCCATCGGTCGGAGAAACCGCCCACGAAACCCACACGAAAACGGAAAAAGCGCATCGGAAATTCGGGAAAAACGCACGTGAAACGGGCAGTTCAAACACCCCGTGACAGGTGTCCCTGCGCCGAACCGACTTAGCGCACGATAGCCCGCAACACTTTCACCGCCACACGCACCTGGGCATCTGTTAGTTGTCGCGTCAGGTTGGTGAGCGCGTTCTTGAGTTCTTTTGGCTCGTCCAGGTGCGTGAACTCGAAAAATTCCTTCAGGTCAACGCCTAACACCTGCGCCAGCCGTTCCAGCGTATCAAGCGACGGATAACTCCCACCGACTTCTAAACGGGACAGGTGCTTGGCGTCGATCCCGACCCGTTCCGCCAACGTATCCTGCGAGAGCCCTTTGGCTTTCCGCAGCTCTTTGATTCGTGCCCCCAAGAGTTCCTTTGTTGTGCGCATGGCATCCCCTCAGACGACCCCTTATCATCGTCTTCGGGGAAGGCTTTGAGAACTACACAGGATGTGTACTCGTATTGACATTATCGTCATTAAATGTATAGTGTTCTACATGTGAACACGGTATAACGACACATTATCCACTTTCAGAAAGGAGAATCGGTATGCGCACGCTCGCATGGGTGCTTGGGGGGTGTCTGTTGTTGGTGCTGGGGTGCGGGAAAGGGTCGGGGGGTGCGAGCGCGGCCACCGGGGTCACGCTGGCGGATCTCGTGGGCACCTGGGACGTGGCGGGCAGCGGGACGGTGCGGTTGCCGGATACGAGTTTGTGTGCGGTGAGCGGCGTCGGGGAATTCAGCATTGCCGCCGCCGGCGCGCTCACCGAAGCCACGGAGGTGAAGTCGTCGTGTCAGAGCGGGATCATCACCGATTCCGATACGGGAACTGTCAGCGTCGATCCCGACGGGAGCGGCACCATTACGTATGCGAGCGGGGACACGGACCTGTTTCAGGTCAGTCGCGACACCACCCAGATGATTCTTTTTCCCACGGACCCCGAGGAATGGTCTCATAGTGTCGCGTTCCGCCGATAAGGCCACGGTTCGTTTCACGGGGACGGCGTTGCGGCTGTCCCCGCCCGTCGTCCGGTTCCGCACGCGGGGTGTGGTGCCCGGGAGGGCCGCGTCAGGGGCGGGCTTCTGAACGACCGTCCGTTATGACTCCTGGCATCCGGAGTCGTGGTCAACCAAGGAGGCTTCGAGCATGAGGATTGCGGAGAGGAATGCACGGTGGACGGGGGTGCGCCTGCTGGTCACGATCGGGGCACTGGTGGTGACGATCGCGGCGTGCGTCACGGCGCGGGACGCGGTCTGGAAGACGGTGCCGGATGTCAGCATGCCGTACGAGCGGGCGTGGTCGATCGTGACCAACGCGGTCACGCAGCGGTTCGATTTGGAGACCTCGGACGCGCAGTCCGGGTATCTGCGCACCGAATGGAAGGTGACGGGCAAGGATCTGTTGAACATGCCGATGAAGAAGAGCCGCGTCATCGTCCGGGTGGAAGAGCGCAGTCCGTTTCGGGTCAAAGTCAAAGCGGAGAAACAAGAACTCAACGCCCTAACCGACGAGTGGGTCGTCACCGGCAACGACGAGACCGTAGAAGGGGAGATCATGGGCGAATTGCAGGGACGGCTGAGAGCTTCCCGCTAAGTCGCTGCCCCGCCCATGTGGCGCGTGCCGGGCCGGGCCGCGCCGCGCCGGAAGTCCTGAGCACGCGTCCCGCCCGCATGCCGTCCACAGGGCGGGACGGTCTCAGGGCATACCGGACCCCGGGCCTGAAACCCGCCATGCACCGGCATCGGCATGTGATGGGCCAGAAAAACCGCCCACAAAACCCACCGGAAAATGGAAAAACACGCACTGAACATGCGCAAAACACGGGGTTACAAGACCGGTTTCAACGCAATTACCGCGTTCCGTTCCGCGGTTTCCGAGTGGCGTGCGAGGGAACAGGGGAGGGGCTTGCCGCGCCGTGTCCGTTGGGAAGGAAGGCGTTTGGTCAGGGTCGCGCGGCTGGTGCGTGGGTGCCCCGTTCGCGCCACGGCGTGGAAGCGGGCGAGGCCTCGTTCCCGAGCCGATCAAGCGTGGTTTGAGCGTGGGCGAGTGCGGCGGTTCGTGTGCGACCACGACGCGTTCCCGCACGTCCACCCGGAGCGACTCCGCCACACGAAGCCGCGGAGCGAGCGTCAGCGGCGGGTCAGGAGCCCCGATACGGGGGTGTGCCGAAAACCAGGTGAGGGTTTTTGACGCCGACGGGCCAATGCCCCCTCCCTCCGCTGCCGTCAACGCTGCACTGCGCATGGCTGGGGCGTCCGCATCGCATGCTGTCCGCTTTCGGTGGAGACGGGAGTGCGAGCGCTGAGAGCCCCGTGAGGGGCTGGTGCGTCGTTCATCCGGGGCAGTTCTTCGGGGCCGCGGCGGGTGATCCCTCAGTACAGGTGAGGCCGCTGGTCTCTCACTCGGCAAGACGCCCCCTGCTCCACCGCACTCCAACTCACTAAACCCAACTCCAGACAAGAGTTGCGCGTTCTGCCAACTTTGGCCTGAGTAGGCCTGAATAGGCTGGAAAGTGGTGGAGGTGAGCACAATTCGAGCACAATTTATTGGGGTGAACCCCTCTGTTGAGACAGTTTTAGGTTGTCACACTGGTCGGTTGATACTGGGTTGGAGAAACCTGAGCATTCGCTTTTAGAATTATCTAATTACATTCTTTCCTTCACAGAGATTGATTAGTTCTGCAAGGGCTAGTACTTGAGCCCGACGACCACGTCCTTCAACAACGACCTTGAGAATGTCAGCATTTTTTAGCTGATTAAGCAGCGTCATAATCATCGGTTTACTCGGCATGCCTTTTCGGCCTTCGAAATCACTGCTCCGGCTGATTGGGCGTTCGAACAGTACGTCGAGGATAGGCACAGCAAATTGGGAATGTGTGAGCTCGATGATCCTTAGTTTGAGTCTCTCATATAACTCTATGACGGCACGCGCCTTCGCTGCGTTCTCTTTGGCCTGTTCGTCGAGGGCCGTCAGGAAAAACGTGATCCAGCGGTTCCAGGCCCCCTCTTGTACCCCCAAGTTACGCAAGTGTTCGATGTATGGATCGCGATGCATTTCAAGATAGGACGACAGATAAAACATCGGACGTGAGAGGACCTTCTTTTCATACAGAAAAATGGGGACCAAGATACGGCCCAATCGTCCGTTGCCATCAAGAAACGGATGGATGATTTCGAACTGTGCGTGCACAAGCGCAAGCTGCACAAGCGGATCTGGTTGTTCAGCGTGGTAGTACTTCTCCCACTCGCTGAGATGTGGCATGAGAGATAGCGGATCGGGAGGAATAAACTCTGCCTGCTCGATAGGGCTCCCAGGGGCACCGATCCAATTCTGTTTGTTACGGAACTTTCCCCTCTGTTTATCTCGACCGCGCACACTATTGAGCAAAATTGTGTGGAGGTCGAGGAGTAGATTGAGATTGAAAGGACGCTCTTCTAGGGCCTTTTCAGCACGTATTAGCGCCGTTCGGTAATTCATGATTTCGTGAATATCCTGTCGCCGGGATTCCTGTTCTGGCGCTTGACCAGCCTCGAATTTAAACACTTCGCCCAACGTAGCCTGCGTGCCCTCAATTTTTGAAGACAGCACCGCTTCTCGTGTAGTCAACGGGGAAAGCAGCACGTCGGGATTAGGAATTCCGTAAAGCAATGCATCGTAGTGTGCGAGCGATCGATTCGCTCGACTGATAAAGGGGATAAGCGGTTCCCACTCCAGACCGGTCGGCGGAAGAGGTTGAGGTATAAAGGGCTTCATCTTGTGTAAAGGCCGCGATGGACCAAATCGTTTGTGTAAAGCTAAAAGTATTATACTTTATACAACGCTATTTATAAAGTCTTGGTTATACACAGACACCGAGAGTGCCATTGGAAGCACTGAAAAATATAGACTTTCTCATCCGAGCACCGATCACGCCGCCTGTTTCGAGTTTAGCAAAGTCATGACCGAGTACTCTTTTCATGAGAGGCATGCCTCTATAAGCCGCCGTAGCGGAGCAAGATCGCCGCTATCGCCAGCGCGAAGCACTGAGAAGTACTTTGCCGGTTCCGCCACAATCTCACGTCCAACGCCACGCCCCAGAAGCTCGTTGGCAGCCTGGTCCAACAGTAACCGCGCCACCCTTCCGTTGGCGTCGACGAACGGATGAATTGTGAGAAATCGGTGGTGAAACTCGACGAGCGCCTCGACGATCGCTGCCCGGTCAGCACCAGCAAGCGATCTGTGCTTGATCCGCCACCATTCAAGGAAGCGCCTTGTGAGGGCCGGTACTTCGCCTGCTGGCGGTGGCTGGTAGACGGCCGCCTCCTCCGCTGAGATCTGCACGCCAACGGATCGCAGGCGGCCACGGACAGCATCAGGAAGGGTTGTGCCCTCGGTAATGATTCGATGCACCCAACAGAGCGAGGCGAGCGTGAGATTGGCGGTAGGAGTCTCAGCGTCCACCGCTTTCTCCTCGTGGCCGCCCGCACGCAGAGAAGAGGCCACCTCTGGAAGATGGCCAACGAGAAGACGGGTCCGCTGTAAAACCAAGTCGAGTTTCGCATCGATTGTTTCGAGCCGCCGCTCGTTGTTCAAGAGGCGCCGTGTAACGTCGTACTTGAGAGCGCTCCAGAATGCGATCTGCTCTTCCTCCGACATTGTGATGCGGAGATATTCAAGGCGCAATCCATAGCCCTTCGGTGAATCGAGAACGCTTCGGATGCGTTCTAGGTGATAAATCTCGGCCGCGAGTGGGTGAGCGGTGGCTAACAGTTCCTCGCGCTGCCCCGGAGTCAGCGGCTGATTTACGAAGAATGCAAAGGCGTTTGCTTTGTTTCTTAGTACGCCAGACAGGTCCTGAGTGAACTTCGCCTTGATGTCGGCGAAAGTCTGGTGGGTCGGAGGAAAGTAACAGGCTGCCACCCAGCGAAGGCCATCACGGAGAGCCAGAACATCCTTCAAGCCGTCTGGGCCGCCGAGCGGAGACTGAGGATCAACCGCCTCGTAACCCTCCACATGGAGCAGGCCTGAGCACAAACGCTCTGCCTGGAGCTGGCCGTACCGCCAGTCACGGAGAACACCCTCGGTTGACATGGTACTCCTTCTCGGTGGGTCGATCGAACTAGCCCACCACCTTTTCACTCACCCCACGAGCGACCCCACCCTGCCGCAGTTCTTCCCCAATTCAACTTGACCTTCGCCAGTTCAGAAACCCTCTGAGAAGCAGGCCAGACTACGGTGCTGAATTATTAAGTTTTTTCTCTCAGGGGTGGTCGGCCCAAAAGGAACTGATTCCGGCCTCCAGGGCGGCTGCCGCCCATGACGCTAAAACCACCAGGCAGCCGAGCCGCGACCGCTTTAGGAATCGGCAGACTGTTTCTCCTCATCGAGCACCGACTTGAGGACAGCCAGTTGTTTGTTCAGGATCAGGGCGTCTTGCGCGCTGGCGTTCGTCTCTGCAATTTCTTTTATGTCGGCAACGAACGCGTCTTTACTCTCGTATTTCCCAAGGAGGTATTTCATAAGAACGATTTCGCGCCCGGTGACGTTATTGCCGCTTGCCTTGAGGAGCGGAACAAGTGCCTTCCTTGTTTGAGCATCCAAAAGCGCTTCGGCAAAAATTCTCGGAAACTCTCCTTGCGCTTCCGGGTGGATCAGCGGCCCGCCAGTCCCTTCCCTCCTGGCACGATACTTATCCCACAGCGTTTTCCCGAGCCAGCCCAACGCGAAAACGCCGAGGATATCCCAGATACTCACGCCGCGCCTCTTCCCTTCACTTTCGGCCAGAGCTAAGACCAATTGATCGTGGCGAACTCATTGATCGCTTGTCCGGGGATATCCGATGAATGTTTCTACCGTCTCAACCCCAGCGTTGCACAGCGCAACTAGACGGTGAGCTCCATCGAGTAATTCGAATGCTCCGTCCCTCTCAGGCGTTGTCTGTCTAATAACGATGACTATTGCCAAGGCTCCCTCAGGCAGACATCCACTAGCGAACTCGGGGAACCTTGTCGCCTTTTCAGCGGCAAATCGTGGGATATTGCCCTTTACGCTTGCGAGATCCTCGCACATCCGTGGCGCAATATCACAACTGTAGATATCGCTGCAGCTAATGCGTTCGCGAGTCCATTTCGCGACCCTCTCCGAGCGGTCCCGGACCGTGTACTCAAGAACAGGGTTAGTGTCACCCCGCTCTTTGGCAAACTGTCTCACTCGGTTCCGCATTTCCTCGGCTGATAAGCTGCACCAAGCGAGCAATTCTTCCTTTCTCTGTTGGTATTCTCCCCGAGAGGCTTCACACCGGAGAAAGTGACGTATTACATCTTCCGTTGACACGCGATGAATTGCTCCGGGACGCGTCAGTTCACCCATCACCAGAGTAAGATGTTGTTTATTCAAAATGATTTGTTTTTGACCCTACTCAGATAACCCGCACGAGGGGTGCAAAGAAGCCGTCGCTAGCGTCAGGCGGCTATACGGGTTTTTGACCCACCCGATCCTAGCACTTCGTCCGGGAGGCGTGCAATCCCACGCTCTTCAACGCAGGGAGCACGATTGCGCTGCGATGGGGACGTTCGTTCTTCTCTCCAGAACGCTCTGCCGAGAAGATTCATACGTGAGGGATGTCCCCTTCCAGCCCCGGTCGGTCGCGGGTGGCGAGCGTGACCAGGATATTCAACGGCACGGGTCCTGCTCAGACCCTCTTGCTTAAACAGATTTCTTATTGGTAGCGGTTCGCCCAGATATTGTTCCGCGTGCCGTCGGACTGCTGCCACACCGCCAGCGCATTACCGTTGGCGTCGATGGCGATCTGGGCGTTAAGGGCATCGCCCACGTCGTCGGTCTCAATGAGCGTCGCCGTGCCCCAGCTGTTGGTAGCGGCGGTGTAGCGGTTGGCCCAGATGTTGTTGCGCGTGCCGTCGGACTGCTGCCACACCGCCAGCGCATTGCCGTTGGCGTCGATGGCGATCTGGGCGTTAAGGGCATCGCCCGCGTCGTCGGTCTCAATGAGCGTCGCCGTGCCCCAGCTGTTGGTAGCGGCGGTGTAGCGGTTGGCCCAGATGTTGTTGCGCGTGCCGTCGGACTGCTGCCACACCGCCAGCGCAT
>Ga0184615_10002212_pt1 | contig 10479 bp, 3 predicted proteins | sample PLM4_65_coex_FD_133134 | JGI IMG/M metagenome (GOLD analysis project Ga0184615, IMG submission 133134) | Groundwater sediment microbial communities from an aquifer in East River, Colorado, USA - PLM4_65_coex | ecosystem: Environmental > Terrestrial > Soil > Riparian zone | place: USA: East... | reverse complement strand
TATCAACCATCAGATCATCCCTGGAAGAGACTCCGCAGAGCAAATGTACAATTTCCTATTGCTTCTTAAAAAGCGGACATTTCTATCTTGGTAAGAGTAGGACATTTCTACTTTGGGTTGACAAACCCGGTCGATATCGTTGACATAGCACCGCAGAGGGCATATATTCATGCAGGATTCCGCGATCAGCGTGGCGCGTTCATTGCTAAACTCGATAATACCGGAAATCCAGCTGGAGAGAAAGCACCTGTCACTTCTGCCAGGTGACAGCGGACAATAAATCAGTTACAATCCTGCAACAACTTGTCGGGAGCGCTTCAGGAATGCCGAAGCCCCAATTTACCGATCAACCTTCTCATAAGGAGGAGCCATGAAAGCGATCGTCGCGGATGCCGGGCTCGTTGCCTATTGCGGATTGTATTGCGGTGCCTGCAAGGGATATCTGAAAGAAAAATGTCCCGGATGTCATGACAATGCCAAGGCGACCTGGTGCAAGGTAAGAAGCTGCTGTGCCGAGAATAAATACGCGTCGTGCGCCGATTGTACTATCTTCGAAGGCCCGGCAGCATGCGGGAAGTTCAACAATGTACTATCAAAGGTCATCGGATTCGTCCTGCGCTCGGACAGGCGGGCCTGCATCCTTCAGATAAAGCAGATCGGCATTGCGGGGCATGCGGAAAAGATGGCTGCGGGCAAGAGGCAGTCCATCAGGCCGACATAGCATGCGGAGTAAAGCACAGTAGTGCAACGTAAGTAACAATGGCCCCATTTGTAAAAAGTCCTAACTCGGACAAGCCGGAATCAAAATTTGCCACCGCCGCTCCGTTACCAATTACTATTGGATGCGGGACGGAGGAAGACTCGAAGTCACGAAGAAAAACGAAAATTGCATAAGATACTGTTTTAATATTCAGATTAGGGCCATACCTTGTGTCTTCGTGCCTTCGTGGCAAAATATTCTTGCCGTTTTGAGTAGAATTTGATTCGTAACTAACCAAGCAATGACAACAGTGGGGACTTTTTACTACTTAATCACTATTGGAGCGCCACACCAAGGAGATCATGTCAGCCTGGAGTTTTTCGAAACATGTCCGTAAGACCGGGAAGAAGGATCAGCTGAAGAAAAAGCAGGACCTTCGGCCGGTGATCATCGATGGCGGCGTCATTGCGCGAACCTGGTGGGGCAAGGCGTGGAACAAGAACCTTGAATCCTATGCGGAGTACGCCAGCCTGATCGGACGGGGCAGAAGCTCTGTCGGGAGTGGGGCGGTTCTGGACCTCCAGGTCGGCGCCGGAGAGATCACGGCGTTGGTGCAGGGCTCCCGGGAAAAACCCTATCAGGTCTTGATCAGGATACAAAAGCTGAATAAAAACACCTGGAACCTGGTCGCCTCCGCGTGCGAAGGGAAACTTGCGTCGCTGGTCGAACTGCTGGCAGGAAAATTCCCCAAGGCAGTCGAAGAAGCGTTCATGCAGCCAAAGACCGGCTTGTTCCCGTCACCCAGGGAGATCGAATTCGAGTGTTCCTGTCCGGACTGGGCGAGCATGTGCAAGCACATTGCAGCGACGCTTTATGGCATCGGCGCCAGGCTTGACGAAGACCCGACGCTCTTTTTTACGCTTCGAGGCGTTGCCATGGCCGACCTGATCAAAGGTCCCGTATCGAGCAAGAGGTCGGAGCTTCTCCCAAAGACTTTGCAAAAGAGTTCCCCGATGATTGACAACGCTCATCGCTCCCCTGCGCGAGGTGCCGATCATGAGGAAGCAACAGGTCCTGCAACATCGGCTCGCGCCGTTGAAATACAAACACCAGAGAGTGTTCGCATGGCAGATGTGCGGAAGGTCCTCAAGCAGCAGTTGAAGATGGATATTAAATTAGCGAAGAAGGCAGATCCTTCAAAAAAGTACGGCGTGAAGAAGATTGCGGTCAAAGGAAAGGCGAATGAGATCGTGAAGAAGGTTGTGAACAAGCAGCTGGGGGCCGGAAAGAAGAAGTAGTTGGCGCGGCAGGGTGGACTGTTCAGGATGCGAAGGGGAGAATGTCAATTTCAAAGTCTGACCCCATACTGCCCCAATTCAAAAGACCCAGTAAGAAGTTGGTGTGCTGCTGATATGACATGCTGATATGCATGTATTGACATCTCGATTGTTGGGGAATACAATGATCATGGTTTCTGGGGCGGATTATATTCAGATAATTGGCAATTCCTAATGGGAGAACATCAGGACCATTGGGGTCAGACTTTAGAATTGACATTCACTCCATTGCACCCGTTGCGCAGGCAAATTTGAAATAACTGAGGTTGGGAAATAGATATCACCGTCAGAAAAGCGTATGTCCCGTATTGAGTCATTCATCATATTTCTGCTGTTGTTCCTCTCTGTGCCTCTGCTTCTCCGCGCGAGAAAGGCATACCCTCCCCGGATATTTCTCTAATCGACTTTAAACAATAAAGTGCAGAATAAATCAGTTAATGTAGTTTTTCGCGGCAGATTACCCTGAAAATACCCCGATCTTAACAGTTTTTTCATTGACTCTGTTTCGTTTCCTCATATATACTCCTTTTTGCCCATTCATTAAATCCTTTTTCTTTAACCACTTTCGTTAAATCATTAGAGGAGGAACACATGTTATTCGGATCTCCAGCATTACGTAAGTTGCGCTATTGGTTTTTCTTTGTATCTGCCTTTATCTTGTTTCTGACGCTTCATAGTACTGTGCAAGCTTTTCAGCCGCCCGAAAGACTCCCTCAATCCTTGAAGGAAAAAGAGTTTTTCAAACCTGAATTACATATCAGCTCTTCGAATGCACCGCTGGAAACCATCAGCACGCAAATAAAGAACAGAACCGCTATCGAGAACTATTCCAAGCACTACGGCAGGGAGTTTCATATCCATATCGACCCGCGGTCCGGCGCCCCTACGAGCATTGTCGGCCATATCCCCATGATTCCCGGCAACGGAGCGGATAACCATGTAACGCATAGCCAGGTCGGCCTGGCATTGGGGCGTCAGATACGCTCAGTGGATGCTCAGGTGGTAGGGGATCTTATCAGGAACTTCGTTCATCGGCACAAGGATACCTTCAATATTGAGACTGCCCAGTTGGGAACGGCTCGTTCGCAGAAGGTCTCTGATGATCTGTGGCAGGTGAGCATACCTCAGGAAGTAAACGGGATCAAGGTGCGTTATGGCCGGCTCGCGGCCACCATCAGCCACGGCAATCTGATCCTGATCGGCACCGAGACCTGGGGCAACGTCCGCGTGAATACGAACCCCTCAGTCAAAGCGAACGAAGCAGTGAGCAGAGGCTTTCAGTATGCGGAGGGTCAACGGCCTGAGGACGAGATCGTGGCTGAACCGGCCCTCGAAATAGTACCGACAGCTCCTTTGCATCTGCAGGACGGCGAAGCGTTCAGCGGGCCGGTGGGGCAAGGGTACGATCATCGGCTGGTATGGGCCTTCAAGTTCAAGCGATCACCTGAGCAAACCACCTGGGAAGTGATGGTCGATGCGCATAGCGGAGAGGTCATTTCCTTTCAGGACGTCAATCAATATGCGACCGAAAATATTCGGGGAGGGGTGTATCCCCTGACCAGCACCGGGGTGTGCGCCTCCAACGACACCTGCGGCGTGATGCAGTCCGATCAGCCCATGCCCTTTGCGAACACGGGCCTGGCCGCACCCAATAACTACACGAACAGCGCGGGGTTATTCGATTATATCTCAGGAACGATAACGACCAGTCTTTTCGGCAAATACGTCCGTGTAAATGACACCTGCGGAGCCATCAGCGAGAGCGCAACCGGAAGCATCAATCTGGGCGGTACGAACGGACAACACGACTGTACCACCGGCGGCTCATCAGCCGGCAATACGTCTGCCTCGCGGGCGTGCTTCTACGAAGTCAACAAGCTTCAGGAAATGGCCAGGGGATATCTGCCCAATAACACCTGGCTGCAGGGCCCCTTGACTGCGAACGTCAATATCAACGATACGTGCAATGCGTATTGGGACGGAACAACCATTAACTTCTATAAAAGCGGCGGCGGGTGCCGTAACACTGGAGAGATAGCCGCAATCTTCGACCATGAATGGGGCCACGGCCTGGATTATAACGACGGCAACGGTTACAGCAATCCCAGTGAATCGTACGCTGATATTGCCGCAATTTATCGTTTGCAGGCATCCTGTGTCGGCTACGGTTTCTTCCAGACAGTAAACGATGGGTGCGGCCTGACCGCGGACGGGACCGGGTATAACGCCAACGAGTCGCAGACCGGGGGCTCTCACTGCGCCCTGAATTGTTCCGGTGTCAGGGACGCCGACTGGGACAAGCACGCAGACCATACGCCGGACACCGCGGCCAACTTCGTCTGCTCTCAATGTTCTTCAGGAAGCGGTCCCTGTGGAAGGCAGGTCCATTGCGAAGCAGCGCCGGACCGCCAGGCGGCGTGGGACTTTGCGGCCCGGGACCTGCAGAGCGCTCCGTTCAATTATGACTCAAACACCGCCTTCATCATAGCGAACAAGATATTTTACCAGGGCAGCGGCAACATCGGCAACTGGCGCACCTGTACCTGCCCTTCGATCTCGAACGGCTGCGGCGCGACCAACGCCTATATGCAATGGCTTGCAGCGGATGACGACGACGGCAACGTTAACAACGGAACGCCGCACATGACCGCGCTGTACAACGCGTTCGACCGTCACGCTATGGCCTGTTCTACACCCACGCCGGTAAACAGCGGCTGTTCCGGCGCGCCCACCGAAACAACGACATTAACTACTACAGCCGCCAGTAACCAGGTCGGGCTGTCATGGACCGAGGTGGCAGACGCAACGAAGTACTGGGTGTACCGCACCGAAGGGTATGCTGGATGTGATTTCGGCAAAACACTCATTGCAACCGTGTCCGGAGGTACTGCTTACGCGGACACCGGTCTTGCGAACGATCGGCAGTATTGCTATTCCATCGTTGCGGTGGGCGATTCCAACGCCTGTTTCGGTCCAGCCAGCATCTGTCTCTGTGCTACTCCGGCATCGGGTCCGCATGGCAAACTGCAGGGTACCGTTACGGATATCTCAACCGGAGCTCCGATCAGCGGGGCAACGGTGACGGCAACGGGCGGGTACTCGACCACGACAAACGGTTCCGGCTTTTACCAGATTACCAACATGCTTGTCGGCACGTATGATGTTTCGGTCTCGGCATTTGGGCATCAACCGCAGACCATCACCGGGCTTGTGATAAGCGACAATGGTACGACCACACAGGACTTTCCGCTTGTACAGAGCGCTACAGCAACAGTGCAAGGGACGATAACCGATGGCTCAGGACATGGCTGGCCCGTATACGCAAAGATCATTGTAACAGCAACCAGCTATTCAACGACGGTCTACACGAATCCTGAGACCGGTAGTTACAGCCTGACCTTGTATGAGGCCACACCGTATACGTTTACGGTGACCGGGCTTGTCTCCGGTTACACTACTGCATCTCGTTCGGTGACGCCGCCTTCCGGAGGAGGCACCGAGAACTTTGCTTTGACCGCAGATGCATCCTGCTCTGCCCCGGGATATACTGCCGTAAATTTATATTCAGAGACATTCGAATCAAATAATGGGAGCTACTCCTTAAGCGGAACAACGACTTGGGCTTGGGGAACACCGACCAGCGGTCCCGTCGGTGCCCATTCCGGCACTCGCGTATGGGCGACCAACCTGGCGGGAAGCTACAACAACAGTGAAAACGGCGATATCACTTCTCCGGTCATCAACCTCAGTGCAAATGCCGGGCAACCCTCAACCCTCTCATGGTGGCAATGGCTGCAAACTGAAAGCAACTACGATTATGCCAGTGTGGAGGTGAGCAAGGACGGCGGCACGACCTGGACGGTGGTATACGGTCCGATAAGCGGAACCATCGATTCAGCCTGGACACAACACACTGTTGCGCTCGATTCTACGTATTCGGTCAGCACCTTCCGCGTGCGTTTCCATTTTACGACGGACAGCAGCGTTGTGTACGCGGGCTGGTATATCGATGATGTTTCAGTCGGGTCGAATAGTTGCCAGTTACAGCCGGGCGGGCTTGTGATCGGCAATGTGTACAATCCAAGCGGCGCGGCAGTGAACAATGCCACGGTAACGGACGGGGCCGGGCATACGGCGATTACCGCTGCCACGACGAACGACCCGGGGCTGGACGACGGGTTTTATGCCCTGTTCACACCGGCCGGCAGCGTTACTCTTACTGCTTCATACACCGGCTACGCCTCTTTACAGACGGTAAACGTGGCAGCTGATTCCGTTATCAAGCAGAATTTCAATTTGGCCGCATGTTCCTATTCCATAGCGCCCACGAGCGCCTCGTTCAACAGTTCAGGCGGGAGCGGCAGCATCCAGGTGACCGCGGGCGCCGGCTGCACCTGGACTTCGACAAGCAATGCTTCGACCTGGGTAAGCATAAGCTCGGGCAACAACGGAACAGGAAACGGGACGGTAAATTATACGGTTGCGGCGAACGCGAGCGCTTCTTCCCGAACGGGGACCATGACCGCGGCGGGCCAGACCTTTACGGTGAACCAGGCCGGGGCGCCGACACTGCAGGGAACGGTTACGAATTCTGCAACCGGCGCTCCGATCAGCGGGGCAACGGTGACGTCAACGGGTGGGTACTCGACCACGACGAATAGTTCGGGGGTTTACCAGATCACCAATATGCTTGTCGGCACGTATGATGTTACGGTTTCGGCATTCGGATATCAACCCCAGACCATCACCGGTATTGTGATAAGCAACGGAATTACCACCCAGAATATCTCATTAACGCAGCGCGCTGCAGCCACGATGCAAGGGGCGGTAACCGACGGTTCAGGACATGGCTGGCCCTTGTACGCAAAGATCGTTGTAACGGCAACCGGCTATTCAACGACGGTCTACACGAACCCCGAGACCGGCGGCTACAGCCTGACCTTGTATGAGGCCACACCGTATACGTTTACGGTGACCGGGCAGGTGCCGGGGTACGGCACTGCATCTCGTTTGGTGACGCCGCCTTCCGGGGGAGGCACCGAAAACTTTGCTTTGACCGCAGATGCATCCTGCTCTGCCCCGGGATATAGTCCCATAAATATATATTTATATTCGGAGCTATTCGACGCCAGTAACGGGACCTACACCGCAAGCGGAACAACGAGCTGGATCTGGGGAACACCCACGAGCGGTCCGGGCGCTGCGCATTCCGGCACTCACGTATGGGCGACCAACCTTGCAGGAAATTACAATAATAGTGAAAACGGGTATATCACGTCTCCGATCATCGACCTCAGCGCAAACGCCGGTCAATCGTCGACCCTCTCATGGTGGCAATGGCTGAAAACTGAAAGCAACTACGATTACGCCAGTGTGGAGGTGAGCAAGGACGGCGGCGCGACCTGGACCGTGGTATACGGTCCGGTAAGCGGAACCGTCGATTCAGCCTGGACGAAGCACAGTGTTACGCTCAGCTCTTTGTATTCGGTCAACACCTTCCGTGTGCGGTTCCATTTCACGTCCGACGGGAGTGTTGTGTACGCAGGCTGGTATATCGATGATGTTTCAGTCGGATCGAATAGTTGCCAGTTACAGCCGGGCGGGCTTGTGATCGGCAATGTGTACAATCCAAGCGGCGCGGCAGTGAACAATGCCACGGTAACGGACGGGGCCGGGCATACGGCGACTACCGCTGCCACGACTAACGACCCGGGGCTGGACGACGGGTTTTATGCCCTGTTCACACCGGCCGGCAGCGTTACCCTTACTGCTTCATACACCGGCTACGCCGCTTTACAGACGGTAAACGTGGCAGCTGATTCCGTTATCAAGCAGAATTTCAATTTGGCCGCATGTTCCTATTCCATAGCGCCCACGAGCGCCTCATTCAACAGTTCAGGCGGGAGCGGCAGCGTCCAGGTGACCGCGGTCGGCGGCTGCACCTGGACTGCGACGAGCAATGCATCGACCTGGGTAAGCATAAGCTCGGGCAACACCGGAACAGGAAACGGAACGGTAAATTATACGGTTGCAGCGAACGCGAGCGCTTCTTCCCGAACGGGGACCATGACCGCGGCGGGCCAGACCTTTACGGTGAACCAGGCCGGGGCGCCGCATGGGACACTGCAGGGTACGGTTACGGATGCCTCAACCGGCGCTGTGATCAGCGGGGCGACGGTGACGGCAACGGGCGGGTACACTGCCACGACAAATAGCTCGGGGGTTTACCAGATCGCCAACATGCTTGTCGGCGCGTATGACGTAACGGTCTCGGCATTTGGACACCAACCGCAGACCGTCACCGGTGTTGCGATAAGCGACGGCGTTACGACCACGCAGAATATTTCGTTGCCGCAGCTTCCTGCCGCAACAGTGCAAGGGACAATAACGGACGGTTCAGGACACGGCTGGCCCTTGTACGCGAAGATCTCTGTGACCGCAACCGGGTTTTCAACGACGGTCTACACGAATCCCGAGACCGGCGGCTACAGCGTGAGCCTGTATCAAGGTACGCCGTATACGTTTACGGTGACCGCGCTTGTCTCCGGCTACACCACGACCTCTCGTTCGGTGACGCCGCCTTCCGGAGGAGGCAGCCAGAATTTTGCCCTGACGGTGGATTCATCCTGCACGGCTACGGGATACGGTTATTCCAGCCTCTATTCCGAAAACTTTGAAAATAGCTACGCAAACTGGACCATGACGGGCTTATGGAATCCTGAGAACCAGGCAGACGCCTGCGGTTCGCAGGTTGCGCCTTTTCCGAGTCCCACTAAAGCCGCTTACTACGGCATAGACGGCACCTGCACCTTCAGCAACGGCGCTGCCAACAGCGGCTCGCTCACTATGGTAACGCCGGTCCCTGTTAGCGCAGGCGTCATGCTGAGCTTCCGGAGCTTCGAGCGTACGGAATGCAATGGCGGTTGCAGCTACGACAAACGCTATGTAGATGTTTCCACCAACGGCGGAGTCGCCTGGACAAATATTTGGACCTCAGGCGGACCGGAAGGTTCCTGGCGCCAGGTGGATATAAGCCTTGGGGCGTATGCGGGCAGCAACATCTTGATCCGCTTCAGATTCGATACAATAGACTCTGTAGGTAACAGCTATTTCGGCTGGATGGTGGACGATATAGCCATACGCCAAAATAGTTGTCTCACCGTCGCGGGCGGGCTCGTGATCGGGAATGTCATTAATGTGAATACAGGCGCAGGACTGAACAATGCGACGGTAACGGACGGGGCCGGGCATACGACAACAACCGTGGCAACGACTGCTGATCCGGCACTGGCAGACGGTTTTTATGTCCTTTCCGCGCCTGCCGGAACCGTTACGCTTACCGCCTCATACACGGGCTATGCGAGTGACTCAAAAACAGCAAATATTGCGGCTGATGCGGTTACGTTGTTAAATTATACTTTAGCGACGCAAGCCGTTATCACAGCCTCCGCGGGAGCGAACGGCAGTATCTTGCCTTCAGGCGCAGTGGCTGTGAATCTTAGCAGCAGTCAAACCTTCACTATCACGCCTCATACCGGATACCATGTAGCAGACGTGTTGGTGGACAGTGTGTCGGCCGGTACGGTCACGACCTATACCTTCAGCAACGTGACGGCGAACCATACCATCAGCGCGACCTTTGCGGCCAACGCCTTCACGGTCACCCCGTCAGCAGGGCCGAACGGAAGCATAAGTCCTTCATCCCCGCAGACAGTGGACTATGGTCAGACCGCGGTATTCACCGTAACCCCGGATACCGACTACCACATTGCCTTGGTGACCGGTTGCAGCGGGACTCTTGTCGGCAACACGTATGCAACCGGCCCGGTCACGAGTAACTGCACAGTATCAGCCACATTCGCAATCAACACCTTCATCGTGACGCCGACAGCCGGTCCAAACGGCAGCATCAGCCCGAATACGCCGCAGACAGTGAACTATAACCAGACCGCGGCATTTACTATCACTGCTGACACTGGCTACCATATAGACTTGGTAACCGGCTGCAGCGGGACGCTGAGCGGCAACACGTACACCACGGGTCCGGTCACGGTTGACTGCACAGTATCAGCCACGTTCGCGATCGACACCTACACTGTAACACCGACAGCTGGTCCGAATGGAGCCATCAGCCCGTCGACGTCGCAAGCGGTGGATTACAGCCTGACCGCAACGTTCACGGTCACGCCTGATACCGGTTATCATTTAGCGTTGGTAACCGGCTGCAGCGGGACGCTCGTCGGCAACACGTACACCACCGGTCCGGTCACGGCTGACTGCACAGTATCAGCGACCTTCGCGGTCAACACCTACACCGTCACGCCGACAGCCGGGCCGAACGGGACCATCAATCCGTCGACGCCGCAAGCGGTGGATTACAACCTGACCGCAACGTTCACGGTCACGCCTGATACCGGGTATCATTTAGCGTTGGTAACCGGC
>Ga0184615_10002211_pt1 | contig 10480 bp, 9 predicted proteins | sample PLM4_65_coex_FD_133134 | JGI IMG/M metagenome (GOLD analysis project Ga0184615, IMG submission 133134) | Groundwater sediment microbial communities from an aquifer in East River, Colorado, USA - PLM4_65_coex | ecosystem: Environmental > Terrestrial > Soil > Riparian zone | place: USA: East... | reverse complement strand
TTGTGGAAATGGTTCGACACATGCATCAGCCGCTGCGCCTGCTTCTGGAGCGCCACGACCACCCGCGGATGGCAGTGCCCAAGATTGCACACCGCCACGCCGGACACGAAGTCGATGTACTCCCGTCCATCGGAATCGTAGACCTTCGTGCCCCGTCCCTTGACGAGCACGATCGGCTGCCGGCTGTAGGTGTTCATGATGTATTTGTGTGAATCCGCAAGGATATCGCTGGTGATCATTGAACGAAAGTAACATAATTGCCTTGAAAAATCAAACAGAAAGTACGTTTAATAACTGCTTGTCTTTACCAAACAGTGATGATATTCTATGCCAATTATCATAGAGTAATAATTGGTAGCCGCAGGCTTTAGCCTGCGCCGTCAAGGGGGCTGATTGCATGGTTTATTATAATCCTTCGATCGTAGTCAATGCCGTCGCCTCCAAACTTCTGCAGTGAGCCCATGCCAAATATTTTTTCGACTCATCATCGGCCTGTCTACCTCTGTCCATAATACTGTTGACGGAACATACTTATTTTGATACTGTTTCATATGCCCAATGCTGAAACCCCGCCAAAAAAGTTTCTGCCGCCTCTTCAATCATTCTCGGAAAAGCTGACTTTTAAGTTTTCGGCGCGAGCATCGGGTGGAGCAAGGATCTTGCCATGAGAAAACAGAGAATGTCAGAGCAGGAGCGCCAATAATAATGAACGATGAACTGAAAAAGCTGAATCAACAGCTAAACGAGGAAATCAATGAGCGCAAACAGATAGAAGAAGCCCTGCGCGAAAGCGAAGCTCAGTATCGGGCCCTGTTCGAAGGCTCACCAGATGCCATCCTTCTTGCTGACCCGGAAACAGGGACCATCCTTGATGCAAATCCTGCAGCGTGCCGACTCCTCGCACGGCAATATGAAAGAATTATCGGTCTCCATCAATCTAAAATACATCCATCCCAGGGGGAAACATACTCCCGCGTAATTTTTAACCAGCACGTCACAGAAGCGAGGGAACAAAAGGGATTACATCCTTCTGAAATGGCTGTTCTTCGCCCCGATGGCTCTGAAGTGCCCGTGGAGGTCTTGGCACAGTTGGTTACCATCAAAAGAAAAAAGGTCCTACAGGGAGTCTTCCGGGATATCACCGAACGCAAGCAGGCAGAACAGGTGCTGCGCGGAAGCGAGGAGAGGTTACGGCAGGCCGTCCGCGTTACCCAGATTGGTATATTCGATCACGACCAAATTACTGACACCATTTACTGGTCGCCGCAGCAACGGGAAATCTATGGTTGGGACCCGGATGAAACGGTGACTCTGCCAGCGTTTCTCGATCGAGTCTACCCTGAGGATCGGGAGAGAATCGCGGCGGCCGTCCGGCGTGCCCACGATCCGGCGGGTGACGGTTTATTTGACATTGAACATCGGATCATCCGCCGCGACGGCATCATTCGCTGGCTGGTCACGCGGTCGCAGACGTTCTTCCATGGCGAGGGTGGCGCGCGTCATCCGGTACGAACCGTCGGTGCTGTCCGAGACATCACCGAGAATAAGCGGGCGGAGGAGGATAGGGAGAAGCTCCAAGCCCAGCTTATCCAGGCTCAAAAGATGGAATCGGTCGGTCGTTTGGCAGGCGGCGTGGCCCATGACTTCAATAACATGCTAAGCGTGATCCTCGGCCATGCGGGATTGGCCCTGCGTCAGCTTGACCAGGACTCTCCCCTCCATGCCGACCTCCAGAAGATCCAAATGGCCGCGCAGCGCTCCGCCGATTTTACCCGCCAACTATTGGCCTTTGCCCGCAAGCAGATCATCGCACCCAGGGTGCTCGAATTGAACGAAACCGTGGAGGGGATGATAAAGATGCTGGGCCGTCTCATCGGCGAGGACATCGACGTGGCTTGGGTACCTGGCCGCGGGCTCTGGCCGGTCAAAATCGACCCCGCCCAGGTCGACCAGATCCTGGCGAACGTTTTGGTCAATGCCCGTGACGCCATCGCCGACAAAGGCAAGGTCACGATAGAGACGGAGAACGTCGTATTAGACGAAACCTACTGCGCCGGGCACCGTGGATTCGTGCCAGGCAGGTTCGTTATGCTGGCAGTGAGCGACGACGGCTGCGGCATGGGCCGGGAGATCCTCGCTCACCTCTTCGAACCCTTCTTCACCACCAATGGCGTGGGTAAGGGCACCGGTCTGGGTATGGCGACCGTGTATGGCATCGTCAAGCAGAACGATGGTTTCATTAACGTTTACAGCGAGCCGGGCAAAGGAACAACATTTAAGATCTACCTGCCCTGTTACGCGACCAATACTGTGCCGCTCCCGGTGGAAGGCCCGGCACAAGCGGCAAAGGGCGGTACAGAGACGATTCTGCTGGTCGAAGATGAGCCGATGATCCTCGATCTCTGCAAAACCTTGCTTGAGATGCTGGGATACACGGTGCTGACCGCGAGGACTCCAAGTGAGGCTATCCACCTTGTCGAAGAGCATGCCGGCCAGATTCACCTGCTCATCACCGACGTTGTCATGCCAGAGATGAACGGCTTGGAACTCGCCAAACGGCTGTTTTCCCTTTACCCGGATCTCAGGAGTCTGTTCATGTCAGGCTATACTGCCAATGTCATCGCCCACCGAGGCGTGCTGGAAGAAGGCATGCACTTCATGCAGAAACCGTTTACCAAGGACGACTTGGCCGCGAAGGTGAGAGATGCACTGGAGAGGAGCGGCTGACCAGAAGAGAACACATGATCCTCGTCTAACATGGCACGCTATAGTGGCAAGCGGGTAGTGGGTCAGTTTGATTCAAGCAGCCGATCAACGGCTATCCCGATCCGGTCCACCCACTACTAAAAGATTCCCCCAAACTGACCCACTACCGATTGGTGGCTGAGCTTCAATCATTCAAGCAAGACATTCAGTCCCTGGTCAGGAAGTTCGAGCAGGACAAAAACCACTACCTCCAGAAGGGCTATCCCGAGGCCCAGGTACGGATCGATTTTCTGAATCCCTTCTTCGATGCCTTCGGCTGGGACATCGAGAACAAGGCCCACAAGCCGCCCCATGAACGCAACGTGATCGTCGAACTTTCCCCGGAAACATCCCTTCGCCCAGATTACAACTTCCGTATAAACAGCAGTACAAAGTTCTTCGTCGAGGCCAAGGCCCCGTGGGTCCCGCTCGATGACGTTAACCATATCATGCAGACCAAGACCTATGCGTGGTCAAGCAAACGACGAAGTCTTGCGGATTGATCCATGCGGCAAATCATGCACTGACCACATCATCTTGTCATGGTCATAAGGTTCAAAATATCTCTGGGGTGATATGGTTTCAGTAAAAAAGCATCCGCCCCTGCAGCGAGAAACGCTTTTCCCATGTCGTCGGAGCTTACCCCGATGATAATCGATGCGGGAAACCGCTTGCGCAGGTGTTTTGTCGCGTCTATGCCGTTCATGTTCGGCATGCTGTAATCGGTAATAATGATGTGAAAAGTGGTTTCCGCCGCTGCCTCCAGCGCCGACACCCCGTCTTCGCAGCAACGCACTTCAAACCCGCGGGCCTCCAGACTACCGCACAATAGTTCTCTGAGCTCCCGGATATCCTCGATAACAAGAACGCTCTTCGTGCTTTCCATTTTTCCCCTCCACGGCACGGCTGCCGAAAATAATCAACCACGATGATGGCACTCGATCCATCGGAAAGTGAATTGCCATGTATTGTGGGACAATTCGCAATGCTTTTGTGCGAATAGGAGCGTTGAATTATGCCACTAATGGTTGTGCCGGTCAACATAAAAATACAACCATAGGTTGATAGACATTTGATGTGATATTTTCTAAAGTACAGGCATGAAATATGACAACAAGCGCATCGGACAGATGATCAAGGAAGCGAGAAAAACGCGTGGCATGACCCAGATGGTGCTGTCGGAGCTGATCGGTGTTTCGTATCAGCAGGTGCAGAAGTACGAGAAGGGCAGCGACAATATCAGCGTGGAAAGGCTGAAGCAGATCGCTAAGGCCGTGGATGTGCCGGTAACGCTGTTTTTCCCGGCAACGGAAACCGCAGCGGAAGCCCCGGCGGCCTACGGAAAAGCGCCGGAGGACGAAACGGAGCTTTTGCGGCTCTACCGCCGTATCAAGTCCAGGAAGACCAAAAAAGCGGTGATCGAATTGCTGAAGACCTTTTCCTCCAAATGACGACGTGACGCTTCTTGATCAAAAAGAACTTCTGTTTCCTGGAGTTTGATGATATGATACCCCACGATTGTAGGGGTTGCCCTGCGTGGCAGCCCGAATAATGGGCAACCACGGAGGGTTGCCCCTACAACGTCTGGCGGGGTACCATGGCTGATATCAACTCATTCCGGGAAAACCTGCGCTCCTTAGTCTCGAAGTTCGAGCAGGACAAAAACCACTATCTCCAGAAGGGCTATCCCGAGGCCCAGGTGCGTATCGACTTCCTGAATCCGTTCTTCGACTCCCTCGGCTGGGACATCGAGAACAAGGCCCATAAACCACCCCATGAACGAGATGTGATCGTCGAACTTTCCCCGGAAACATCCCTTCGGCCTGATTACAACTTCCGCGTAAACGGCAATACCAAATTCTTCGTCGAGGCAAAAGCCCCGTGGGCGCCGCTCGACGATGTGAACCACATCATGCAGGCCAAGACCTATGCATGGTCAACCAAGGAAGTCTCGTTCGTTATCCTCACCGACTTTGAAGAGTTTAAGCTCTTCGACGCCTCGCTCAAGCCGAATCCCAAGTATCCGCTGGAAGGCCTTCTCTATAATTTCAAGCACACTGATTATCTCACCAACATCGAGAAGCTGTGGGAGCTTTCCAAGGAACGGGTTACGCAGGGCTCTCTTGAAGCGCTGCTACCCCGGGACCCGAAGAGCAAACGGCTCAGAATCCCGCCGGACAAGTCTTTCCTCGAAGATCTGACCGGGTGGCGCACTGAACTTGCCAAGGACATCAACAAGCGAAATCACGAGCTCGACGTCCATGTGCTGAACGACGTGGTCCAGAAGCTCCTTGACCGCATCATCTTCATCCGCATTGCAGAAGACCGGAAGATCAGGCCGGAGCGGGAGCTTTGGGAGATCGTGGCGCAGTGGAGGGAAGAGGGGAAGCGGAAATCCATGATGCCCGCGCTCGTGGCCCTCTTCCGCGAGGTGAACGATGATCTGAATGGCGACATCTTCAAGCCCCATGCATGCGAGAGCGTGGACGTTGATTCCGATATTCTCTCCGACATCATCGATAATCTCTATTTCCCCAAGACCCGTTACCGCTTCGACGCCATCGGCGTTGAGCTTTTGGGCAGCATCTACGAGCGCTATCTCGGCAGCACCATCCGCGTCACGCCCCAGCGCGTGAAGGTGGAGGAAAAGCCGGAGGTAAAGAAGGCGGGCGGTGTTTACTATACGCCGAAGTTCATTGTCGATTACATCGTCAAGAACACCGTGGGCACGCTTATCGAGGGCAAGACACCAAAGCAGATAGAGAAGATAAAGATACTCGACCCGGCCTGCGGTTCAGGTTCGTTTTTACTCGGCGCGTATCAATGCCTCATCGACTACCACCTCAGATACTATCGCGATCATCCCAAGGATGCCCAGACGCTTTATCTCGATATCTATACAAAGATGAACCCGGAGGATTTTGCGCTTCCGCTCCATGAAAAGGCGAAGATACTCAGGAACAATCTTTTCGGCGTGGACATTGACGCCCAGGCAGTTGAAGTCACGATGATGAGCCTTTACCTCAAGGCGCTTGAAGGCGAGCGCGGTATGCTGCCCCGCAAGCAGCATCTTCTCCCGGCCCTCGGTAATAACATCAAATGCGGCAACAGCCTGATCGGTTATGACATCTTCGACGCCCCCTCACCGCACCCCTCCCACAAGGGGAGGGGCAAGGCTTCAACTTCTCTTTCCTTGAACTTAAAAACATCCTCTCCCCTTGAGGGAGAGGACCGAGGTGAGGGGGATGCTTCCGGGTGGGGCTGGACAGACGAAGACAAAGCCCGCATTAACCCCTTCGTCTGGACATCCAAGACTGCCGGCTTTGGCGAGATCATTGAGAACGACGGCTTCGACGCGGTCATCGGCAATCCTCCGTATGTGAGGCAGGAACTGCTTGGCGATTTCAAAGAATATTTCCAGCAGCATTACGAAGTCTATCATGGAACCGCGGACCTTTATGCTTACTTCATCGAAAAGGGCGTATCGCTTCTCAGAAAAGACGGTCTCTTCAGCTATATCGTTGCCAACAAGTGGATGCGCGCTAATTATGGAGAGCCGCTGCGACGGTGGATGAAGAAGCAGCGCATTGAGGAAATCACCGACTTCGGTGATTTACCTGTTTTTGAGACAGCAACGACCTATCCTTGTATCCTCCGAATTCGCAAAGGAAATGCAGCAACTAAATTTACAGCTACTCAGGTAAAGACCCTTGATTTCGGTAGTCTTACAGATTATGTCTCCGAGCATTGTTACCCTGTCAACAAAACTTCTTTATCAGATGGAGGATGGGCGCTCGTTGATGAACAATCTCAACAGCTCTTGAATAAGCTGCGGTCCGTTGGGAAGTCTTTAGGTGATTATGTCGGCGGCAAAATCTATAGAGGATTGCTGACCGGACTTAACGAAGCTTTTGTTATCGATGCCGAGACCAAGAAGAAGCTTATCAAAGAGGACCGGAAAAGTGCAGAACTGATCAAGCCTTTTTTGCTTGGGCGAGATGTTAAGCGATATGCGACTCCAGATAAGGGTCAGTACCTCATTTTGATGCCGAAGGGATGGACATGGAATAAATCAGGCAATTCTCGTGGAGCCTGGAATTGGCTACAAGAAAACCAACCTGCTATTGCAAAGCATTTGAAACCGTTCGCAGATGCCGCAGAAAAAAGAGGCGACAAAGGTGATTATTGGTGGGAACTTCGAGCCTGCGATTATTATTCGGAGTTTGAAAAACCAAAGATCATGTGGCCCGAGATCGCGGGCAGTGCACGCTTTGCTTATGATGACACCGGGTATTATGCAAACAATAAGGTTTTTATTATTCCTAATGGCTCAAAATATTTACTTGGGCTGTTGAATTCTTCTCTCCTTCGTTTCTTTATTGAAAACAACTGTACTGACTTGCAGGGGAATAGCTTTAATTTCTCTGGCATATTTGTCAGTAGGACGCCTATCCGTACCATCGACTTCAACAATCCATCTGAAAAAGCCATTCACGACAAGCTGGTCTCTCTCGTAGACCGGATGCTCGACCTGCATAAGAAGAAAGCCGCTCTCCCTCCGTCCGCCGAACGCGAAAAGATTGAACGCGAGATCGCGGTGACGGATGAGAAGATTGATGAGATTGTTTCTGGGTTGTATGGGATAACGGATGAGGAGAGGATAATAATTAAAAAGTGAAAGTCATGCTAACAAGTCCGCTACGAGATCAAGACAATGAGGATGTCTTTTTTCAGCTCCACTTGGTGAAATTATTCGCAAAATCACGGATGGAATCTTCTGTCGGACTCCGCTGTTGTATTTGTATCTGCTTTTATGGCCTGATCAATTGAGGGATAAATTTTATGAAGCGTGCTCACAGAGATTTAGACCCTAATTACAAAGGCTCGGCAAAACTGTTAAGACAAAATAATCTTATCACAGAAATATACTGTAAAATTTGGTTGCCGAGACACGTTTATGAACGGCCATTCTTAAAGTTTGAGTCGATGAGCAAAGCACATGAAGGGCTTCCAAGCCCACTTCCTTATGATGCAGTACTGGAAGTAAATGGTTTCGATGGTAAAAGAAGAAATACTATAGATGCCAAACGCATGTTCATTGAAGAATTTAAAGTCTCTTACAACTCAGACGGTGACACTCCTCTGATCACATTTCAAGGGCAACCTGAATCAGTAATCGATTACTTCTATCAAGATTCTGTCGATAATGACTCGAGAATATGCCATGTTGTTCTAGACCTAACCGAGAATTTCTTATTAACAGCATGTAAGGGTATCACTAGAAGCTATACAGGAGAAGTTACAATAGAAAACGTGCGGACGCACATATCCTCTGTAGGCCGATTCAATAAAGTCGTTTTTGATAAACATTTTTACGATGTTGAATTGAAGGATGGTGGGTTAGCTTCGTATGGAAAGCAAGTGGCAACATTCAATATTGATTTTAGCGTTGTCGATGTTGAAACCTTTGAAAGGTTGATCAAGCCAGCGATAGATGATTATCTTCTACTTGCTTCATTCGCTGCTAATCAGAGAACCAATATCGTCTCGTGGTCTGTTTCGGACAATAAATCATTGGTCCAAGCATGGTATGGAAATATATCTGTTGATGATACGCTCAATGAGAAAAAGCATAGCCATCATGATGTATTGATTGATATTCGAGATTTTGAAGAATTTATGATGGTAGCTATGAAGACTTTTAATCGTTTTAATGATCAAGATAAAGATTTGGTTAGGCAGGCTATATTCAAGGTATTGCCTAAACGAAGTCGTACCGTTGAATCTGCCATCCTTACACTTTTTTCAGCACTAGAATCGATTATTCTAAAGCATAGGAGAGATAAAAATCTCGAATATACAATATCAAGTTCTTCTAATTGGAAGAAGCTCGGAAAAGCGCTAAGAATGACTGTGGCCGCCAATAATAGCTTATTTCCATCCGAGGCTCATATGAAAATGTTATTGGAGATGCTGCCATCACTAAAGCGAGTTCCCTTAAAGGATGCTTTCAACTCTTACGTGCGTGATGTTTTGGATTTATCAGATTTATGGCCTGTATTCGGGCCAGCGGAAGGTGCAACCTTAATAGACGTTCGTAATAAGCTGATTCACGGTGACTTATTTGATGACGATCGTTTTTTGTCTTTATGCCATGCCATGGATAATCTTGAGTGCATTGTAAAACGGTTAATTCTTTTTATCCTGGGATGGGATATTGAGAAATCAAACGAATCAAAAAAAATCCTCCAAAAATGGGGCTGGATACCAAATGCCAATCTAAGTAAGGATATGCTTGCCTTGGATGAACGGTCTCCAAAAACAGAGGGCGAAGACGCATAAGGGGAAGGGAACAATAGGGCCAAGTCTACTTTCGTATCATTTGGAAATCCATTGGATTGAGTCTGCACTGTTTGACTTTTGGAACGTGTCATCGGGACAAATGAAATGGATTGATTTATCCGTATCCGACGCGGATGATTCGCGTCTGCTGTAAGCTTTGGACAGTAGCATAGTATCTGCTATTGCTTTTGTCGAGGCCGCTCTGGAGACACCTAAGAAATAGTAGGGGGAGAACAGCTGAAATGTCGGGATAGTATACTCTGCTCGACGATATATTTTTATGTGAAAGCACGTTGAGGTATGCTAGAATAATGCAATCGGAGGTGGCGTCATGGCACATGTGAAAGAACAAGTGATCGAGCTTATTAAGTCCCTTCCCGAGGACGCAACCCTGGAGGATATTCATTATCACCTCTACGTGCGGGAAAAGGTGGAGCATGGCCTGAAAGCAATTGACGAAGGGCGCGTGATATCACAGGAAGACGCTGAAAAAAGGGTTGAGGGATGGCTAAAGTCGTCTGGACAGAACCGGCGCTGAACGATCTTCAGGGCATCATTGAGTACATTGCCAGAGACTCCGTCGTCTATGCCGAACGGTTCGGCATGCGTGTCGTTCAGGCCCCGCTCATACTTCAACAGTCCCCCCTCTTGGGCCGCCTGGTCCCCGAATTCAATGATCAATCCATCCGGGAACTTATCTATGGGTCCTACCGAATAATCTATAAAGCGACCGATACGTCATGTTTCATCGTTGCCGTCATTCATGGCGGCAGGGATATCTTCAAACATTTAAAACCCGGTGCGTGGAACATAGAATAAAAAAGCTGTAAATCTGCGGGGCCAGGCTCAAAAAAATGCTGACAAATGCGCGGGATGTCCGGGATATCGGGCATTATGGGACCGATGATTTTGAATTGTCCATCAGAACGCAGGAGGAAGCCGAATCCGCGCGTGAATATATCAGGATGTCATCTGAGCGCGTGGGCGGATGAAAAGATTGATGAGATTGTGTATGGGTTGTATGGGATAATGGTTGAAGAACGTTTAAAGATAATTCAAAATTCAATAGAAACAAATTCAAGATTCAATATTCAATAGATTCAGATTCAAGATTTAATATTCAAAATTCAATAGAAACAGATTCAAGATTCAATATTCAAAATTCAATAGAGTCAAATTCAAGATTCAAAATTTAAAATTCAATGAAAACAAATTCAACAGATTCAATTTTGAATCGCGCGTAAGACGCGCGGAGGTGCTTATGGCAAAATCCTTCGAGGAAATGGCTATGTGGAAGAGATCGCGGGAGCTGGTGAAATGCATCTACCAAATAACCAAGAACAAGGATTTCTGCAGGGATTTCAGCCTGACAGACCAAATACGGCGCGCCGCG
>Ga0184615_10002209_pt1 | contig 10480 bp, 8 predicted proteins | sample PLM4_65_coex_FD_133134 | JGI IMG/M metagenome (GOLD analysis project Ga0184615, IMG submission 133134) | Groundwater sediment microbial communities from an aquifer in East River, Colorado, USA - PLM4_65_coex | ecosystem: Environmental > Terrestrial > Soil > Riparian zone | place: USA: East... | reverse complement strand
GAAATTGAAGACGTTCCGCGCATAGAGCGCCGAGGCGTCGACGGCGACGCGGCTCGCAAGATCGGTGAAGCCGAGGATCGAGACGTTGGCGTGGCGCACGACCTCGTCGGCGCGCGTCAGCTCGCAATTGCCGCCGGCCTCGGCGGCGAGGTCGACGATGACGGCGCCGGGCTTCATCGTCTCGACCATCGCGCGCGAGATCAGCTTCGGCGCCGGCCGGCCCGGCACCAGCGCGGTGGTGATCACGATTTCCTGCGCCTTGATGTGGCCGGCGACGAGCGCCGCTTGCTTCTGCTGCTCCTCGGGCGTGAGCGCGCGCGCGTAGCCGCCCTTGGCCTCGCCCTCGGGCAGATCGATGAACACGAACTTGGCGCCGAGCGATTCCACCTGCTCGCCGGCGATCTTGCGCACATCGGTGGCGGAGACGATGGCGCCGAGGCGCCGCGCGGTCGCGATCGCCTGGAGGCCGGCGACGCCGGCGCCGAGCACGAAGCACTTGGCCGCCTGCACCGTGCCGGCCGCGGTCATGAACATCGGGAACGCGCGGGCGAAATGATGCGCGGCCTCGATCACCGCGCGGTAGCCGGCGAGGTTGGCCTGCGAGGAGAGCACGTCCATCGCTTGGGCGCGCGTGATGCGCGGGATGAACTCCATCGCGAAGACCGCGAGGTTGCGCGCGGCGGCGGCCTTCGCGGTCTCGGGATCGGCGTGCGGCGCCATCAGGCAGCAGAGCACGGCGCCCGGCCGGATCCGCGCGATTTCCTCGCCGGTCGGGCGTTGCACTTTCAAGACGAGGTCGGCTTCGGCCAGCGCAGCGCCGATATCGGCGGCGATGGCGGCGCCGGCGGCCCGATAGGCCTCGTCGAGCATGGAAGCGCCTTCGCCGGCGCCGGCCTCCATCGTCACCGTGGCGCCGAGCCCGATGAGCTTCCTGACCGAGTCGGGCGACGCGGCCACGCGCGCCTCGCGCGGGCGCCTCTCCTTCGGCACGACGATCTTCATGACGGGCCCCTCGTCCCCGGCTCGCACTGGTCGCGGCGTTGCGTCGGCCGCGCGCCTATATGCCCAAGCGCGCCACGCCGGGGCAAGCGCGGAAAGGGTCGCGGGGGTCCGCGCAGGGCGCCGGGCGCGCCGCCCAGCGGCAGCGCCACTCGCCCGGCCGACAAGCCGGCGCAGCAGCAGAAGCCGATGCACGCTGAAAGCCGGCGCCCCAGAGCGGATCCGCTCCGGGGCGCTTGCGCGCGCGGTCACTCCTGCGCGCGCGGTCAGTCTAGGTGGTAGTCGTAGAAGAGCTTGCCTTCGTCGGCGAACAGCCGTTGCTCGAAGTCTTTGCCGATCTTGGCGTCGCGCGTCTTGAGCTTCGCGAGGTCGAAATCCTCATCGATCCGCACGACCCGGCCCTTCGCCCGCTCGCCAAGCTCCGTCACGAGCGAAGGCAGGGGCATGTTTCCCCAGCCCTTATCTTTCGCCATCTGGTGATTGACCGGGATGAACGCCACGAACTCGTCCTGGCGCATCAGCTCGAGGCCCTTCTCCTTGAGCGTGGCGTTGTGGCTGCCGTGGTGGCCGACCTTGTAGAAGACGGTACGCTTCAGGAGATCGGGGCCGGTCACGGTCGTCGCCGCGTCGAGCTTCCATTCGAGATCCTGCCACGAGAGCCAGCTGCCGACCTGCGCATCGGCGGCGAACAGCAGCACCTTGCCCGATTTCACCAGCTCGATGGCCAGCACCAGGCTGGTGTTGTTCGTGGCGCTGTCGAGCTGGAGGGCGAATTCGCGCGACGCATCGAGCCAGTCCGAGTCGATGCGGCGCCAGGACTGGTCGGGCGCCGCATCGGGCCCGCGGCCCCAATAGTGGCGGTCGAAAAATTCGACGACGGAATTGGGCTCGCCGAGAGGTAGGCCGGCGGCCGCGGCCGTCCGCGCGGCCGCCGCGGAGCCGTGCACCAGCGTCTTGAGGGCGTCGAGGTTCGCGGCGCCGAGCGCCGGGTCGAACGGGCAATAGCATTCGTGCAAATCCTCGGGCGTTTCGCCCTCGATCTCGAGGCCGCCGGCCGCGGCGAAGAACGAATCGGCCGGCGCCGCCGAGAGGGCGGCGTGATAGACCTCGGCTTTGGCGAAAGTCTTGCGCAGCAGCCTATCGGACAGCGGCGGGCCCAGCGCGAAAATGCGGAAGTCCGGCAGATCCTCGTGTGACCAGGGCTTTTCGTCCGGCCGGCAATAGCGCGGCGCCGTCCGCCCGAAGCCGCGCGCATTCTCGAGCGCGCTGTTGGTGGTCCCGCCGTGGGCGCCGAACAGCCCGCTGGCGGCGTCCATTTCCATTCCGAAGAAGCTCAAGAGGTTGCCGACGCCGGCGGGCAATTCTTCATTCGTCGCAAGCCCCAGCTTCTTGTGCCGCTCATACTCCTGCAGCGCGGCGGCAAGGCCCTGCTGCTTCTTGGCGCGGTCGCTGCGGATCGCCTTGGCGTCCTTGTCGCTCGGGTCCTCGGTCCAGCCCATCCAGACCCGCTCGATCTCGAGCACGCCCGGCGCCCTGCCGCTGGCGCCCGCGGGCGCGAAACGGTCCTTGGCTTGGGCGAAGCCCGAGACGTGGTCCCAATGCTCATGGGTGACGACGAGCACGTCGAGGCGCCCGCCCGTCGCGGCATGGACGTTGTCGAGGACTTGGCCGATCTTGCCCTTGGCGTCCTCGGTCCCGAGAATGACCCCGCAATCGATCATGATGTAAAACGGCGCGTCCTTGTCCTTCTCCTTCGCGAGCGCGAGCAGCAGGCAATCGCCGAGCCCGTGGCGATACATGCGCACGGCCACGCCGCCGGGAGGCGGCGTGAGGCGCCCGGATTTCTCCGCTCCGTGGCCGGCCACCGGCGGCGTCGCCACGACCTTCGATTTCTTCCCCGTGCTTGCCCGTTTGGTGGCCATCGCCAACTCCCTCAATAACGAGTGTGCAGCAGGGCGAAAGGCTCCTTGACCTCATCGCCGAAATAGAGCGCGCTCAACGACTGCCCGAGCCGCTCGCTCGTGTATCGGCGCTGCTGTTCGAGGCGCCGCGCGCTGCCGACACCCTTCATGATCGCGTAGCGGATGCGCTCGTTGCCCTTGCGGGCGTCGACCAGCCAGGTGGCGCCGCCGCGGAAGTAGAATTCCGTCGCCGGATCGTTTGGATCGAGCCGCACTTTTCGCCGCTGCGTGACCACGATCACGAGCTCGTTGAGGAAGCCACCGTTCGAGGCGACGCGCCGCGCCGGGCGAACCGAGTGGACCTCGAACTTGGGCGCGGCGCTCAGATCGAGGCCGAGCTGGCGGGCGCCTTCGGCGTCGACGTTCTGCTTGATCCAGGCGTGAAGCTTCGCGGCGTTCTCGCGCGCCTTGCGGAACGCGTCGAGGCGGTCGCTCTCGAGGTCCCAGGAAAGGTCCATCTCGGCGACGATCTTCTCGAAGCCGGGCGGCTGCGACACCGGCTCCTTCCAGCGCAGGTTGTCCACCGCGAGCGAGCGCACGCCGTCGGCATCGATGCCGCGCGCCTGGAACGCCTCGATGAAGGCGATGCGGTAGCCCAACCGATCGTCGGGCACGAGATCGTGGTCGGCCGTGATCAGGGCGCGCAGATAGTCGCCGAAATTGATGTCCACCGGCGGCATGTAGTCGAGCGCGCGGATGCAGATGGTGAGGATGCGCTGCGCCGTCTTGGCGGCTTCGCCGGCCAGGCGCTCGACCAGATCGGGGTGAATCGCCCCGGGCCTCAGCACGCCCGTGCCCTCGGTCGCGAGCCGGAACAGATCGGCGGTGCGGCGTTTGTAGATCGCGAGGAAGGCCTCGAACACGGCCGCCACGAGGATCGCGCCGCGGTCGTGGGGCTCGCGCGTCTCGGAGTACTGCGCCGGATCCGCCTTCTGGCCGATGGCGCTGCGCAACGCGCGGGAGTGGCCGGTCGCCTCGCCGAACTGGCGCGCGAGATCGGCCAGCAGTTCGCCGCTGGCGAGATTGCCGCGCGTGCTGCGGACGACGTGGCGCAGCAGCAGCTCGGGAAACGTGAAGTGCTGGAAGATGGCGACGATGTCGGCGAAGGCCTCGTGGAAGGCGAAGACGTCGGGGTTGGTCCCCTCCTTGAAGCGCCGGTGCAGCCCGTCGAGCAGCGCGTGCGTGGTTTCGTGCGCGACGATGTCGTGCGAGAGGCAGGTGAACACATTTTGGCCGGGGGCCGCCCCGCTGGCGCTCGTCTTGGCGGGGAAGTAGCCGAACAGGAGCGCCACCTTGTCGGGACTGTAGAAGGCATTGTCCTGCCGCAGGGCATGCGGGTAGATGCGCAGGCGCGGCACGTAGACCTCATTGTATACGGTCCGGCCGTTCTGCTTCGTTGGGTTTAGCTTCGTCGCCCATAGCGCGGCGCGGCCGAGCGCCAGCTCGAAATTGCGGATCGTCATCATCGCGACCGCGTAGACCATCTGCTGGTGAAAACGCGGATCGCCTTCGGAGGGCGCCAGGCCGTCCTCCGCCAGGATGAACCGATCGTTGAGATCGACCGGCAGATAGGCGAGGCCGCTCGCCGGATCGATGTCGACGATCTCGAGATACGAGCCGACCGGTCCGGGCTGGAGCAGGTTGCTGTTGGTGGGGCTGCGCTCCCACTGGACCTTGGCCACGACTTGGTTGATGAAAACGGTGTCGAGCCGCCCACTCGCGCCGGGGTCGATCGCGAAAATGCGCAGCCGCCGGTGCGCGGGTGGCGCGGCCGGCGCATGTCGCGGCAATTGCGAGCCGGATTGGACCTCGGCCTCCGGCGCGCGCAGCGATGCTTTGCCGGGCAGCGACGGTTTCGTGGGCGTCGTCGGCTCGACCGGCACGCCGCCGCGTCCGTATTGGCGCCCCAGGAACTGGTTGAGCGCGAGCGAGCCCTCGCGGCTGTCGAGGATCGCTTCGATGAAGCGGCGGCGCTGCTTCTCGGGGATCTGCTCCGCCGGCAGATCGGGATCGCCGATGGCCTCCTCGAGCGCCTTCATGCGCTGGGCGAGCTGGGTCATTTCGAGCCGCAGCATCGCGATGCGGCGCGGATCGTCGGCCGCGACGCCGATCCCGGTCAGCACGCGGAGCCAGGAGAATGATGCGCTGTCGGCCGCGGTCTTGGCGAGCGCGTTCGCGGCCGCCGGCGCGATGCCGAGCGCGTGCTTCGCGCGCAGGCGCCCCTTGCCGAGCATTTCGCCGACGCTGCCGTCGGGCGGCACCGGCGCGCCGCCGTCGGCGCTCTCGAACAGCGCTTTCCTCACCGCCTCCACACGCTGCCAGCGCTCGGGGTATTGCGGCTTGTGCTTGGCGAGCCAGAGGGCCGCGGCGGCCGCCACCTGCGGCGTGGCCGAAGAGGTGCCGCCACCGTCCAAATGCACGGTCTTGCCCGCGCAGCCGAGCTGGGCCCAGGCGATGTTCGGCGTGAACGCCGACATCGCGGTGTTCATCTTGCTCGGGGGGCCGAAATTGCCCTGCATCAGCCAAGGCGCGAAACCGAAATAGGGAAGCTTGGCGGCGGTTACGCCGCAGGCCGCGATCACGCGCCGGAAACGCGCGGGGTAGACGATGGAGCGCGTCGGGACGCCGCCGAAATTGTTGCCGGCCGCGCAGACGATGACGACGCCCGCCTCGTAGGCGGCGTTGACGGCGTCGGCCCAGGCCGCCGAGGCGACGCCGCCCATGCTCATCGACACCACCACCGGCTCGGGACGCGACTCGGCGAGCTGGCGTGCGTAGTCGAGGCCCTTGACCACCGAACTCGTCCATAAATGGATCACCGAGTTCGCGATACGCACCGGCGCGATCGTCGCCATGGGCGCGCCGCCGAGGAAATCGTTGAACGTGCCGCCCGGCTGCTGGAATCGGTTGCCGGCGAGTATGCTCAGCGTGCCGGAGCCATGGCCGGGCTGGCGCAGAAATCCATCATTCCCGGGATCTCCGGCGTCGGCGCCGCCTTCGACGAAATTCTTAGCGAGCGCGGGGTCGAGGTTCTTCGGCCTCAGGATCGCGTCATTCTTGTCGTATCCGGTATCGAGGTGGACGATGACGACCCCGGCGCCGAGATTGGCGGCGTCGCGCGCGGATTTGAGGCCGGAGAACCCGTCGCCGAGATGCCACGCGAATTGGTCGCCGCGGGGGTAATCGTCCTTCTGGTCTTGGGGCTGGCAGACGTCGGCGGCGGCGAACGGCATGGCGCCCGGCGGCGTCGCCCGCTCCGGGTTCCATACCTGCTCGAGGTCGGGCTCGACCAGCTCGATGCCTTGCGCCACGGCCGCGCCGAGCCCGTCGGCCCCTAGCAGCGCATGCGCGGCGTCCCAATCCTTGCCACGCTGCTCCGCCTGCGGCGTTGCCAGAAACCATTGCGGCGGCTGACCGGGAGCGAGCCCCATTCCACGCTGCGGCAAGGGCGCGAATAGCGGTTCAAGCGAATAATTCCGCTGCCCAAGCGCGAAGGGCTGGCCGGCGGCAGCCGGTCCGGGCGGCGCGGAGAATTTGATGAGCAAGCGCTGCTTCTGCGCCATGGTGTCCCCCAGGCGATAGTGCCGATTGCGACCCTAAATTGACGCCGCGGCCGCTCCAAGTGACCGGCGACACTTGCCAAGCGATTTTCCGGCGCAAAGCGTGAAGATTCTAATTTTCCTTAGGTGCCTTCCGCGCGTTCCGGCCGGTATGAAATATTTTGATCGCGCGCCACGGCCGCGGCTGACGCCGACGCCGCCGTGAGCCTGCTAGGAAGCGTGCAGTCACATACGTGAGGCGTGATTTGCGTCACTGCGCCCGCCGGGCGCAGGGCCTACCAATTGGACAACGGCAAGCAGGGAGGATCGCAAACTGGGCGCGTCCGCGCCGACACTCACGCGAGGATGAGGCGATGGGATTCTACGATCGTCATGTGCTTCCGCATCTGCTCGACCTGGCCTGCGGCGCCAAGGCGTTCGCCCGGCAGCGCGCGCGCGTGGTGCCCTATGCCAAGGGCCGCGTGCTCGAGATCGGCGTCGGCACCGGGCGCAATTTCCATTTCTACGATCCGACCAAGGTCGAGCGCGTGATCGGGCTCGATCCCGCCGAAGGCATGCTCGCGCTGGCGCGGAAGCGCGCGCGCCGGCTGCCGTTTCCGGTGCGCTCGATCGCGTTTCCGGGCGAGAACCTGCCGCTGCCCTCGGCGAGCGTCGATACCGTGGTCGTCACCTACACGCTCTGCACGATCCCCGGCGCCGCCGAGGCGCTGCACCATATCCGCCGCGTGCTGAAGCCGGGCGGCGAGCTCCTGTTCCTCGAGCACGGCCGCGCGCCCGAGGCGCGCATGCGCGATTGGCAGCGCCGCCTCGGGCCCGCCTGGCACCGCATCTTCGGCGGCTGCCATCTCGATCGCGACATTCCGGGCCTCATCGCGGCGGGCGGCTTCCGCATGAAGTGGTTCGAGCAGGGCTACATCGCGGTGCCGCGCCTGCTCCGGATCGCGGGCTACAATTACTGGGGCGCCGCCGTGCCAGCGTGACCGGCGCGCGGTGCCGTCCTAGCGGGTGGCGGCGGCGAAGTCCGGAACCGGGCGGCCATGCGAGGCGAGAAAGGCCGCCATCGGCCCCACGACCGCGCGCACCGCCGGCCGCGCCGTCACCCGCGCGCGCCATTCGATGAGCTTCGGCGTGGCCGCATCCATCGCGGCGCCCATCCGGGCGGCGAAGAATTGCGCCATGTAGAAGGCGATATCGGCGAACGAGAAGGGGCCGGCGAAGTACCGACGGCCGGCGAGGAGCGCTTCGATGCTCCGATAGTAGCTCGCGGCGGCGTCGCGCGCGGCGACAGCCGCCGGGTCGTCGGGCTTCGCCTGCAGGCCCATCAGGCGGATGATATGCGGGAAGAAGACCTCGTCGGATTTCAACTCGAGCAGCCGCGCCCGCGCCCGTGCCCCGATCTCGACCGGCCACAGCGGCGGCTCGGGCTGCAGATCCTCGAGATATTCGAAGATCTGGGTGGAATCGAAGATCTCGAGATCGCCATGGATCAGCACCGGCACCTGGCGCTTGGGGTTGATGCGGACGATGTCCGGGTGCTTCGGCTCGTAGAGCCGCTTCATGTCGAACGGCACCATGACGAGCTCGAACGCGATGCCCTTCTCGCGCGCCGCGATCTGCGCCTTGGCGCCGAACATGCTCAACGGGCCGGAGTAGAGGCGGAGCGGGTGGGTGACGACGGTCATGCCAACATCTCCTCGACTGTTGCCGTCCGATCCAATCTAAAGTGCATGCGTCGAAAACCCAGCTTCCGCTTGCGCGAGGCGGCGAGAACCGCTTAGAAAGGGTCCATGATCCGCATCACCGACGCCATCGCCATCGACGAGCGCGAGATCGACGAGACGTTCGTGCGCGCCTCGGGGCCGGGCGGGCAGAACGTCAACAAGGTCTCGACCGCGGTCAGGCTGCGCTTCGACGTGCGCGGCTCGCCCAACCTGCCGCACGGCGTGCGCGTTCGGCTCGAGCGCCTCGCCGGCAACCGGCTGACGGGCGAGGGCGTGCTGATCATCAACGCCCAGCGCCACCGCACTCAGGAGCGCAACCGCGCCGACGCGCTCGAGCGGCTCGTGGCGTTGATCCGCGAGGCGGCCATCCCGCCCGTGCCGCGGCGCAAGACCAGGCCGACCGCCGGCTCGCGCCGCCGCCGCATCGAATCGAAGAAGCGGCGGGCCGGGATCAAGAAGCTGCGCGGCGGCGAGACGCCGTTCGACTGACGTACTTATGCGCCGGCGCGTTGTAAGGACGAGCGGCGCCGGATAAAATGGCTGGGTCGACATCGCGATCGCGCCATCGGTGCGGCGAGCGGCGAGGCCGGCATTGCGCAAGGGGGATGCATCAACTTGAAGTATCCGATGTGCGGCATCGCCGCGCTGCTCGCCGCCGGCTGCGTGATTGGCGCCGCGCTCGCGAAAGATCCGATGTCCCGCGGTAGGGGCGAGGAGTCCACGCGCACCTCGACCTTCGGAACCTTGGTCGACAAGTTGGTGCGCAAGGACGACGACATGGGCATCGACGGCACGTTCGATGACGGCGGCCGGATCATCACCAAGGAGAATTCGGCGACCGATCGCTTCGAGGGCATCTGGACGACGCCCAAGGGCGAGCAGGCGTGCGACGCCGCCCGGGAAGGCACCAAGAACTAGGGCAAGATCCGGTTCAAGCTGAGCGAGATGGGCCGCGTCTTCACCGGCAAATGGGGCTATTGCGACAAGGAGCCCGACCAGGATTTCACGGCCAAGTGGGAGAAGAAATAGTCCGCGTTCGCGCATCGCAAGAGCGCGTTTGCGGCCCATTCCTCGCGGAATGGGCCGCTTTGCTTTGTGTGCCGGCGGAGACGCGGCTACTTCTTCTCCTCCATGAACCCCTTCTTCGCCGCGATCGCGCGGACTTCGGGACTGCGGAGGAAGTCGAGGAACGCCTTGGCCGCGGCGGGGTCGCGCGCCTTGGTGGTGGCGGCGGCCTGGTAGATCGTGACCTTCTGGAGGTCGGCCGGCAGCGGGCCCACCAGCTTCACGCCCTTGACCGGCAGGATCTCGGTGATCTGGTGCACGGCCAGCTCGGCCTCGCCCTTGGCCACGGCTTCGGCCACGTAGCCGCCGTCCTTGATGATGGTCTTGGCCTTCATCTCGGCGGCGATGCCGAGCTTCTCGAGCACCGAGGCGAAATGCTTGCCGCTGGTCCCGCGCGTGGGATCGACATAGACGATCGACTTGGCCGCGAGCAGAGTCTTCTTGAACGCCGCGGCCGACGAGATGTCGGGGAGGGCGGCCCCGTCGCGCACCGCGACGCCCATGCCGACGCGGCCGACCTCGGCGACGGAGGCGGGCGCGATCCAGCCCTTGGCGCCGGCCTCGCTCATGGTCTCGGCCGAGAGCACGACGATGTCGCGCTGCTCGCCCTCGCCGAGGCGCTTCATGATCGGGCCGACCGGCACGTAGTCGACGTCGACCTTGGCCCCCGTCTTCCTCTCGAACATCGGGATCATTTCGCCCAGCACGGCCTTGGCGGCGCCGGCGGAGAGGATGCGCAGCTCCGCGGCGGCGGCGGGCGTAGCGAGGAGCCCGGCGGCGACGAGCACGCCGAGCGCGCGCGAGATGAAGGCGAAACGGTCCATGCTGTCCTCCCGTGATGGCGATGGGGTGCGCCCCGCGGCGCCCATTCGATGCCCGACTATAGCCGATCCCGCGCGCCGATATGCGCACACGCGCGTGAGCGGCGCCGGCTTCAGCCCGGGGTCAAGGTCCTGTTCACGTCCGGATACACCGACGACCACGTCTTCGCGCGCAGCCAGCCCGATGCGGCGGTGAATTTCCTCTCCAAGCCTTACCGCCGGCGCGAGCTGGCCGCCAAGCTGCGCGACGTGCTCGAAAGTTGGCGACGCGCGGGCTCGCCTTTCGGAGCACCTATGTGAACGGCCAGCCACACGGTGGCGCGTCCCGCCTCGGTCCAGGCCACGCGGTGGCG
>Ga0184615_10002207_pt1 | contig 10483 bp, 11 predicted proteins | sample PLM4_65_coex_FD_133134 | JGI IMG/M metagenome (GOLD analysis project Ga0184615, IMG submission 133134) | Groundwater sediment microbial communities from an aquifer in East River, Colorado, USA - PLM4_65_coex | ecosystem: Environmental > Terrestrial > Soil > Riparian zone | place: USA: East... | reverse complement strand
GTGGACGGCGGCAGGAACTGGCAGGAGGCGACGCTCGAGGAGCCCGTGCTCGATAAATGCCTCACGCGCTTTCGCCATCGATGGAACTGGGCCGGCGGCCCGGCGATGATCATCAGCCGGGCGGTCGACTCAACCGGGTATGTCCAGCCGAGTGTTGCCGACATTCAGAAGACGCGCGCCATCATGGGCTTTGTCCAGCACCATAACGCCTTGCAGCCATGGTCGGTTGCCGCAAACGGGGAGGTGAAAAATGCAATCCCGGGCTAAGCGCGTCCTGTTACTCGCCGCGAGCGCCGCTCTCGCGGCCGCCGGTTGCGCCACGCAACTCGGAGGCGTTTCCGCGCCTGCAAAGCCTGCGGTCGGATACGGCGAGCCGATCAGCGATGCCGATCTCGCGGCCTGGAATATCGATATTCGGGCGCCCGACGGGCAGGGTCTGCCCGCTGGGCGCGGCACGGTAGCCGAGGGAAAGAAGCTTTACGACGCAAAGTGCATCGCGTGTCACGGCGCGGATGCGAAGGGCGGGTCGGTGTACGGCGCGATGGTCGGGGGGGTCGGCTCGTTCGTCAAAGGGCCGCGCGTGCTTACCCCGGGGAGCATGTATCCGTATGCGCCGATCCTGTTCGACTACATCCGCCGCGCGATGCCGATGGACAGCCCGCAGTCGCTGAGCGCGAACGACGTTTACGGGCTGTCGGCGTATCTGCTTCACCTCAACGGCCTGATCCCGGCGGACGCGACGCTCGATGCGAATTCGCTCACCAGGGTAATGATGCCGAATCGCAACGGTTTCATGGTCGACGACCGGCCGGATACCAAAGCCGTGCGTTGCATGACGAACTGCAAGTAGTCGCCCGCGAGGCAAGGCGGCCGGGATGCCCGGCCGCTTTGCATTGCGGCGTGCTCGGTGTGCCTGGATCGTTTCCTGGCGAAACGCGCACGCACTGCGCGTGTCGCCGGACTTCAGGAATGCCTTGTGTGCCAGGAACTTGCCGTGACTGCACTAGTGGCACAGAATCTGCAGGCATTTGAATATTTCCCGCCAAGGAGGGATGCAGATGTCCAAGAATGCTGCGCAGTGGTCGGCAAAGCCCGGCTTTCCGCAGACCCATTACGTTGACTCGCGTATCTACGCCGACGCGGCGATCTTCGCGGAAGAACGCGAGAAAATCTTCAAGCCCTCGTGGATCATTGCCTGCCACGAGTCGGAGATCCCCGGCCAGTTCGACTACCGCCTGTTCAACCATCCGACGGGCGTGCCCCTGATCGCCGTGCGCGGCGACGACTCGAAAGTGCGCGCCTTCTACAACATCTGCCCGCATCGCGGCAACACGATCCTGTACGACCCCGCAGGAAATGCGAAGCGCATGACCTGCATCTTCCACCAATGGTCGTTCGACACCCGCGGCAACTGCGTCGACATCTCGCGCGCCGATCAGGGCTACCAGAACCGCTTCTGCAAGGAAGACGCGGCGATGCGCGAGGTGAAGTGCGAGGTCGGCTGCGGCGGCTTCGTATGGGTCAACCTCGACGACAACTCGGCAAGCCTGCGCGAGTTCGTCGGCGGGGCAATGGACATCCTGGAGCCGTTCATGCAGGAGCCGATGGAGGTGTTCCATTTCCACAAGGCCCATGTGCGCACCAACTTCAAGCTCTGGCACGACACCAACAGTGAGTTCTACCACGACTTTCTTCACTACTTCAACCGCATTACGGGAATGATGCAGCCCGGCTATTTCGACCGCCGCTACACGGGATTTCCGAACGGCCACGCGACCGTCGGCTCAATGGAGATCCGGTACGACAAGTACGAGGGTTCGAAGGACCGGGCGGTGGGCTGGCCGGGGCTGGCGCCCGGCGGCTGGTACATGGTGGACCTGTTTCCGGGCATGACCTACAACCTGCGCACGTCCGTTTTGCGCATCGATACCGCGATCCCGCTCGGGCCAAACGAGGTGATCATCGAGTTCCGCGGGCTCGGCCTCAAGCGTGACACGGCGGAGGAGCGCCGGCAGCGCATCTTCGACCACAATATGATCTGGGGCCCGTTCGGCAGGAACCTGCACGAGGACCTGCTCGGGGTGCACGGCCAGGGACGGGCAATGCGCGAGGGAACCGACAGCCGCTGGGTGATCCAGGGCCGCGAGGAGGACGGCACCATCCACGACGAAGTGGGAATGCGGCATTTTTATGCCGAGTGGTCGCGGCGCATGGACCGCCCGGCGTACGACCCATACCGCGAGGGCAAGCCCGAGCCGGTACGCGCTGCTGCCTGAACGGGGAGCCGCAGCATGCTGAAGACAGAACGGCGCTACCAGATCGAGGAACTGGTCTACCGCAGTTGCCTTGCGCTCGACGCGAAGGACTGGAAGTCCTTTCTCGATCTGTGCGACGCGCAGTTCCGCTACACGATCACTACGTACAGCCCGGAGATCCGCAAGGACATGGTGTGGCTCGATCACGACAAGAAGGGAATGGACACGCTTTTCACCAACCTGCCGCGCCACAACAGCGACCACTCGCCGATCACCCGGCACGCAACCGTCTACACGGTGGACGTGGACCAGGCAAACAGCGAGGCGAACGTCGTTTCGGCGATCCAGGTATTTCGCACCCAGCTCGACGGCGGTGCCACCGAGTTGTTCGCGGTCGGCCGCTTTCACGATACGGTGAAGCTGAACGGCTCGGCGGCCACGCTCGCCAGGCGCGTCGTGCGGCTCGAGACGCGCCTGCTCGGCTACGGCTATCACGTCCCGTTCTAGATGCGAGTCCAGGTCAACGCGCGCAACCGCGGCTATCAGTTCGACGCCGCGCCCGGCGAAAAGGTGCTGTATGCGGGCCTGCGTGCCGGCATCGACCTGCCCTACGAATGCGGCACCGGTACCTGCGGGACCTGCAAAGCGAAAGCGGTCGCGGGCCGGGTGCGCGACGGCTGGTCGCAGGCGCCGGGAAGGAAATACGTCAAGCCCGAGCAGGGCGAATTCCTGATGTGCCAGTGCGCCGCCGAGGAGGACGTCACCCTGGAGGTGGCGAAGTTCGTGTATGCAGTCGATCCGGGGGCCTGCGCGCCGTCGGGCTGCGCCGGTGTGCTGCGCAGTCCGCGAATGCTCACGCACGACGTGATGGCGTTCGGCGTGGAGCTCGACCAGCCGTGCGACTTCGACGCGGGGCAGTTCGTCGTCGTGGCCGCACCCGGCGTCGAGGGTTACCGCGCGTACTCGATGGTCAACTTCGAACGGGGCGCGCGGCAGCTGGATTTCCTGGTGAAGAAGAAGCCGGACGGTGGATTCTCCGAGTGGCTGTTTTCGGCCAGCCGCCACGGTGCCCGGCTCGAGCTTTTCGGCCCTCTCGGAAAGGCGACCTTTTACCCCGACCTGGGCAAGAATATCCTGTGCATCGCCGGCGGGTCGGGCGTCGCCGGCATGATGTCGATCCTGTCGCGCGCCGTGCAGGAACGCTACTTCGAGCAGCATCAGGGATGGCTGTTTTTCGGCGTTCGTACTATGCGCGACGCGTTTTACCTGCGCGAGCTGTCGGCTTTTCGCGGGCGTTTTCCCGGAAAACTCGCGATTACCGTGGCGCTCTCGGATGAGGATGTGTCGGGGTCCGCGACGAACGACTGGCCCGCGCTTGCCTTCGCGCGCGGACTCGTGCACGAAGTGGCGAAGCAGGCGATGGCGGGCAACTACCAGAGCCTGCGCGCGTACGTTGCCGGCCCGCCGCCCGCCGTGGACGCCGCCCTGCGCGTCTTACTGCTCGAGGCGAAGCTCACAGCGGACAATATCCGCTACGACAAGTTCAGTTAGAACCGCAACATGGCGAAGCGATTCGTATGCCGCATCGCCGATGTCCCGGTGAACGCCGTCAAGGAGTTCGACGCCGGGGGCGGCCGCAAGCTGCTGGTGGCGAACGCCGGCGGCGATTATTTCGGCTACCAGGCGATCTGTCCACATCAGGACGTTGCGTTGTGCGAGGGCCTGTACGACGGTTCGGTGCTCACCTGCCACATGCACCTCTGGCAGTGGGACATCAGGACCGGCGCGCCGATCGGGCTGGCGGAGGTGCCGCTCGAGAGATATCCGCTCGCGGTCGAAGGCGATTCGATCTACCTCGGCGAGCAGCCGTCGGCGCTCGACGTCGGCGAGCTGTTCAGGGGAATCGCCCCTGACACCATTGAAAAGCTCGCCGCCCTCGCGCAGCGCGAGGCGCGCGAGCAGGGCAGCGAGCTGTATCGTCCGGGCGATCCGGCCGACGACTTCTACGTGCTCGATTCGGGCCGCGTCGCGTTCCTGATCGGGCGCGAAGACCGCACCTCGCCCGGCGGCTTCATGTTGAAGAAGGGCGAGGTGTTCGGCTGGGCGGCGCTGCTCGACGGGTATCCGGTGCGCATCGCCAGCGCGCGCTGCCTGGAGGCATCGGCGCTGTTGCGGATCAACGGAAGGGCGGCGCTGAAGGTCTTGGAAGGCGATCCGGTGGCGTGTTATGTCGTCATGCGCCGGCTCGCTTCATTGATCGCGCGCTACCTCGCGCCCTCCGGTGCGAGGTAATTTTGGGATTGTATTTTTTTGGCTTGCGCTCGGGCGCCGGTACAACAACAATAGCCGGCGCAGCTTGCAGTACAACCGAAAGGAGGAAGTCATGAAGAGGAGATCGTTCACATTGGCGGCGGTTGCCGCCGCGCTGAGCACACTGGTTGCCGTCCCGGTGATGGCCGCCGACGTCGACTACGGCAAGCCGGGCGGCCCGGTGAAGGTGGTGGTGGGGTACCAGCCCTACTACACGCAGTCCTGGTCGGGCGTGGTGATGCGCGGCAAGAAGTTCTACGAGAAGTACCTGCCGAAGGGCTCGGAGGTCGAGTTCCAGATCGGCCTGCAGGGCGCGATCATCGTCAACAACATGCTGGCGGGCAAGCAGCACATCGGCTACATGGGCGACATGCCGGCGATCGTCTCGACCACCAAGCAGGACGTCGCCGACGTCCGCCTGGTCGCCAATCTCGGTCTCGGTTTCGATCAGTGCAACATCTTCCTCGCGCGCAACGATGCGCCCAAGTTCCAGGACGCGACGCAGGCGCTGAAGTGGCTCGACGGCAAGACCGTCGCCGTGCCCAAGGGCTCGTGCACCGACCGCTACGCGCAGGCCACCTTCAAGAAGCTGGGAGTGAACCCGAAGGAGTACCTGAACCAGAATATCGAGGTGATCACCTCCAACTTCCGCGCCGGCAAGCTCGACGCGGCGGTGATCTGGGAGCCGACCGCCTCCCGCCTGGTGCAGGAAGGCCTCGCGCGGCGCATCGCTTCGGGCGCCAGCGTCGATGAAAACGACGGAGGGTTTCTGGCGATGCGCGCCGACCTGATCAAGCAGCGCCCGGACGTGGTCAAGGCGTGGCTGCAGGCCGAGCTCGACGCTCAGTTGTTCCTCGCCGATCCGAAGAACCACCTCGCAGTGATCAAGATGGCGAAGGAACAGACCACCGGCTTCGGCGAGCGCGTGCTGTGGTACTCGCTGTACGGCAATTACGACGCCAGAGCCGGAGGCCACCCGGTGCGCAACTACCTGCACTACGGGTTTACGCCCCAGGCGCGGGAGCTGATCAACCGCGCGTCGGCGTTCCTGTTCTCCATTAAGAGCATCAACGTCGAGAAGCTGCGCCCCGAGGCGATCGAGTCCAAGTGGACCGAGGACATTCTCAAGGAGCGCGGCCTCAAGGCGCCGATCGGCGAGGTGAAGGCATTGCCCGATGCACAGGCGCCGAAGAACTGACGTGACCGCGCGGCTGCGGCGGGCCTGCGGGCCCGCCGGCGCGCCCTGAAGGAGGCATGCAGATCGCACAGAATGTCGCGCCCGGCGAGTTGACCGCCGTCCTGCGGGAAGCGATCCCGTTCGTCGACGCCTCGGACGCGCTGCTGCAGCGCGTCGCGGCGCTCGGCAGGTGCAGGCGCTATGCCGCCGGCGAGCGCATCTACGACGCCGGCGACGCCGCCGACGACATCTACGTCGTGGTGTCGGGCCGCGTCGAGCACGTGTTCGGGCCGGGAATCAGTGCGCAGGAGTCTCTCAAGCGCATGGGCCGGGGCGGCGTGTTCGGCTGGGCGGGGCTGCTGCTCGGGCAGACGCGGCGCTTCGCCAGCGCCACCGCGCTCGAACCGAGCGAGATCCTGTGCATCGCCACCGAAGAGCTGGTGAAGGCGCTCGAGTCCGAGCCGCTCGAGGGCAGCTCGGTGATGGAATTGTTCGCGACCATGATCCAGCGCGACTTCACCGTGCCCGCGCTGCTCGCGAAAGTACGGCGGCTGTCGGGGACGCCGCTCACCGAGGAGATGTCCAGCCTCAGCCTGACGCTGTTCCGAATGTCGCTCTGGCTGACGAGCCCGCGCCCCTACCTGATGCTGATCGGCTTCGCGCTGTTCCTCGGTTTCTGGTACCTGTTCGTCGAGGTGTGGAAGCTGCCGCGCTTCCGCGAGATGCCCGGGATCAGCGCGGTGGTGAAGGAGTGGCTGAGCCCCGCTCCGACCTACGGCCTGTCGCTCTACACCGCGGAGTACTACCAGCACATCGCGGTGTCGATCTGGCGCGTGGCGCAGGCGTTCTTCCTCGCCACGCTGCTCGGCGTCCCGTTCGGGCTGTTCCTGGGCTGGTCGCGCAGGTTCAAGGAGTACGTGTTCCCGGTGTTCGAACTGCTGCGGCCGATCCCGGTGCTCGCCTGGGTGCCGCTGGCGATCGTGATGTTCATCGCCACCGAGTCGGCGGTGATCTATCTCGCGTTCCTCGCTTCTTTTTTCGCCACTGCGCTCAATACCATGCTCGGCGTCGAGTCGATCGACGAGTCGTACGTGCGCGCGGCGAACTGCCTCGGCGCGAGCCGCTGGCAGGTGTTCCGGCACGTGATCGTGCCGGGCGCCCTGCCGTTCGTCTTCACCGGCCTGCAGATCTCGATCGGCGTGTCGTGGTTCTCGCTGGTGGCCGCCGAGATGGTGTCGGGTCAGTACGGGCTCGGGTACGTGATCAACACCTCCTTCATGATGGTGCGCTATCCGACGATCGTGATCGGCATGGCGACGCTCGGCGTGGTCGGTTACACGACCAGCGCGATGGTGCGCGTCGCGGGCGACTACATGATGGAATGGCGCGTGCGCGAACTCGCGCTGGCGGAGCGCTGAAGAAATGGACATGCACCAGCCCGGGGCCGGCGCGGTCACGCGCGGCCGGATCCTGATCGAAGACGTGGTCAAGACCTACGATACCGAGGGCGCCGCGGTCATGGCGGTCGACCATTGCAGCCTCGAGATCGAGGCCGGCGAGATCTGCATGATCGTCGGCCCGTCGGGCTGCGGCAAGACCACGCTGCTCAACGCGATCGCGGGATTCCACGCCATCACCTCGGGCCGCATCGTGATGGACGGCGAGACGCTGTGCTCGACCGAGAAGCCCAAGGCCGAACCCGGCCCCGACCGCATCGTGGTGTTCCAGAACGGCGCGCTGTTTCCCTGGAAGAACAACCTCGAGAACGTGATCTTCGGCCCCGTCATGCAGGGCAAGCTCGCGCGCAAGGAGGCGATCGACAAGGGCCGCGCGATGATGGCCGACGCGGGCCTCGCCGGGGTTGAGCACAACTACCCCGGCGAGGTGTCCTCGGGCATGCGCCGGCGCGTCGAGATCGTGCGCGCGCTGATGAACGATCCCAAGGCGCTGCTGCTCGACGAACCGTACCGCGCGCTCGACTCGCTCACCAAGTCGGTGATGCACGAGGCCCTGCTCGAGATCTACTACAAGAACAAGGTGACGATCTTCTTCATCACGCACGACCTGGAGGAGGCGATCTTCCTCGGGCACAAGGTGGCGATCATGACCACGCGTCCGTGCCGGCCGAAGAAGGTTCTCACGGTGGACATCGCGCACCCGCGCGACTATAGCGTGCTCACCACCAAGCGTTTCCGGGAGCTCATCGAGGAAACCAACGAGGCCGTGCACGAGGAGGCGCTCAAGGCGTTCCAGGCGGGCGAGAAGGAGGGCTGAACGGCATGCGCGAGCCGCTACGCCGTCTGGTCTCGAGCCCCGTGTTCTGGCGCGGCGTGGTCTCGATCGTCGCGTTCGTGATCCTCTGGGAGCTCGGCGCGCGCTCCAGGCAGTGGATGGCGCTGGAGATGTTCGCGCCGCTGAGGGAGTTGCTCGGCGCGCTCGGGCTGAAGAAGGACTACCTGCCCTGGGTCGGCGCGGTGCCGGCGCCGTTGGCGGTGCTCAAGGCCTGGATCGCCGTGCTCGGCCAGGGCGGCTACTGGCAGAGCTGGTACATGAGCCTGTTCCGCGTGATGAGCGGCTTCATCGCCGCGATGCTCATCGGCATCCCGTTCGGGCTGCTGCTCGCGGTGAGCCGCACGGCGCAGGGGATCGGCTTTCCGGTATTCGAGGTGCTGCGGCCGATTCCACCGCTCGCCTGGGTGCCGGCATCGATCATTTTCTGGCCGACGCAGGAGCTGGCGATCTCGTTCGTGACGTTCCTGGGCGCGTTCTACACCATCGTCATCAACGTGCTGGGCGGCGCCCGGTCGATCGACGTGCACTACTTCCAGGCGGCCCAGTCGATGGGTTCGAGCCAATGGGACATCTTCAGGCGCGTGATCCTGCCCGGCACGTTGCCCTCGATCGTGGTCGGGTCGGCGGTCGGCATGGGCATCACCTGGGAAGTGGTGGTCGCCGCGGAGATGATCTCCGGCGGCGGCAGCCAGCAGGCGGGCGCGGGCGGCGGACTGGGATTCTTCATCTGGAGTTCCTATGTCGGCGGCTCGTACGAGCAGATCGTGGTCGGCATGATCTCGATTGGCATCGCCGGCTTCGCTTCGAGCGAGTTGCTGCGCTGGCTCGGGCGCTACGTCACGCCGTGGCTGCGGGTGAGGTGAGGCGGCGATGAGCGAAATCCCGTCCGCGCGGCCGCCGATCGTCGCCGGTGAAATCACCGTGCGGGGCGTGAGCAAGTCCTACGGCGCGGCGCAGTTCCGCAAGGAGGTCGTGCGCGAGTGCTCGTTCAACATCGAGCAGGGCAAACTCACGGTCATGATCGGGCCCTCGGGCTGCGGCAAGAGCACGCTGATCCGGCTGCTGGCGGGGTTCGAGCAGCCCACCGAGGGCTCGATCGCGCTCGATGGCGCGCCGATCAGCGGCCCGGACCGCGATCGGCTGGTGCTGTTCCAGGAAACGGCGCTGTTTCCCTGGATGAGCACCTGGGACAACATCCTCTACGGGCCGCGCGCGCGAGGCGAGCTGGACCGGGGAACGCTCGAATTCGGCGAGTTCCTGCTCAACAAGGTCGGCTTGCGTGAATTCCGCAACAAGTATCCGGGCCAGCTCTCCGGCGGGATGCAGCGCCGCGCCGAGCTTGCGCGCGCAATGATCAACAACCCGAAGGTGATGATCCTCGACGAACCGTTCCGCGGCCTCGACGCGATGACCAAGGAGCTGATGTGGGAGTACTACTCGCGGCTGTACGAGGAGAACCGCCGCACCAACTTTTTCGTCACCACCGACATCGACGAGGCGGTATTCCTCGCCGACCGCGTGCTGGTGATGTCCAATATCCCGACGCAGGTGCGCGCGGTGATCGACGTCGACCTGCCGCGCCCGCGCCGCCTGTCGGACATCGTCGAGAGCGACCGCGCGAACGACATCAAGAAGCAGGCGCTTTCCATCCTGCACACAGAAGCGATGCGCTCGTTCTCGCGCGGCTCCAAGGCCGCGGCGGACTTCGTCGATGCCTACCTCAAGCGCGCGGGCCGCGCATAGCGCGAGCATGGAACTCGTGCTCAATCGCCCGGTTGTGGTCGCGTTCGCGGTGCTCGGCGCCTTGCTCGCTTCGGCTGCGTCGTTGCTGCGGCGGCGCGGCATGCTCGGGGAGAAGGGCGCGCGCGCTCTCGACTGCGCCGGTTACGGCTGCATGGGGGTCAGCATGCTGCTGTTCGCGCTCGCCGGGCTGCGCGGCGCCGCGGCCTGATCGCCATGACGGCCAGGCTGATCGACGGCAAAGAGGTCGCGCGCAAGGTGCGCGGCGAGTGGAAGGCGCGTGCCGACGCGCTGAGGGCGCAAGGCATCGTGCCCGGGCTCGCGGTCATCATGGTCGGCGACAATCCGGCCTCCGCGGTTTACGTGCGCAACAAGGTGAAGGCGTCGGCCGAAATCGGCATCCATTCGCTGGAGCTGCGCTACGCTGCGGACACGGCGCAGGAACTGGTGCTCGCGAAGATCGACGAGTTGAATTCCGACCCGCGCGTGCACGGCATCCTGGTGCAGCTGCCGCTGCCGCCGCAGATTTCGGTGCACGCGGTGCTCGAGCGCATCTCGCCGGACAAGGACGTCGACGGCTTCAACCTGTACAACGTCGGCGGGCTGGTCACCGGCGGAATGGTATTCCCGCCCTGTACGCCGTACGGCGTAATGTGCCTGCTCGATTATTCGGGAATCCAGGTCGCCGGGCAGAACGTCACGGTGGTCG
>Ga0184615_10002205_pt1 | contig 10487 bp, 7 predicted proteins | sample PLM4_65_coex_FD_133134 | JGI IMG/M metagenome (GOLD analysis project Ga0184615, IMG submission 133134) | Groundwater sediment microbial communities from an aquifer in East River, Colorado, USA - PLM4_65_coex | ecosystem: Environmental > Terrestrial > Soil > Riparian zone | place: USA: East... | reverse complement strand
GAGCAGATAATGAGCACCGCGAGCGTCGTCGCCGATTACAGCCTCGGCGAGGCCGACCTGCTCAGGCGCGCGATGGGGAAGAAAAAACCCGAAGAGATGAAAGCCCAGAGGGAGAGGTTCCTCGAAGGGGCGAAGCGAAAGGATATAAAGGATAAAAAGGCTAAAGAGATATTCGATGCGATGGAGAAATTCGCCGAATACTCTTTCAACAAGAGCCACAGCGCCGCATATGCGCTCATAACTTACCAGACGGCGTATCTCAAGACCCACTACCCGGCCGAATTCATGGCAGCGCTCATGTCCGTCGAATCGAGCAATACGGATAAAGTCATATCGAGCATCACGGAGTGCAAGCAGATGGGCATCCCGGTGCTCGCGCCCGATGTGAACGAGAGCCTGGCGGGCTTCACCGCCTCGAACGGCACCATCAGGTTCGGCCTCGCGGCGATAAAGAACGTGGGCGAGGGCACTGTCGAAGCGATTATAAAGGCCAGGCGGGAGAAGGGGAAATTCGATTCGATCTTTAGCTTCTGCGAGCAAGTCGAAGCGAGGAAGCTCAACAGGAGGACGTTCGAGAGCCTGATCAAGAGCGGCGCCTTCGATTCCCTCTCGGTCGGCAGGGCCGCCCTTATGGAGTCCCTCGACACGCTCCTCAACTACACGTCGCTCAAGCAGAAGAGCTCGGTCGAAGGTCAGCATTCCCTCTTCGCTTTAAACGATTCGGTCTCATTGCCGCGTCTCTCCGGGACGGACGAGTGGGGCGAGAAGGAGATGCTGAGGTTCGAGATGGAGGTCCTCGGTTTCTACGTCACGAGCCACCCGATGTCTAAATACGCTTCAGAAATCTCGAGGTCGATCGAGAATACGGATACGGAGGCCCTCTCCGAGTTGAAGGAGCGGCGCGAGGTCTCTGTAGCGGGGGTAGTGCGCTCGCTCACCGTGAAGCACACCAAGAACGGCTCAGGCATTTTCGGCAACATGGTGCTCGAGGATTTAAAGGGCTCGATCGAGGTCGTGATTTTTAATGACCTCCTCAGGAAATCGCTCCCTCTCCTCGAGGACAAGGTAGAGCCCGTTGTCGTTAAGGGGGTACTCGAGCCCGGAGAAGACAGGGTCAAGATGAGGGCCACCGACATACAGCCCATTAAGGCGCTGCGGAACGGCTCGACAGTGCACATCAGTCTCGACAGCGAGAAATCCGGAAGGGATAACTTCATTCATCTGAGGGAGATTTTCACAAGCTACCCCGGGGATTCGCTCGTGCACATACACATAGCGACAGGCGACGGGGAGGCCGTTATAGAGGTTGGCGATGCGAGGGTCGACGTGCACGACGATTTCATCCATGACATAGAAAGGCTTTTGGGCAGGAATTGCCTCAGGCTCCTCTGATCCTCAGTCCCTCTGCGAGTCTTCGATTACCCCTTTGAGTCCTTCGGGGTCGCTCGTTACCACAAACACTTCCTGTACGGACGTCCCGCTCCTGGCGATGAGCTTGGCGCCGCTCACGGTGCTGTACTTGTAACGGACTTTGAGGTTCTCTCCGGGTTTTTTACCGACATTTATCTCGCCCGGGATAATCGATTCTACGAACGCGAGCGGGGAAATGTAGGTTTCGAGAAAGCTCCCGAGCCCTTTAATAATGCTGTGCTGACGCTTTATTTTATTCTTCCTGTGCTTCATAGAACCTTTAGGCATGGCGGCATCTCGCCGGCAAGTCATGAATGGGCCGGCTTGAATATACGATGATCGACTTACTGTTTCTTTATCCCTATAATACACGTATTTCCGGTACTGTACTGCATTATGCGCAAATTGAACGAGCTCGAGTTCGATAATACGTACAGACGGCTGCCCGCGGATTTTTACGACCTCGTGCGTCCGACCCCTTTCGAGGGCCCCCGTCTCGTCGCTTTTAACCCCGACGCCGCCGGGCTCATAGGGCTCGACCCTGATGAGGTTCACAGCCCCGATTTCGTCGAATACTTTTCCGGCAGGAAGCTCCTCCCCGGCTCCGACCCTATCGCGATGTATTACACCGGTCATCAGTTCGGCGTTTACAACCCCGATATCGGGGACGGGAGGGCGATACTCCTGGGCGAGGTCAGGAACGGGCCGGCCCTGAAATATGACCTCCATCTCAAAGGAGCGGGGCGTACGAAATACGCGCGCGTATTCGACGGCAGGGCGGTTCTGAGATCGGCGATAAGGGAGTACCTCTGCAGCGAGGCGATGCACGGGCTTGGCATCCCCACTACCCGCGCCCTCTCGATTGTCGGGAGCGATGAGACAGTCGAGCGCGAAACCCCCGAGAAGGGGGCTATGATGCTGAGGCTGGCCGAGACCCACGTGCGCTTCGGGTCGTTCGAGGCTTTCCATTACACGGACAGGCCGGGTTACGTGAAGCTCCTCGGTGACTATATTATAGAAAACCATTTCCCGTATTTGACGGATGCAGACGATAAATACGGGGCGTTTCTCGAAGAGGCCGCCAAGAGAACGGCAAGCCTCATTGCCCTCTGGCAGGCCTCGGGATTTACCCACGGCGTTATGAATACGGATAATATGTCCATAACGGGGCTTACGATCGATTACGGGCCTTACGGTTTCATGGAGGCATACGACCCGGATTACGCCCCTAACCACTCCGACCATTTCGGCAGGTATTCATATTCCAATCAGCCTCCTATAGCGCTCTGGAACCTCCGGAAGCTTGCCCAGTCTCTCGGTCCCCTCGTGAGCTCCGCGAAATCGGAGAAGGTCATCTCCGGGTTCAGGGATATCTACGCCGGGTTCTATACGGACATCATGCGGAAGAAGCTCGGTCTTCAGGAAAGCATGCCCGGCGACGGCGCGCTCATACGCGGCCTCCTAGAAATCATGGGTGAGAGCAAGACGGACTATACCGCCTTCTTCAGGGGCCTCGGAAATTTCACTACGGCCGTTTCCGGTGGGGAGGCGAATGCATCTACATCATTTCCTGACGCGCTTCAGTCAGGAGGATGGGCGGATCAGTACAGGAATAGGTTGAGAATGGAAAGCAGCATAGACCGCGAGAGGAAAGCGGTGATGGATTCCGTGAATCCTAAATACGTGCTCCGGAACTATATAGCCGAGGTTGCTATAAGGAAAGCGGTCGATGAGAACGATTATTCGGAGATAGAGCGCGTTCGCATGCTCCTTAAATATCCCTTCTCGGAGCAGCCCGGATCGGAAGTCTACGCGGCGCCCGCCCCCGACCGGGCGCGTAGCCTCGTCGTTAGCTGCTCGTCGTAATTTCATTCCCTCCTTAGTAAAAGAACGAATACAAGCGTGCGCGTATTCGGACGCCATGACAACAAAGGCAACTAAGCAAATTAACTTCTGCCTGAATGTTGCGAAAGTCCAAATAGGTTAGGGAGGATTTTTCTTTTTCCTTCTCGACGTGCCCGGAATCGGCGGCGGGCACACACGTAGTGTGTTTCTACGGTCCCTTCGTCGCTCCTCTGGCCGACCAACAAGTGATCCCGCACCGTTCGTGCTGAGCTTGTCGAAGCACGCATTTTTCTTCCCCGACATTACAGAATTTGCGTTAAAAAAATCGTGTGTTGAAGCGTAAAAAATATTTCAGCTTTCTAATTGAAAGATTTTAGCTTCAACGGAAGATTTTTAGCAAATTCTGTGCTGTCGGATGATTTTTGCTTCTTTTCATCAAGGAAAAGAAGAAATAATGTTCGCCTTTTCTTTGTCATTCACGAATGCCTTTATCGGGAATCCAGTCTTTTCCTGTCATTGCGAGGCAGCGCTAGCTGTCGCGGCAATCTCGTCGTTGCTTTTTATCCTTTAAAAACCCGTTCGCACTGAGTAGTGAGCTTGTCGAACTATCGAAGTGCGGATTTTTTTCACTCCTATTCCCAATGGAGATTTACAGGCAGCGTTAGCTCCGCTTTTTCTACCCTTCGAGATAGCTCGCGATTATCTTTTTGATTCCGTACCGGGGAAACGATACGGTGACCTTGGCATTCTCGCCCGTCCCTTCCACGCCCTTTATAGTCCCCTGCCCGAATGACGGGTGTTCGATCCTCTGCCCCACCTTGTACCTCCCGCCGTTCCCGGCGCCTCTGCCCTGTCTCGGTTCTTCCGCGCTCTCTCTTTTTTCCACGGGGTAATCGCGTGCTCCGAATCCCCCGTACGGCGCCCCGTAATAGTTTTTCAATTCTATGAGCTCCTTCGGTATGTCTGTTATGAATCTCGAGGGTACGGGTCTTTCCTCTTTTCCGAACACCCTCCTCCTCGCGGCGCTCGTGAGGTGTATCATTTCCTTCGCCCTCGTCAGGCCCACGTAAAAGAGCCTCCGCTCCTCTTCGACCTGTCCGTCCCTGGCGGAGTTGAAGTGCGGAATGAGGTTCTCTTCGAGCCCTATTATGAACGCCAGGGGGAACTCGAGCCCCTTTGCCGAGTGGAGCGTCATGAGTGCTACCCTGTCGTCCTTTTCGTTGTAGCTGTCGATGTCGCTCGCGAGCGTCAGGGTATCGAGAAAGTCGCGGAGCCAGGCCTTATCCGACTCCTTCTCGAATTCCGCGGCAAGGTTCAATATCTCGCCCACGTTCTCCCTCTTCTCCTCTTCCCTCTCCAGTATGTCCAGGTATCTGGTCTCCTGAAGCACCAGGTCGAGGAGCTTCCCAATCTCGTACTTCTCCCCGTAGCCTATGAGCCGTTTCATCAGGTCGAGGAACTTCCCGAGGTTGAGAGCCGCCCTCGCGGGCAGGACGTTGTCCTCTACGGCCTTTTGCATGGCTTCAAGGAGGGATGTGCCTTCGTTTCTCGAGATCTCGCCGAGCCTCTCCATCGTTCCCTTTCCGATCCCCCGCGGGGGGACGTTCGCGATTCGCCTCAGGCTCAGGTCGTCGAGCGGGTTCGCGATTACCCGCAGGTATGCCATGATGTCCTTTATCTCGGCGCGCTGGTAAAACCCGATCCCCCCGACTATCGCATAGGGGATCCCCTTCCTGACGAGCTCCTCTTCCATGATCCTCGACTGGTTGTTGGTCCTGTAAAAAACCGCCGCGTCTTTGTAAGAACAGGCGCGCTTCAGCACGAGCGACTCGATCTGCGATACTACGTACCTGGCCTCGTCCCTTTCGTCGTGCGCCGCGTAGTACTGCAGCTTCTCCCCTTCAGGGTTCTCCGTCCAGAGGTTCTTATCGTGCCTGTTCGTGTTCTTACGTATTAATCCGTTTGCGGCGCTGAGTATTGTTTTAGTCGACCTGTAGTTCTTTTCGAGCTTTATCACCCTGGAGTCGGGGAAATCCTTCTCGAAGTTGAGTATGTTCGTGATATCCGCCCCCCGCCATCCGTAGATCGACTGGTTGTCGTCCCCGACCACGAATATATCCCTGTGCTTCTTCGAAAGGAGCTCGACGATCTTATACTGCATGTGGTTCGTATCCTGGTATTCGTCGACGAGTATGTGGCGGAATGTTTCCTGGTAATGACGCAGGACGTCCGGTTTTTCCCTGAAGAGCCTGACGGTCACATATAGGAGGTCCCCGAAATCAAGCGCGTTCAGCTTCCTGAGCCCCTGTTCGTAGAGGGCGTAGATTTTCGAAACCCTCTCGTCGTGGATGTCTCTCCCCGCCTCTCCGGGATCGAGCCCTTTATTCTTCGCGCCGTCTATCCTGGACCTCACGGACCTCGGGTCGAGCTCCTTATCTCCGATGTTGAGCCGCTCCATGCATTCCTTGATCAGTTTCAGCTGGTCCCCGTCGTCGTAAATGATGAAGTCCTGTCTGAACCCGCTCAGGTGTTTTATTTCCCGCTTCAGTATCCTCAGGCATGTGGAGTGGAACGTCCCGAGCCAGAGGCTTTTCGTCGCGGGCCCTATAAGGCGGTTAAGCCTTTCCTTCATTTCGTTCGCCGCTTTGTTCGTAAACGTGACGGCCAGTATGCCGGAAGGGTGTTCACCTTTCTTCTCGATGAGATAAGCGATCCTCTCCGTGATTATCCTCGTCTTCCCCGATCCCGCGCCGGCCAGTACGAGCACGGGCCCGCCCGCGTGGGATACGGCTTCCGCCTGGGACGGATTTAGTTTGTTTGAAGTGCCTGGTGTCATATGAGTACGTGATTAGAATTTAATGAAAGGAACGATTACGCTTTCACTGGCTGGGGCGGGTGGACTCGAACCACCACAGCAGGCTCCAAAGGCCTGAGTCCTACCGTTAGACGACGCCCCAACGGCTATCCGGTAATGTTACCAAGACTTTACTCTTATATCAATGAAACGGAGCCGGTCGGTACTCCGCGAAAAAGCACGCAAACGTGATTACTGAGATTGAGACCGCGAAAGGATTATTTAAGTAAGAGGTGGGTGCGAAAGTATGTGTGGACATTATAAACGGCATCCCCTAGAATAATAATTGCAGGCTAAAGTCGTCGTGGATAAGCCGAAAATAATACTCTTTTACAATACGATGTGGGAGGAGCCCCTCGACTATCCGGTGGACGAGATACCGGAATCCTGCGTCATTACCGGGGAGAGGCGCTTCATGGACGAAGCTGCCGCCGTCGTATTCCATTTGCCGTCGCTCCCTCCCGACGTGATTGCAGGCGGGGGGATCGATAAAAAGAGCGGTCAGATTTGGGTTGCCTGGTATATGGAATGCGAAGCTCATTACCCTCATATGGCTGACCCCGTGTTTATGAGCCGCTTCGACCTGAGAATGTCATACCGAACGGACGCCGATATTTTCATTCCGTATATTACATACGGCGCCGGTGAGATTTTTCGGAAGCCGGTCCCGGTCAAAGCGCCTGGCAACACCGTGAACGCGTTCATCTCGAGTCCTTATAATAAAAGCGGCAGGGTGCAGTATTTGATGAGAATGATGAGAGTCCTCGATATACATTCGTACGGGCAGCTAATTCAAAACAGGTACGCCGCGGACGATAACGGGCATCGTTTCAAGATGGATACGATTTCGATCTACAAATTTACGATCGCTTTTGAGAACGCTATTGCGCGGGACTACGTGACCGAAAAATTCTACGATCCGCTCGCGGCGGGCTCCGTGCCCGTCTATCTGGGCGCGCCCAATATCTGTGACTTCGCCCCGGGTGAGAACTGCTTTATCGACGCCTCCGAATGGGAGGACCCGGAGTCCCTTGCCGGGCATCTTCTCGATGTCTCCCGTGACGACAGGCTGTACGGGAGCTATTTCGCATGGAAGAAAAGGCCGTTCCTGCCGAAATTCAGCGAGCTGCTCGGGCTTCAAAAGGTCCATCATATTGTCAGGCTATGCCGGAAGGTCGGCGAGCTGATTTAGACTTCCGGTATTCGCGGGAAAAACCCGCCGGGCATTCGTAGCCGGGCGGGGATAATACGCGGTATCATAGGTCGTCTTCCGGGAAAAATTTATCCGTTACGGTATAATATGGTCATTCCGAATCTTGACAGCTATTGTTTTATATTAGAAAATTAAGGGTTCTGATAATTTTTTGAGCGCGTAGCTCAGGGGGAGAGCGCTTGCCTGACACGCAAGAGGTCGCAGGTTCAAATCCTGCCGTGCTCACCACGTGTAATTGGAAAATATGAAAGAGGTACACATAAACCTTCCAGACGGGGCGGAAAGGACCTTTCCTGAAGGCACGACCGTAGGGGAGATAATCAATACTATCGGAATTCAGAACGGGACCATAGGGGCCAGGGTAAACGGCACTCTCGTCGACTTCTGGCACGAGATATACTCCGACTCCGAATTAGAACCGGTGAAGACCGGCTCCGAGGCGGGGCTCGCCCTCATAAGGCACACCGCCGCCCACATAATGGCGGAAGCCGTTCAGTCCCTTTTCCCCGAAGCCAGGGTCACGATAGGTCCCGTCATAGAGAACGGGTTTTACTACGACTTCGAATACCCGCGCGGGTTCACCCCCGAAGACCTCGAAAAGATAGAGGAGAAGATGAGGGAGATAGCGGAGCAGAAGAAACCGCTCGTCAGGAAGAAGGTCTCAAGGGAAAAAGCCATCGATATCTTCAGCTCGGAAGGCGAGAATTACAAGGTCGAGATTGTGAACGGCCTCCCTTCCGATCAGCAGATTACCATCTACGAGCAGGGCGGCTGGCACGACCTCTGCAGGGGGCCGCATGCGCCCTCGACGGGCTACGTAAAGGCTTTTAAGCTCTTGAGCATTGCGGGTGCTTACTGGAGGGGGGACGAGAAGAACCCCATGCTCCAGAGGATATACGGCACGGCGTTCTGGGACAGGAAGGAGCTGAAGGCGTATCTGGACAGGCTCGAAGAGGCGAAAAAACGCGACCACAGGAAGGTCGGCAGGGAGCTCGACCTCTTCTCGATACAGGAGGAGACCGGGGCCGGCCTCGTGCTATGGCATCCGAAGGGCTCCCGCATAAGGCGCGTTATCGAGGATTTCTGGCGCGACCAGCACGAGCGTTTCGATTACGAGCTGCTCTATACCCCGCACATAGCCAAGATAGACCTCTGGAAAACGAGCGGCCACCTCGAATTCTATAACGAAAACATGTATCCCCGTATGGAAGTCGAAAATACGGAATTCCAGATAAAGCCTATGAACTGCCCCTTCCATATCATGATTTATAAAACGGGCATAAGGAGTTACAGGGATCTTCCCCTCAGATGGGCCGAGATAGGGACCGTCTACCGCTACGAGCGTTCGGGGGTGCTCCACGGGCTCCTGAGGGTAAGGGGGTTTTCCCAGGACGACGCCCACATATTCTGCAGGCCCGATCAGATGGAAGACGAGGTCCTGGGGGTCCTCGACCTGACTATATTGTTCCTGAAGACGTTCGGATTCGACGATTATGAGGTATACCTCTCTACCAGGCCCGAGAAATTCGTAGGCCGCGTGGAGGGATGGGACAGGGCGACAGAGGCGCTCAGGAGCGCTCTCGATAAAAAGGGGCTGAAATACGAGGTTGACGAGGGCGGGGGGGCTTTCTACGGGCCCAAGATAGACCTCAAGATAAAGGACGTTTTAGGCAGAGCTTGGCAGTGCTCTACAGTTCAGGTAGATTTTAACCTTCCCGAAAGGTTCGATATGAGCTACGTCGGGGAGGATAACGCGCGGCATCAGCCTATTATGATACACCGCGCCATCTTCGGCTCTATGGAAAGGTTCTTCGGCGTGTTGATTGAGCATTACGGGGGGGCTTTCCCTCTATGGCTCAGTCCCGTGCAGGTTCGTATCGCGACCGTAGGCGACGAGCAGGCCTCATACGCGGACGAGATTTACAGCACGCTCCGGTCGAGAAAGATAAGGGTCGAGAAAGATAAGAGGAACGAGAAACTGGGACTCAAGGTAAGGGAAGCGCAGCTCGCGAAGATTCCTTATCTCCTGGTCGTGGGGAAAAATGAAGCGGAATCCGGGACTGTGGCCCCGAGGAAGCTCGGAGGAACGAACTTGCCCCCGATGACGATAGAAGAGTTCCTGCACGATATAGCGGTTGAGTTGGATCCTCAAACATGGAGGGAGGTTGAACGGCAATAGCTAAAGGGTTTAAAACTAAAGAGGCCGAGGTCCGGATTAATCAGAGGATCAAGGCGCGTGAAGTCAGATTAATTTCCGAAGCCGGTGAGCAGCTCGGCGTGGTTCCTATCCGGGAGGCGCTTACGATGTCCGAGGAAAAGGGCGTCGACCTGGTCGAGATCGCGCCTAATGCGAACCCGCCCGTATGCAGGCTGATGGATTACGGGAAATATAAGTACGAGTTAAAAAAACAGGCGAACGCCAAGAGACAGAAAACGCAGACTATAAATGAATTAAAATTTCGCCCCAATATAGGCGATCATGACCTTGATGTTAAGATAGGCCGCATCAGGGAGTTTTTGGAGGACGACAACAAAACGAAGATACGGATATTCTTCAGGGGCAGGGAAATAGTCCATCCGGAGCTGGGAAGGGTGCTCGCTAACAGGATTATCGAGCGGGTGGCCGATATAGGCGGTATAGATATGCCGCCCAAGCTCGAGGGGAAAAATCTCATTATGGTCATATCGCCCAAGAAGAGTGCACAGGCCGGGAGGGAAAATGCCAAAACAGAAGGTTAAGACGAACAGGAGCGCGGCTAAAAGGTTCAGGGTAACTGCAAGCGGCAAAGTAAAGAGGTCGAGCGGCGGCCACAGCCATTCAAACGAGAAGAAGGGAAGGAAGCGCATGAGGAGATTGGTTTCCTCGAAGATTGAAGAGGGCGCTGCGGCCAGGAGAATCAGGTCGTACGTTCCATATAAATAATCAATACTTGTCAGCAGGGTCTGGCTGCTTTAAGCGTCGCCTCGCCGGTGACGATATAAAAGACGGGAGATAAAGATGAGAATAAAAAGAGGTGTAGCTTCGAGGAAGAGGAGAAAGCGGGTTCTCAAGCTCGCAAAGGGTTTCTGGGGCAGAAGGAAGAACAATATAAGAAGGGCCAAAGAGACCGTTCTTCGTGGCATGGCCTATGCCTTCAGGCACAGGCGTCTCAAGAAGAGGGATTT
>Ga0184615_10002204_pt1 | contig 10488 bp, 9 predicted proteins | sample PLM4_65_coex_FD_133134 | JGI IMG/M metagenome (GOLD analysis project Ga0184615, IMG submission 133134) | Groundwater sediment microbial communities from an aquifer in East River, Colorado, USA - PLM4_65_coex | ecosystem: Environmental > Terrestrial > Soil > Riparian zone | place: USA: East... | reverse complement strand
GGTCGGCTCGGCGTTCATTCTGCGGATGGAGGACGGCCGGGTGGATTCGCCAATTCGATGTTTTCGTGTTTTCGCAATTGCGAAAACATGGCAAACGTCGCTTCGGTGAAAAAGGTCGGCTCGGCGTTCATTCGATATGAGACTGGAGTACTGGAGTGATCGAGTAGTGGGTTTCGCCCGGACGGCTCCGCTCAGCCTGTTCTAGACCCCGACGCAGCCTTGCCTCTGAGATCTTTTGACCAGCTCGTAAAAAAAGAGTTCCATATTTTCATGTTTTCGCAATTACGAAAACATGATAAACCTCGGTTCTATGAAAGAGATCAACTACCGGCAATCGCGGCTGTGCCGGCTGCTCGGCAATCCCACCGCCTTCGCCGTCGTCTGTCGGTTGGCGGAGGGCAAAGAGATGAGCACGAGCGAGATCGCTGGCGCCGTTGGCCGAAGCGTGTCGCGAACCAGCAACATTCTTGGGGCGTTGAGGCTCGCCGAGGTGGTGCGATATCAAACCGTAGGAACGCAGGCCCGATACAGACTCAAGCACCCGCGCGAGGTACGCCGGGTTCTCGATGCGCTTGCCGGATTTGTGAAGACCGCCGCTGTGGCCGAGCGTTCGCAGCGGCGCTGAAAAACTCCGGCCATTCTCGTGTTTTCGCAATTGCGAAAACATGAAAGTCGGCGAAAGCGGACGCGCGGTGGCCTGGTTCGATTTGTCGAGGGCAGCCGGTCGTCCCAGTGCGGCGCGCTCCCCGCGCACGGGCCTTTCTTTCCGGTTGGAATCTTCGAGGGAAACATTGTAAGGCAGGGAGGTGACGCTCGACAAAAACGCGGAGAGTTTTCCTTCCACCGTGGGAGACCGAAACGCAGGCGCGGCGCTCTCCTGGCGCGCGATGGCGCCGGTTTTCTTTCTAACGCTGCTCTTTTTTCTGAACTTCACCGCCCGGATTCTGCTCGCCCCTTTTCTCCCCACTATCGAAAGGGAGTTGGGGATAAGCCATAGCGGAGCCGGGTTCTTTTTCTTTCTCGTCTCCGCGGGCTACCTGATCGCGCTGGTCGGTTCCGGATTTCTCTCCGCGCGGCTCACCCACCGGAGAACCATTACCTTCTCGTGCGCCTCGCTCGGCATCGTTTTGCTGGCGATCTGCTCGGCGGATAGCGTGTGGGCCATCCGCGCCGGTCTCGTTTGTCTCGGACTGGCGACCGGCCTTTACATGCCATCGGCGATCGCCACGATCACCTCTTCGGTCGGCCCCGGCCACTGGGGCAAGGCGATCGCGATCCATGAGACGGCGCCGACTCTGGCCTTTATCGCCGCTCCTCTCGCGGCCGATCTGTTTCTCCGCTGGTCCTCCTGGCGCGCCGCACTGGGCCTGCTCGGCGGCATTTCCGTCGTCGTGGCCGTTGTCTTTCACCGCTATGGCAAGGGAGGGGAATTTTTTGGAGACGCTCCGAGTTTCACCGCATTGAGAGCGCTTCTCCGCCAGCCCGCCACCTGGCTGATCGCGCTGCTGTTCGGCCTGGGGGTTAGTTCAACGCTGGGAATTTTTAGCATGCTCCCGCTCTATCTGGTGAGCGAGCGGCAGATGGAGCAGAGCTGGGTCAATACGCTCGTCGCCCTTTCCAGGATATCCGGCCCCTTCATGGCGCTTCTGGCGGGCTGGGCTTCAGACAGCTTCGGTCCAAGACGCATGATCGTCGGCAGCTTTCTCCTGACCGGCCTGGCAACTCTCCTGCTCGGGCCGTCCCCGACTTCGTGGCTCGTCCCCGTCGTCTTTCTTCAGCCCGCGCTCGCCGTCTGTTTCTTCCCGGCCGGTTTCGCCGCGCTCTCGGCGATCGCTCCGGCGCGCTCTCGCAACGTGGCGGTCTCTTTCACCGTGCCGGTCGGCTTTCTCCTGGGAGGGGGAGCGATCCCGGTCTTTGTCGGAGTTATGGGGGATGCGGGCTCTTTCGGCTTGGGGTTTACTTGGGTCGGCGCTCTCATCCTCGCGGGTGCAGTATTGGCTCTTTTTCTGCGGCTTCCCGACCGGCGGAGTTAGCGTTAAACGAGCCGTGCGCTACGCAAGTTCGATTCGGCGGAGGAATCCGTTCGCCGCCGGGATTTAAAATTGAGAGGTTCGGGATCGCGCGGCTAGCCGTTCCAGCCATAGAGTCTGATGGCGTTGGCGCGCATGATCTTATCTTTCTGCCCGTCCGATATATCTTTTCTGCCCCTCACGGTGGACACCATGTGCGGGAAGTTGCCGTCCCAGTGCGGGTAGTCGGAAGCGAACAGTATCGCGTCTTCTCCGATCCGTTCCATCACGTAGGGAAGCGTGCTCTCTTCCGGTTCGGCGGCATAGAACCAATTTCCCCGTCTCATATACTCGCTGGGTTTGGCTCTGAGCAGCGGGGCTTCGGACCGCCGTTTTTCCCACTCCTCGTCCATCCGGTCCATCCAGTAGGGGACCCAGCCGCAGCCGCACTCCAGGAAGGCGACCCGCAGCTTCGGAAACTTTTCCGGCACGCCGCCGTACACCAGCGCGGCGCAATCGAGCAGCGTTTCAAACGGCCGCCCGATGGTGTGACGAAATAGAAACGTGTCGAAGCGGATTTCCCCGGCGGGTCCCTGGCGCGAGTTATGAATGAGCAACGGGGCGTTGAGCCGTTGCAGCTCTTCGTAAATGGGCCAGTACATCGGCTGCCCGATATGTTCCTTCATGCCGAACGTGCCGACGGCGACTCCGGCCAGGCCGAGGCTCGCGACGGCGCGGTTCGCTTCGGCCACGGCGGCGGGCACGTCCTGGAACGGGACCAGAGCGACGGCTTTGAGGCGAGGGCTCTCCGCGCAGATGCTCGCGACCCAGTTGTTGTAGGCCCGGCAATATGCCGCGGCGTAGTCCTTCTCCGGCAGCATCGTCACGCCGAAGCCGCTTGTGGGAAACAGCACCGACAGATCGATCCCCTCGGTGTCCATGTCGCGAAGGCGGCTTGGCACGTCAGCGATTCTCAAGCCGAGCTTTCCGTACATGCTCGAATCCCAGACGTCGTTGGGCAGAAGCGGGCCCTGGCGCCTGCGGTACGGCTCCTCCAAGAACTTACGAATATCCGTGTCGCGGTCTCTGACGTGGCCGTCGGCATCGATGACCTTTATGCTTTCCAGATTCGGTCGCGCCATGCTTCTCTCCTTCTACTTAGCGCGGGGGCTGCTCGCGCGCGACAGCGTTGAGGTGAGGATTTTCAGATTCTCGCTTTTCTCGATGTAGCGCACGAACAGATATTTGTTTTCCTGCGAGTCCAAAGCCGCCGGCGGCACATCGCCCGCTCCCGCTTCGACCTTTGCCAGGATGAAGTGGAGATCGTTGCTCTTCAAAGCGCGCAGGAATCCTGCTTCGAATTCGGCCAGCGTCTTCACGGTCATGACGTTGGCAAAACCGGCGCCCTGCGCGATGGCAGCGAGATCGGCCCGCCCGGCGGTCGCCGTCGGCGCGCCGCGGGAGGATTCGTAGCATTCGTTGTCGAAGACGATATGAATAAGATTCGCCGGATGCTGGTTGGCTATCGTCGCCAGGCTGCCGAGATTGAGCAGCAGAGAGCCGTCTCCGTCGAAGGCAACGACCTTGCGGTGCGGCAGCGCCAAAGCCAGACCGAGCGCCATGGAAGAGGTGAGCCCCAGGTTCTGCAGATGATAATTTCCCGGGTGGGGTCTGAGCGCCTGCCACTCGTGGCGCACGGCGCCGATGTTCGTGACCACCAGCTCTTCGCCGAAGTGCGGCGCTATCGCTCGAAGACAATCGTATCTCTTCATCGAGCTACCTCAGGGCTTGCTTGTTCAGGACAATCGCCGTGGGCCGGCGCGAGGAGCGGGCGAGCGTCTGACTATCGTGAACGGCGGGACGAATCTCCTCGAAGCGGCCCACTTTCTCGTACACAATGTGCATGGCCTGCAACATCGGCTCGGTCAGGGCGCCGACGGTGGCATGCCCGGCGTTTTCCTCGCCGACGCCGCCGCTGTGACCGATCAACATCAACACGGGTATGCCCGGATGAATACAGACCGTCGCGATCGCGTTCGCCGATAATAGGAAGCCCGCGTTCATCATCACCATCGCCGGCTTTTTTCCGCCCAGGTAGGCGCCCGCGCAGACGCCGATGCCTTCTTCCTCGCGGGTTACGGGCACATGGTGAATCGCCGGATCTTCTGCCACCGCGATGACCAGGTCGTGCAGATTTGCTTCCGTCAGCGTCGCGACGAAATCGACGCCGGCCTCTTTGAGCGAATCGACAATCTCCGCCGCCACTTCCCGTTTCATGTCTCCTCCTACGGCAGTTTGAAACCTTTATTGCCGAGACTGAGCCCGCAGTCAATCCGATTCGGCGGGGTGGTTCAGCCGTTCAGCGCCATTCGTGCCCGGGATACCTGCGCTTAAGTTACTGTTTGAGCTTCGGACATATTTCACGCCAGAAGAGCGCGAGGTTCTCGTGACCTGCGTCATAGGCGTTAGGCGAGAGGCGGTAGGCGTTAGTAGCATTCGAAGCGAAAATTTCTCATCCTGCCATCTTTCATATCTCTGACGACACTTGCCACGTTTTCGCAATTGCGAAAACGTGATAAGCATCCCTGCCGTGGAAGAGGTGAGTTACAGATAGTCGCGGCTGTGCGGGCTTCTCGGCAATCCAATTGCGTTTACCGTCGTCGTCTTGTTCGCAGAAAGTAAAGAGATGAGCACCGGTCAAATTGCCCGAGCCATCGGCCGGAGCGTGCCGCGGACCAGTCTCACCAAGAGTCAAGCGGCCTAACCTTCTTCGACCACACATCCAACGTCTTTCGGGTCGAATATCACCGCGACCACGTCGCCGCGCTGAAAAAGATTTTTCGGATGGGCCACGTGGGCGCGGAGCGATCTACCCTGGACATCGACTTCATACGCTACGGACGAGCCCTGGTAGGCCGAGGCGGCGACCTTGCCGATCAACCGATTGCTCTCGGGAGAAGCGTCGCCGACGGGCGCCAACTCGATCGCTTCGGGCCGGATATACAGAGTGATCTTTCCGGTCTTAGCCTCGTTCCGAGCGGCCTTGATCGTGAACCCCTCGCCGGTTTGAATCTCCACGAATCCGCCGCCGGACTGTTTGATCGTCCCGAAAAATAGATTCGATTGGCCGACGAACTCGGCGACAAAGCGCGACCGAGGCCGCTCGTAGATCTCGCGTGGGCTGCCTTCCTGCACCACTTTGCCGGAATCCATCACCGCGATGCGCGTCGAGAGCGCGAGAGCCTCCTCTTGATCGTGCGTGACGTAGACGGTCGTGATGCCGAGATCGCGCTGGATTTTCAGCAGCTCGATGCGCATCTCCGCGCGGAGCTTGGCGTCGAGGTTGCTCAGCGGCTCGTCGAGCAAGAGCGCTCGGGGCTGCACGACCAGCGTGCGCGCGAGAGCGACGCGCTGCTGCTGCCCGCCGGATAACTGCGAGGGGCGGCGCTTCTCCGTGGCGGATAAGCCGACGCGCGCGAGCGCTTCGGCAACTCTCTTCGCGATCTCGGAGCGCGGGACCTTTCGCTCGCGCAGGCCGAAGGCGACGTTTTCGAACACCGTCATGTGCGGCCAGAGGGCGTAGTTTTGAAACACCATGCCGACATCGCGCTGCCACGGCGGGACATCGTTCACGGCGCGCTCGTCGAGGAAGACCGTTCCCTCATCGGGTGCGAGAAATCCTGCAATGATTCTTAACAGCGTGGTCTTGCCGCAGCCGCTCGGGCCGAGCAGCGTGTAAAATTCTCCGCTTTGTATATTGACGTCGACGTCGCGCGCCGCCCACAGCTCGCCGTACTTCTTGCCGATTTTTTCCAGCCGGACTTGAGCCGCGTTCATCATTACACCCTGAAGGCGCTGCCGGCGCGCGCGCCGAAAATACGGTGCGTAAGATAAGTTCCGATCCCGACCATCACGATGGCGACGACGCCGAGCGCCGCGCCCGCGGCCCGTCCGAGCGGGCTTTGCATGTAGATGTAGATGCCGTATGAGATCGGCCCGTACTCGATGCGCGGGACGAGCATGATTGTAGATGACAGCTCGACGCAGGAAGTGACGAACGCGATCAGCCCGCCGGCAACCAGCCCGCCGCTGATGAGCGGCAGCGTCACGCGGAGAAAAGTTCTCAGGCGATTCGCGCCGAGATTCTGCGCCGACTCCTCCAGACTCACGTGGACCTGTTGCAGCGCGGCGTAACAGGCGCGGACGGTGTACGGCAGCCGGCGCGCGGCGTAAACGATGACGAGAACGAACCAGGTGGAAGTCAGCGGCTTGCCGACGCCGGGAAAATCCCAGCCGTGAAAAACGCGGATGTAACCGACCGCGAGCACGACGCCGGGAACGGCCAGCGGCAGCGTGGCGAGCGCGTCGAGCAGGTTTCTTCCCCACAACCGGCTGCGCAAAAGGAGAAACGCGATCGCCGCGCCGAGAATCACGTCGAAGCCGGCGGCGAGCCCCGCGTACAGCAGCGTATTTTTTATGAAGTGCGGGACGCGGAAAAGGATCTCGGTGTAATTATCCAGAGTGATGCGGGTGGGAAGAACCGAATAGCTCCACACTTTCGACAACGAGAGCAGAAAAATACCCGCGTGCGGCAAAAGGGCCGCGGCGAGAGCCAGCGCGCTAAAAAGAAGGACGAAGAAGAGTTTCTTTCCAGCGATCCGCCGGCTCGTGTCCCTGCCGCCCTGAACCGTGGCGTATTCCGCCAGGCCGAGATATTTCCGCGCCGCGAGCAGCGAGGCGAGCGAGAGGAAAACCAGCACGACGCAAATCACATAACCGTCCACGTCGTCGATGCCGATGGTCGTGATGCGGAGATAGGCCTGGGGCGCGAGGAGATTTTTGTAATTCAACATCAGCGGCGTGCCGAGGTCGTCGATCGCCCGGATAAAAGTAAGCAGCGAGCCGGCGATGAAGCCGGGCAGCATGAGCGGCAGCGTGACGCGGCGAAAGAGCCTGAGACCGTGGCAGCCCATGCTCTGGGCCATCTCCTCCAGCGAGGCGTCGATGTTGGAAAGCGACACGGCGGTGTTGAGCATGATGAAGGGAAAAAAATGCAGCGTCTGGACGAGAACGACGCCGGTCAGGCCGTCCATGAAAGGAATCGAGAAGTCGAGCCAGCGCATGAGCAGAAGATTGACCGCGCCGCTGCGGCCGAGGATTTGCTGGAACGCCACCGCGCCGACGAACGGCGGCACGACCAGCGGCAGCGTGGCCAGCGTCTGCAAGAGGATTTTGCCGCGAAAATCGTAGCGGGCAATGACGTAGGCGAGCGGCACGGCGAGAAAGCTGCCGAAGATAACGACGAGAAAGCCGCTCCAGAGGCTGTTCCACAGCGCCTCGCGGAACAGCGGCCGGAGAAAAAAGTTTTGGAAGTGGATCAACGTGAGGCGGCTGTTCTCGTCGGCGAGCGCGACCCACAGGACGCGCGCTACCGGATACAGGACGAAAGCGAACAGCAGTACCAGCAGCGCCGCCATGAGCGCGCCCTGGAGCCAGTCGATCTTTTCTCGTAGACGCAGCGCCGGCGCTGCTTCAGTCGTGGCCATGACGATTGTTCCACACAATAAGGATTCCCTCTCCCCTTGCGGGAGAGGGCCAGGGTGAGGGGTGGCATGAGCGTCTTTCACCCTCACCTCTATCCTCTCCCGTCAAGGGAGAGGAAGTCTTCAACCTGATCACGATTGGAATTTTCGGCTGTGTACCTGCGTGTTGCCAGCGACCCAGTTAGCGCGCCAGCCCCGCCGCCTTGTCCGCCAGCTCTTTGGCCTTGGCGTAGTTCGCCCGGGCGGCGTTTTCCCACTCGGTCTCCATCTGGGCCTTGAGTCCCGATTTCCCCTGGAAGCCTTTCACGATCTCTTTATCGCTCGCCTTTTTTTCATCCATCGGCGCCTGCGCGGCGAGCTTTCGCGCCTCGGCAACGAGGCTCCGCGCCTCATCATTGATTTTCGGCGTTTTACTTTTCGCCGCCGCTTCTTCCGCCTTGTAAATCGCCGCCCAGGCGTCTTTTAATTCTTTGTGGCGGAAGGTGATGACGTGGTCGTAGAGCGAGTTGACGATGTCACGCCGGCCGGAGGCGAGCTGGTCGTTGAAGTCCACACCGCCCATTTTCGTTTTGAACGGGTTCGGATAGTTCGCCGGCCCCTTGGCGTAAAGATCGGGTATGACGGGTAAGCGCGCGATGTCGGGCGAGAAGAGCAGCATCTGCCCCGGCTCGCTTAATAGATAATTGACGAAAGTTTTTGCGCCCTCCATGTTGGGCGCGCCCTTGACGATCGCGACGCTCGCGGGCACGACGGACGTGAGCGAGGGATAGACGAAATCGACCGGCTGGCCGCTGGCGATGGCCGAGAGGCCGAAAAAGTCGATCACGACGCCGATGCCGTACTGCCCGCTGATCACCGCCTCCGGCACGCCGAAGCTGCGCTCGGTGATCGCGCCCATGTTGCCGCCGGCGGCGAGCAGAAGATTCCAACCTTTTTCCCAGCCGTACGCCTGGAGAATCGTCTCGATCGTGAGATGCGTGGTGCCGCTGCGCGACGGGGCGCTGATGACGAGATGGCCATAATACTTCGCGCTCGCGAGATCGGTCCATTCTCTGGGCGCGGCGAGCTTGTTGGCCGACAGATAATTTTTATTCCACATGAGGCCGTAGCCGCTGATGGCGAATCCGAAATAAGTCCCGTCGGCGTCGTGCACGGGAAAATTGCCGATCTTGGCCGGAATTTTCGCCATGATCTCCTTCGGTGGCGCGTACTTTTCCAGCAGGCCGTCGTTTTTCAGCGTCTGAAACGCGTCCGGCGCGCTGACCCAAAAGATGTCCGCCTCGGGCTTCGCCTTCGTCTCGCGCAAATACGTGACGCCGGCGTTGGTCTGCTTGCTGTTGATGACGACGGTGGTGCCGGGATATCTCGCCTCGAAAGCCTTTTTATAATTTTCGAACAGCTCCTTTGGAAACGAAGTGACGATCACGACCTCTTTGGCGTGGAGCGAACTTGCCGTCAGACACAGCGCGAATACCCACGAGATTAATGACCAGCGCTTCATAAAGCCTCCTTCATCTTTCAGCTTTAAGCCTTTTTCGTTTTTTACTTTTCCCTTTTGCCTTTTTACTTTGCGGCTGTAGCTGACCACGAAGGCGGAGGCAGTGTCAAGCAACGGAGCATGAATTGTTCGGCGGCTTCTGGAGGCGACGCGAAACGAGAAACATGTTATCTTTGAGAAGGATGAAACTCCCGGATCTGACCCGACCCCCCGTGCCCGCCGAGAAACGGGCGCGCTTCCTCGGCGGCGTCGGCTTGATCGCCGTCAGCTTCCTGGTCTATCCGGCCTTCATCGTCATCCTTCTTCTGCCCTTGTCGGCGCAAATGAAAATTGCCGTGATCGCCGCCGCCTCCATCGTGAGCTGGGCGGCTTTCAGCGCCGGAATTTATCTCGCCGGACGGCGCGGTTACAATTGGTTCAAAGGGCGGTGGCGGCAACTGACCGGGATGAAGGCGGAAAACAAATCTTCGTGAGCCGTGTACTTACTCCGACGCCCGGGCGCGATAGCGGTACGCCCGGCTCCGCCGCGTCGAGCCGGCAAGCTCGGAAAACAGCAGGCCGCGAAAGATCATCAGGAACGTTAGAAGAAGGCCGAAAATAGCAAAGAGAAAAAAGAAGCGGAAAAAAGTCGGCAGATACGCCGCCGGTACGTCCAGCCAGCCCAACAATACGTAGGCCGCCGCGGTGATCAGTACGTTGGGCGCGAACCATTCGATCCAGTTCTCGACGATGAACTCGTAGCTCGCCGACAGCAGCGCGAGTCCCGAAACGCGGCTTTGATAGATCAGCTCCGGTACCGGGTTCAGGATGACATAGAGAAGGAGCTGAATGAGTAAAACGATGAGCGGCCCTTCCTCCGTGGAGTAGGCAACTTGGCGGAAGAGCGTCATGGGAATCCAGAGAATGAACGCGATGCCGAGAATCTCCCATAGATAGACGGAAAAGCCTTTAAAAAAATCGTTGAAATCGAACTTGCCCATCCGGACGACGTTCTCGATGAGAAACAACCCCGAGCTGCCGCAGGCCGCCGTCACCGCCGTCATAATAAATCCGCCGATCAAGCCCAACGGCGCAACGAGCGCCGCGGCGGCGGACAAGATCAAGCTATACGCCAGCGGCGCAAAGATGATGCCCCAGTTCGCCGCGAGCAGCTCGACGCCCCGGCGCAACGCGACGCGGTAAATCCACAATGTGGCTTTGACGGTTTCCATGAGCCGAAGTCCACCTTGTATAGCAGCCGCTCCGGCCAAAAACAAAAAGGCCGCGTTCATCGGAAGAAAAGGGATCTCTTGCCCGGCGATTCCAGGTGCGTTAAGAATGGGCTCATCTCGAGTCTGCGAAGCCGTCGTCACGGAGGTTACCGCCATGAAGACCAGAATCCTCGCCGGCGTTTCGGTCTGGCTGCTCTGCTTGACCGTCCTGTCGTTCAGAAGCGCCG
>Ga0184615_10002200_pt1 | contig 10494 bp, 9 predicted proteins | sample PLM4_65_coex_FD_133134 | JGI IMG/M metagenome (GOLD analysis project Ga0184615, IMG submission 133134) | Groundwater sediment microbial communities from an aquifer in East River, Colorado, USA - PLM4_65_coex | ecosystem: Environmental > Terrestrial > Soil > Riparian zone | place: USA: East... | reverse complement strand
CTCGCGCGGCGCTGCGACGTACGGACCAAGTACGCCTCGCACCTGCACCCATCCTGGCGGACGGGTACCCGGCGCGCCGCCTTGCATCTGGACCTTTTTGAGCAGCCTGGCGGAAAACGAGTTATTCAGCATCCTGCTAGAACGGTTTGTGCGGATGGGCGCAGAGAAAACCCCGGCGAAAGTCAGTAGCGAGCGCAGGCGACTGTGGAGGACATTCCTCCGGAACCGGGCAGCCGTGGTCGGATTGGTGCTCGCCGTTCTGGTGACCATCCTGTCCGTCGCCGCGCCGCTCTTCACCTGGCACGACCCGCTGGCACAGGACGCCAGGTCCCGCCTGCAGCCGCCGGATCGAACGCATCTCCTGGGGCGGGATACGTTTGGCCGGGACCTTTTCGCCCGCCTGCTCTTCGCCGGTCGGATCTCGCTTCTGGTTGGCGTATGCTCCGTCCTGCTGGGCGGGGTCATCGGCTCGACGCTGGGGCTGGTGGCTGGCTACACGGGCGGCAAGATCGAGAACGTGATCATGCGGTTCGTGGACATCCTGATGGCCTTTCCCAGCCTGCTCCTTGGGCTCCTGGTGCTGGCGGTGCTCGGCCCGGGGCTCTTCAAGATGGTCCTGGCGATCGGCATCATGCTGTCCCCCGCGTTCGCACGAGTGATGCATGGTTCGGCGCTGTCCCTGAAGAAGCGGGAGTTCGTGGAAGGGGCCCGATCCGTCGGAGCCAGCCCTGTCCGGATCGTGGGCCTGCACATCCTGCCCAACGTCATGGGCGAGGTTGTCGTGCTCGGCAGCCTATGGACCGCCTCCGCCATTCGGATCGAGGCGAACCTCAGTTTCATCGGATTGGGCGTCTCCCCGCCGACGCCGACCTGGGGGAACATGATCCGGGACGGCACGCCGCACCTGCTCAACGCCCCCTGGCTATCCGTCTTCCCCGGCCTGGCCATCCTGGTGGCCGTGCTGGGCTTCAACCTCCTCGGGGATGGCCTTCGCGACGTGCTCGACCCACACCTCCGGGAATATTGAGAAGGGGACCATCGTGTCCGCAACGGGAGAACTGGTTTCATTCGTCCGTCGGCTCGACCCCGGCGATCTGTCCGATCCAGTGTTACACCAGGCGAGCCGCTGCGTCCTGGACCTGGTGGGCGTCGCCATCGCCGGCACCCGCACGTCGATGACGGAGATCAGCGCCCGCTTCGCATACGATCAGTTCGGTCCCGGCAAGGCTACAGTCATTGGCTCCCGCCGGTCCTTGAGTGTCACCGGTGCTGCCTGGGTCAACTGTAGCGCCGCCAGCGCGCTGGACCTGGACGACGGCCACCGCATGGCGATGGGACACCCTGGCGCCTGCGTCATTCCGGCCGCGCTGGCCATTGCCGAGATGACCGGCGCCAGCGGTCGGGAGTTCCTGGCCGCCATCGTGGCTGGGTACGAAGTGGCCGTCCGGGCCAGCGTCGCCCGCGTTCCCTGGTACAAGGAGCGGATGTATTCCAGCGGGATCTGGGGCGTCTTCGGCGCGGCCGCCGCCGCCGGCAAACTGCTGGGATTTGATGAGGCGACGCTACAATCCGCCATCGGGAATGCCGCCTCCCACGGATCCTTCCCACCCGGCGGCCTGCAAGCCAATTACAGTATGGTCAAGGAAGTCATCGGCTGGGCGGGCATGACGGGGTGCGCGGCGGCCCTGCTGGCGCAACAGGGCTTCATCGGCCCGGAGAACGTGATGGACTACTCCGGCCGCTGGGATACCGGCCAGTTGGTGGACGGGCTGGGGAACCCGGACCGGTACGCCATCCTCAGCGCGTATTTCAAGCCGTATGCCGTCTGTCGCTGGGCGCATTCCTCGGTCGACGCCGTGTTGGATCTTGCCGGGCGACACGGCCTGCGGCCCGAGGAGATCGAGAAGATCCTGGTCGAGACCTTCTACGAGGTCACCCGCCTGGTCAACTACGCGCCGCGCAATGCCATCGCCGCCCAGTTCAGCATTCCCTTCGCCCTGGCGGTGGCGCTGCTGTACCGCAGGATCGAACCGGAGGACGTGAGCGAGGAGAACCTCCTGAAGCCCGAGGTCCTGGATCTGGCCCAAAGGGTTGAGGTCGTCGTAGACCCAGAGATCAACGGCCAGTTCCCCGCCAAGACAATCGCGCGGGTGACGATGCACACCAGGCAAGGACGCTTCCAAGCCACCGTCGAGTATCCTCGCGGCAACCCGGAGAACCCATTGAGCGACGATGACCTTCGAGCGAAATTCCGCTCGTTGACGGCAAAGATCGTGGGCGAGCAGACGTGCGAGAAGCTGCAGGCCGCCATCTTCGACCTGGCCCGGGCGCGAGATGTCACGTCGCTGACGCAACTGCTGGCGTTCTGACACAGGAGACAACGCCGTGAGAATCCTGGTCCTTGGCACGGGTCTGCAAGGGCGAGCCACACTGCACGACCTCGCCCGCAGCCCGACCGTGTCCCACGTCATTGCCGCCGATGCCGATCTCGCCGGACTGACTCGCTATCTCGACCGCCTGAATACGACGAAGATCGAGCCGGTCGGGCTGGACGCCCATGATCATGACCGGATCGGGGCACTCATGCGAAAGGTGCAGGCGGTTATCGTCTTGCTTCCGGTCTCATTCCACGTGCCCATTACCCGGCTGGCCGTCGAGAGCGGCATTCATCTGGTCAATTCCTCCTACGTCCCGCCGGAGTTTCACGAGATCGGGCGGGAAGCGGCTGCCCGCGGCCTGGCGATTCTTCCCGAGTTCGGGTTCGATCCGGGCATGGATCTGGTCCTGGCCGGGAGGGCCGTGAAAGAACTGGACGAGGTCCACGAGTTCTATTCCTACGGGGCGGGCTTCCCGGAGCCCACGGCGGCCAGCGGCCCGCTGCGCTACAAGATTTCCTGGACGTTCGAGGGCGTGCTGAAATCGTACGTGCGGGACGCCCACGTCGTCCGCGAGGGGAAGACCGTGGCGGTCCCCGGGCGCGAGATCTTTGCGCCGTCCAACATCCACACGGTCACCCTGGAGGGCTACGGGAGTCTGGAGGCCTACCCCAACGGGAATGTGGGGCATTACCTGGACGAGATGGGCGTGACGGCCACGGTGAAAAACGCGGGGCGCTTTGCCATGCGCTGGCCCGGTCATTGCGCCTTCTGGTATGCGCTGGCCCAGTTGGGCTTCCTGGATCAGGCGCCGATCCCGGTCGGGGATGCCTCGATCGTTCCGAGGGAATTCGTGCGGCGCCTCCTGGAGCCCCAACTGCAGTATGCGGACGACGAGCGGGACGTGGCGGTGATCCGGGTGGACGTGCGCGGCATGAAGCACGGGCGGAGGCGCCGCCTGCTCTACCAGGTCATTGACCTGCGCGACCTCACGAGCGGCCTGCTGGCCATGAACCGCACGGTCGGGTACACGGCCAGCATCGGTGCCCAGATGATCCTCCGCGGCGACATCCGGAAGCGAGGGCTCCTCTCGCCGCTCACGGACATCCCAAGCGACATCTTTTTCACAGAGCTCCGCGAGCGCGGCATCACCGTGCAGCGCGAGGAAGGAGACTGGTAGATCACGGGCAGGTGGGCGCCGGCATCGAGGCGGGGAGCGGCGGCACGCCCCATCGCCGGCGGCACGGCGCGAGTCGGCCACCCGGACGAGGGTCGACGGAGCCACCGCATACCGATGACCAGGGGGGTCCTCAGCATGCCTTCAAAGGGCGGGCAGTACAGACCGTTCTCCGACGCCGATGTACAGAAGATTCACCACGCGGTAATGACACTACTGGAGAAGGGTGGTGTCAAGGTGTTTACACGCATGGGACGGGAGTACTTCAAGCAAGCGGGAGCGATCGTCGATGAATCCTCCTGTACCGTCAGAATCCCGCAGGGCATGATTGAGGATTCCATCGCGTCCGCACCGCACAGCGTCACTTTGTGCGGTCGTGATCCTCGGCATGATATCGTGCTTGAAGGTGTGAATGTCTACCTCGGGACTGGAGGGACGGCGATCAATGTCCTGGATATTGAAACCGGTGCGCGGCGCCCGTCAACGACTGCCGATGTGCGAGACATGGCACGGCTGGTTGACGCGTGCGATTGGGTGCATTTCTTTCTGATCAACGTGTATCCAAATGATATTCGTGAGGCAGAACATGTGGACCTCAATCGATTCTATAGCGCCATCAGCAATACCAGTAAGCACGTTATGGGCGGGATGTATGGGTCACGTGGTCTTCGTGAAGTTGTGGATATGGCGGAAATGATGGCCGGAAGCGGGGAACAACTCAGAGCGCGGCCCTTTGTAAGTTTTATCACCCTGATGATCAGTCCCTTCAAGATTGATGATCGCTATGGGGATTATACTTGTTATATCGCCGAAAAAGGGCTTCCGGTTGTCGTCCCGACAGAACCCCTGGCCGCTTTGACGTCGCCTGTCACTCTCGCGGCAAACGTTGTGATGCATATGGCGGAAACGCTTGCGGGGGTCGTTCTGACGCAGGCTGTCAATAGAGGAACTCCGGTAATCTGCGGCAGCGTCGGATCAGTCGCGGACATGCGCACACTGGCACATCTCAGTGGGGCAATTGAGCGGGCCATGATCCATGCAGGGTGTAGCCAGATGGCCCAGTTCTACCGATTACCCTACTATTCAACCGCAGGTATGTCCGATTCCAAGCTGGTTGATTGCCAGGCCGGCTATGAGAGCGGAATGGGGAGCCTGCTCGTTGCCTTATCGGGCGCGAACTTCATACACGATGCGGCAGGGTTGATGGAATTTGACCTCACCGCATCGTATGAAAAGGTTGTTATAGATAACGAAATACTTGCCCGTACGCATCGGGTGTTGCGCGGCATCGAGGTCAACGATGACACGATTGCGCTCGATCTTATGCTCGAGGTCGGGCCGGGCAATGACTATCTGGGCCAAGAGCATACGGTAAAGTATATGCGTTCTGAATTCGCACCCTATAGCATCAGTGATCGTGAAAGGCGGGAGAAGTGGGAGTCGGACGGTGCCAAGGATACGTATACTCGCGCAAAAGAAGTGGCAAAGAAAATACTGTGTGAGCATAAGCCGCTTCCGGTGGACCCCACGGTCGTGGAAGCGTTACGAAAGAAGTATGCGCATTTCATAGGATGATTCTGAGAAGAAATCGGCATCGGGATGGCCGAATTGTTGGTGCCCGAGGACCCGATTCATCTCTGGCGAGTGGGCCACCGTGGAGCGCGAGGAAGGAGACGGGTAGATCATGGGCAAGCTGATCGCAGTCGTCGGGGCCGGCAACGGCGGCACCGCCATCGCCGGGGATCTCAGCCTGGCCGGTCACGAGTGCCGGCTGTTCGAGTTCGAAGATTGGGCTGGCAATGTGACCGCGGTGGTCGAGAAGGGCGGCATCAAGGTGACCGGGGTGGCGCATACCGGCTTCGCCAAGGTGGCCCTCGCCACCACCGACATCAAGGCAGCCCTGGATGGCGCCGAGGTGATCATGGTGGCCACTCAGGCCCAGACCCACACCCGGGTGGCCCAGGCCATCGCGCCCCTGGTGGGCGACGGCCAGGTTGTCATCCTCTGGCCCGGCTCGGGCGGGACGCTGGAATTCCGCCGGATCTTCGATGAGTTGCGGGTCAAGGCCGACGTCGTCCTGGGGGAGGCGACGACGCTTCCCTATTGCTGTCGACGCCTGGAGGGTCCGGGCACCGTCAACATTCACCGCATCGACGGCCCCCGCATCCACGTGGCCGCGCTGCCGGCCTCGCGCAGCCCCGAGTTGATGGCTGCCCTGAAAGGCGTGTACGACGCGGTCGTGCCGGCGCGCAGCATCCTGGAGCCGGCCCTCTACAATCCGAACATCATCGTCCATACAGCCGGAGCCCTGTTCAACATGGGGCGCATCGAGCACAGCAAGGGCGAGTTCTGGATGTACAAGGAGGGGATCACGCCGTCGGTCAAGAAGGTCATGAACGGCATGGACCGCGAGCGACAGGCGATCATGGCCGCCTTGGGCTATAAGCCGATGACGTACGAGCAGGTCTTCACTGACCTGTTCAACGTCAGCGTTGCTGAGTTCGCCGTGGCCTCCAGCAAGGGGCCGTTCTCCATGCAGGATCGGTACGTGACGGAGGACGTTCCCATGGGGGTCACCCTGACGGCCTCGCTGGGGCGCCTGCTGGGCATTCCCACGCCCACGTACGACGCCATCATCCATATTGCGTCGCTGGTGAACGAGACCGACTACTACAAGGCGGGGCGCAACCTCGCGAACCTGAAGTTGGCCGGACTATCCGCAGCGCAGCTCAATGAGTATGTGATGACGGGCAGGCGGCCGAAGCCGGCCTCCGCAGCCAGCCAGGGGCGAGCCGTTCCCAAACCGACGGCTGCGCGGACGACGAAGCGTTCTGCCGCGTCGAAGCTGCGTTCGAGGACTGACAAGAAGGCCCCGAAGAAGATGGGGCGGAGATAAACCATCATGACACGAGTCGAGGCGTCGCCCGAAGTCGAGCGGGGCCAGGCGATCACCATCACGGTGGATGGCGTGTCGCTGCCGGCCCACGAGGGCGAAACCATCGCCGGGGCCCTGCTGGCGTCGGGACGGCGCGCCTGGCGCCACACGCGCCATGATCAGCCACGCGGTCTCTTCTGCGGGATTGGGCTCTGCTTCGATTGTCTGGTGACGGTGAATGGCACGCCCAACGTGCGGGCGTGCCTGACGCCGGTGGCGGCGGGGATGGTCGTGCAGACCGGGACCAAACGGGAATGACCAATGACCAATGACCAAATCCCAATGAGGCTGGAAGTGCAGACCCTTCGGTGCCTCGCCGCAACGCGAAGCGGGACCTAGTTCCGCTCATTGGTCATTGGGAATTGGTCACTCTGCAGAGTATTGGTTGACGTATTCATGAACAATCCGAGCTAAAGGTATGGCGGATCAGGTCGAGGTAGCGGTCGTCGGGGCGGGGCCGGGCGGGCTCAGCGCGGCGCTCGCGGCGGCGCAGGCCGGGGCGCAGGTTACGCTGATTGACGGCTACGGGCGTCCCGGGGGCCAGTACTTCAGGCAGCCAGCGGCGGAGCTTCGCACCAGGCAGCGGATGCGTCACCAGCGTGAGGGTGAGGCTCTCTGGGAGAAAGCGCTGGGGGCCGGCGTCCGGTTCTTGCCCGAAACGGTCGTCTGGGGCGCCTTCGAGGGGAATCTCTTAGCGCTGCACGGGCCGCACACGCCCGCCCATGTGCAAGCGCGGGCAATCATCCTGGCTACCGGCGCCTACGACCGGCCGGTCGCGTTCCCCGGCTGGACCCTGCCCGGTGTGATGACCGCGGGCGCCGCCCAGGCTCTTCTGAAGCAGCAGCGGATCCTGGCGGGGAAGCGGATCCTCTTGGCCGGGACGGGGCCGCTCCAGGTCGTCCTGGCTGCGGACCTGGTGCGTGCCGGCGCAAGTGTCGTCGCGATCCTGGAGGGCAGCCGATTCTTCGCGAAGGTTGTCCGTCAGGCCGGGGCGCTGTGGGGGCAGTGGCAGCGGCTTGCCGAGGGGCTGGGCAGCCGGCTCACCCTTTTACGCCAGGGCGTCCCCTTCCGGCCGGGCTGGGGCATCGTCGCGGCGCATGGCACGGAGCAGGTCGAATCCGCAACGATCGCTCGGCTGGATTCGCAGTGGCGACACATCCCGGGCAGCCAAGAGACCCTGACCTGCGACACGCTCTGCCTGGGCTACGGCTTTATCCCGTCCAACACGCTGTCTCGCCTGCTGGGCGCAAAACAGGAATGGCGTCCTGAGCTGGGTGGCGAGGTTCCCTGGCGTGACATCGACATGCAGACCAGCGTCTCCGGGGTCTATGCCGTGGGCGATGGGGCAGGCGTCGGCGGGGGGCCGCTGGCCATGCTGGAGGGTCAGATCGCGGGGATCGCTGGGGCAGCCCAGACCGGGCACGGCGCGGGCGAGGTCGAGAAGACGATCCGGCATCTTGCCCCGATCCTGGCGCGTGAGCGGCGCTTCCAGCGAATGTACGCCGCCCTGTTCACCCCTGGGCCCGGCCTCTACGAGTGGAGCCGGGACGACACCGTTCTCTGCCGCTGCGAAGAGGTTACCAGGGCGGACGTCCGCAAAGCTCTCGCACTCGGTGCGGACTCGGCCAACGAGGTCAAGGCGATCATCCGGTGCGGAATGGGGGACTGCCAGGGGCGCATGTGCAGTCACCTGGTGGCCCATTGCATCGCCCGCGAGACGGGGCGGCCGGTCGCGGAGGTTGGATTGTACCGACCTCGCCCACCCATCTTTCCCGTCCCAGTCCTGGCGCTCGACCGGCAGTTGGAGGAGATAGCGAGCGGCGCCGTTTCGGAGGCGGCCCGGCGATGAGCATGTCGCGCAAGATGGGTACAGGGGTGGTCATCGTGGGCGGAGGCATTGTCGGCTGTGCCGCTGCCTTCTCCCTGGCGCGCCGCGGGAGGAAGGTGATCCTGCTGGAAAAGTCGGTGATCGGCGGAGAAGCCTCCGGGCGGAACGGTGGCGGAGTGAGGGCCCAATGCCGCGACCGCCGGGAGCGCCCCCTGGCGATGGCCAGCATCACGTTGTGGGCGGGGTTGGAGGCAGAGCTGGGCTTCGACGTGGAATACGTCCAGGACGGCAATATCCGCATGGCGACGAACGAAGAGCGCATGGGGATGTTGCGGCGCGAGATGGAGGAGGAGCTTGCGGATGGCCTCGGGGTAGAGATGTGGGATCGCGATGAGCTGCGCCGGCGCGCTCCCTACCTGAGCGATGTCTTCGTCGGCGCCAAGTACTGCCCCGCCGACGGGACCGCCAACCCGATCCTGGCCTCTCGGGCATTTGGCTGGGCGGCCAAACGGATCGGGGCCACGATCCTCGTGCACACCGAAGCGGTGAGTATCGGTGTACAGGTCGGGCAGGTAACGTCCGTGACGGCTCGGGATAGGGATGGAGAAATCCTCATCGAGACGCCGTGGGTGATCCATGCCGGTGGGCCATGGACCCCCCAGCTCAGCCGCACGGTGGGCATTCAGGTGCCGATCGAGCCGGCCCGGTCGGTCGTTGCCATCACGCAGCGCATGCCGTTCTTGTTCAAAGAGTTCATCTCTTCGCATGATCTCGGCGCGTACTGCAGGCAGGCGCGGGAAGGCCACGTCCACATCGGGGGGGTCGGCACGCCCGGCAAGACGTTCGATCAGACCATGCCCGCGGCTTCGGTCGCGCAACTGGCTCGGGGTGCGGCGCGGATAGTCCCGGCATTGCGAGGGGCAAACATCCTGCGCACCTGGGCGGGCACGCTGGAGAATACGCCCGACAAGGTGCCGATCATCAGCCCGGTGGACGGGATCAAGGGGTACATCCTGGCGTCCGGATTCAGCGGGCACGGCTTCTGTCTTGGCCCAATTGCCGGTACGCTGCTCAGCGAGTTGATCGTTGATGGCGAGCCCTCCCTTCCGTTGGACGAGTTCCGCCTCTCCCGTTTTGCTGCTTCCCCCGCCCCTGTGTAGCGAGTGAGGGGAAGTCATCCCCTCGTGTGGAGTACCTGGGTGCCCACGCATTCTCGCACGCAACCCTTGGAGGGATGGCATGAGGAAGGAGATCACAATCCTCATCGGGAAAGAGGAGTGCACGGTGGACCTCCTGACCGACTTGGCACCACGGACCTGCCGGATCATCGAGGATGCCCTGCCCCTGACCGGGATCTTGAGCCACGCCAAGCTCGTTGACCGGGAAGTGTTCTTCCAGGTGCCCTTCTTCATTGACGAACCGGAGAACATGAAGGTCTCGGAAAAAGGCGAGCTCGCCTACTGGAATGCTCGGCAGACTCTCTGCATCTTCTTCGACGACATGGTTCCCCTGGGCCCGGTGACGACCTTCGGCAGAATCACCGGCAATCTCGCCGGACTGCAGCGGGAAGCCGCGGAGGTATGGGAGAAGCCGGGGAAACGGATGGTTATCAAGGCGAAGCAGAGGTGAGTCATGCAGGCGCCAGTGGATAAGATCAGGGTGGCCCGCGAGGCCATCTGGCTGAACGAGCCGGCGGACATTGCCCGGCTGCGGACACGGAAGGGAGCGCGAAACCAGGGCGCGTCGGCTGTGCTTTATGCCGCCATGAAGCTGGGCCAACTGGTGACCTTCCTGAATCACTTGCGAGGGGTTGCCAGGCAGGGCGGGGTTGACCTCGGGACGATGAAGGCGGTCACCGATCCGCTGCTGGAGTTCTATGCGAACACCTATGGCGGCTTCTACCAGATGACCGACACTGCGGCGGCGGTCCGCCAGGCAAAGGCGGCCTTGCGGGAGGTCAAGACGCTGGAGGAGTACGCGGCATTGACCGGAGAGCTCTCCTTGTACATCGGCCGCATGGACTACTGGGTTGACCTTCTGATTCCCTGGGCGAAGTTCGGCGAGGTGTATGAGCAGATAATGCGGTGACGCAGCCGCCTGCAGAAGTAATCGACCAAGGAAGCAACGCCCCCTCCCCAACGAATGTCGAGGGGGTACGACTAAGAGCTTATCCTTGAAT
>Ga0184615_10002199_pt1 | contig 10494 bp, 7 predicted proteins | sample PLM4_65_coex_FD_133134 | JGI IMG/M metagenome (GOLD analysis project Ga0184615, IMG submission 133134) | Groundwater sediment microbial communities from an aquifer in East River, Colorado, USA - PLM4_65_coex | ecosystem: Environmental > Terrestrial > Soil > Riparian zone | place: USA: East... | reverse complement strand
GGCCGAGCCCCGGGATCATGTCGAAGATCAGCAGCTTCTGTACGAGCCCCGGGTTGTCGTACGCGAGGTAGAACGAGACCGCGCCACCCCAGTCGTGCCCGACCAGGCCGATCCGCTGGATCGAGAGCGCGCGCAGGAGCTCGCGGACGTCCGACGCCAGGGTGCGCTTGTCGTAGCCGTCGCGCGGCTTCTCGGAGTCGCCGAGACCGCGCAGGTCCGGCGCGATCACCGTGAAGCGCTCGGCCAGCGGGCCCATCAGGTGACGCCACTCGTACGAGCTCTGCGGCCAGCCGTGCAGCAGCACCAGCGCGGGTCCGTGCCCCGCGCGCAGGTAGTGCATGCGGAAGCCGTTCACGACGGCGACGTGGTGCGAGGCGGGCACTAGCTCGGGTCGCTGAATCGGGGCGCGCGCTTCTCGAAGTTCGCCTTCACGGACTCGACCTGGTTCGGCCGGCCGATCAGGCTGCGCTGCAGGTTCTCCTCGAGCCGCAGGCCGTCGGCGACCGACCCCTGCCAGGCCTCCTGGAGGAGCTTCTTCGCGGCGCGGATCGCGTCCGGGCTCTTGCCGGCGATCTCCGCGGCGAGCGCGAGCGCGTCCTCGCGCGGGTGGTCGGAGACGCGCGTCGCGAGGCCCATCGACTTCGCCTCCGTGCCCGAGAACACGCGGCCGGTGAAGGTCAGCTCCTTCGCGACGTCGAGCGGGACCAGCCGCCGCAGGGTCTGCGTGCCGGACATGTCGGGCACGAGGCCCCACTTGATCTCCATCACCGACATGCGCGCGTCGGGTGCGACGATGCGCAGGTCGGCGCCGAGGGCGATCTGCAGGCCTCCCCCGTACGCAACGCCGTGTACCGCGGCGATCACGGGCACGGGCACCTCCTGCCAGATCCAGGCGGCGAGCTGCGCGCGATTGGCGCCGCTGGCGCCGCGCTCGAACAGGTTCTGCGCGGGCCCATCGCCGCTCCTCTCCGGGCCGGCCATCGCCGCGAAGCTCCCCATGTCGAGGCCGGCGCAGAACGCGCGGCCCTCGCCCGAGAGCACGACGGCGCGCACCGCGCGGTCCTCGCTCACGGCCTTTCCCGCGTCGATCAACGCGCTGAACATGGCGGCGTCGATCGCGTTCATCTTGTCCGTGCGGACCATGCGCACGTCGGCGACGCCGTCCTTGAGATCGACCGTAACGCGCTCGGACAAAGTGCGACTCCTCCCGAAGGTGCCGAAGAGCGGCCATGCTAACCTGCGCCGCGGGGAAACGCGATTCGCACGGCAAACACCGCCACGGCTGCATCGGAGTTCAGCGTCGAGCGCCGCGATCCGGATCCGGATCGCGCGGAGCTGCGTCTCGAAGGCGAGCTGCACGTGCGCGATGCGGCGCGCGGACTCGCGCGCATCCGCGCGCTGCTGAAGAAGCCGCCGCGCGTGGTTCGCTTCGACCTCTCGCGGCTGCGCGCGCTCGACGGCGTCGGCGCGGCGCTGCTGCTGGAGCTCTGCGACGAGCTGCGCGCGCGCGGTTCGGAGGTCGAGCAGAGCGGCGCCGACGGGCGCGTGCGCGACATCCTCGAGCTCATCGCGACCAGCCCGCAGGGCGTCCCGCCGCGCGCGGGCGCCGGCGAGCTCGGGTTTCTCGAGCAGATCGGCCGCACGTCGCTCGAGCTCGCGACCTTGTCGCTCCAGATCCTCGACTTCACCGGCCAGACGGTCGTGGCGGGCTGGCGGGGGGTTCGAGATCCGCGCAGCGTCCCGTGGGCCTCGGTGGCTCGCGTGATGGAGCGTACCGGCGCGGACGCGCTGCCGATCATCGCGCTGATCACGTTCCTCGTCGGTCTGGTGAGCGCGTTCCAGGGCGCGATCACGCTGCACCAGTACGGCGCCGACATCTTCGTCGCCACCGGAGTCGCGATCGGCACGACGCGCGAGCTCGGGCCGTTGATGGTCGCGGTGGTCGCCGCGGGACGATCGGGCGCGGCGTTCGCGGCCGAGCTCGGCACGATGAAGGTGTCGGAGGAGGTCGACGCGCTGCGCACGATCGGGCTCGATCCGTACCGCTATCTGGTGCTCCCGCGCGTGCTCGCGCTCGTCGCGGTGATGCCGATCCTGACCTTGCTCGGCGACGCGTTCGCGATCGCGGGCGGGTTCGTCGTGGGCGTCGGCTCGCTCGACGTGCCGTTCACGGCCTGGGCGCGGCAGACGCAGGTGGCGCTCTCCGTCTGGCACGTGAGCTCGGGTCTGATCAAGTCGGTCGCGTTCGGCGCGGCGATCGCGCTCGTGGCCTGTCAGTGGGGCCTCTCGACCCGCGGCGGGGCCGAGGGCGTGGGCCGCTCGACGACGTCGGCGGTGGTGAGCTCGCTCTTCTTCCTGGTCGTGATCGACGCGGCCTTCACGGTGTTGTTCAATGCCTGGGGCCGTTGACGTTCACATCTCGGTGTCGGACGTGGCCGTCGGCTTCGGGGGCCGCGCGCTGCTCGAGCACCTCACGTTCGAGATCCGGCGCGGGGAGATCTTCGTCGTGCTCGGCGGGAGCGGCTGCGGGAAGTCGACGGTCCTGCGCGCCCTGATCGGCTTGCATGAGCCGATGCACGGACGCATCCTCGTCGACGGCGAACCGCCCGAGCTCGGCGACGACGCGCCCCGCTGCGGGGTGCTCTTCCAGTCGGGCGCGCTCTTCGGCTCGATGACGCTCGCGCAGAACGTCGCGCTGCCGCTCGAGACCTGGACCGACCTCTCGCGCGCCGAGGTGAGCGAGATCGTGCGCAGCAAGCTCCGGCTCGTGGGCCTGGGCGGCTTCGAGAACCACCTGCCCGCGGAGATCTCCGGCGGCATGAAGAAGCGCGCGGGCATCGCTCGCTCGCTCGCGCTCGAGCCGCCGCTGGTCTACCTGGACGAGCCGAGCGCGGGCCTCGATCCGATCACCTCGGCCGAGCTCGACGAGCTGATCCTCACGCTCGCGCGGAGTCTCGGCACGACGCTCGTGATCGTGACCCACGAGCTCGCGAGCATCTTCGCGATCGGACAGCGCTGCATCATGCTCGATCGCGAGGCCAAGGGTATCATCGCGACGGGTGACCCGCGCGAGCTGCGCGATCACAGCACGGATCCCCGGGTCGCGGCCTTCTTCAACCGAAGGTCCCCCGCGGGCGAGGCCAGAGCGTGAACTCGACGAACTACTGGAAGATCGGCGCCTTCGTGCTCGGCGGAATCGCGCTCGGCTTCGCGGTCCTGGTCTGGCTCGGCGCGGGCGACTGGAACCGCAAGACGCGCACGATCGTGACCTACTTCGACGAGTCGGTGCAGGGGCTCGAGGTCGGCGCCGCGCTGAAGTTCCGCGGCGTGCCTATCGGCACGGTCACCGAGATCACGATCGCGCCCGACCTGCGACACGTGAAGGTGACGGCCCAGGTCTACGAGGACGTGCTGCAGAAGCTCGGACTCGCGGGGAAGGGGCCGGTGCTGCGCGAGATGGAGGAGAACCGCGCGCCGCTGCGCATCCAGGTCGCGTCGGCGGGCATCACCGGCGTGAAGTTCCTGCTCGTCGACTACGTCGACCCGAAGCGCTTCCCGGTGCAGACCTTGCCCTTCGATCCCGGCCCCGACTACATGCCCTCGACGCCGTCCACCCTGAAGAGCATCGAGGAGGCGGTGGTCGACGTCGGCATGCAGCTCCCGCTGCTCACCATGCGCGCGAGCGAGACGCTGGTGCGCCTCACCGACGTCGTCGAGGACTTCGAGAAGACGATCCGGCCGCTGCTCGAGAAGGACGGCGCCGTCACGCAGCTCCTGTCGCAGTACGAACGGACGGGCGCGCAGCTCGAGCGCACCGCGCAGACGCTCGAGAACGAGGTTCGCAGCGCGCGGCTCGCCGAGACCACCGGCGCGGTGCGCGAGGCCGCGAGCTCCGTCACCGGACTCACCGCGGACGGCGCCGCGCTCGCGGAGGACGCGCGCAGCAGCCTGTCGGCGCTTCAAGACGCGCTCGAATCGGTGCGCGCGCTCGCCGAGTATCTGGAGCGCGACCCGGCGTCGATCGTGCGCGGCCGGTCGGCTCCGGGGCGCGACGGAAGCCCGCGCCCGTGAGCGCACGCATCGTCCTCGCGCTCGGCCTTCTCTTGTCGGGCTGTCTCACGCCGCGTCCGCCCGCCGACCCGCGCTACTTCTCGCCCGCCGCCGCGCCGGTTGCGCGCGATGCCGCGCCGCGCTCCGGCCCCGGCCCGGAGCTGCGGCTTCGGCGCGTCTTCGCGGCCGACTATCTGCGGGATCGGATGGTCTGGCGCCGCGGCGTCGAGGTCGGCTTCCACGACCTGTTGCGCTGGACGGAGCCGCCGGCGAACTACGTGCAGGCGCGTCTCGAGCAGGAGCTCTTCGTGCAGCGCGGGCTGCGGCGGGTCACGCGCCCGGGCGCGCCTTCGCTCACGGTCGAGCTGCTGGCCTTCGACGAGGTGCTGGAGCCAGCCCGCGAGGCGCTCGTCACCTTGGCCGTGCTGCTCACCGACGCATCCCAGGTCTCGTTCCTGGAGCGCACGATCAGCGTGCGGCATCCGATTGCCGGCGAGCGCGCGGAGGACGTCGCGCTCGCCCTGGGGGAGGCGCTCGCGGAGGCCATCCGCGAGCTCGGCGGCGAGGTGGAAGCCGCGCTCGCGGAGCGGCAGCCAGGACACTAGGCTGCGCGCCGCGTCCTCGCCGATACTCTACGGCGATGCGTCCGATCCTGGGTCTGGCCTGCGCGCTCGCGCTGCTCCTCGGAGCCGCGGGCCAGGGCCATGCGCAAGCAAAGGTCGAAGCGGCCGCCGAGCCTGAAGGCGATGCCGCCTTCCTGCCCTCGGCCGCGAAGGCGGGCGACCTGCCCAAGCTCGGCGCGATCTTCGCGCGCGGGGTCGCGGTGGACACCGTGGACCGAGACGGCTGGACGGCGCTGATGCACGCCGCCGCGGCCGGGCGCGACCAGGCCGTCGTGTTCCTCCTGAAAAGCGGTGCGGACCCGCAGATTCGGAGCACGCGCGGAGACTCGGCGCTCCAGCTCGCCACGGCCCACGGCGATCCGCGCATCGCGCAGGCGCTGCTCGACGCGGGCGCCGCGCCGGACGCGGCCGACGCCAGCGGACAGACCCCGCTGATGAAGGCGGCGGCCCGCGGCCACGAGGGCGTCGTGCGCGCGCTGCTCGAGAAGTCGGCGAATCCGAATCTGGTCGATCGCAGCGGCGCGACCGCACTGAACTTCGCGGCGTTGGAGGGCCACGAGTACGTGGTCGGGGCGCTGATCCGAGCGGGGGCCAACACGGAGGTGAAACGCCGCGACGGAGCGACCGCGGTGGTCACGGCCGCGAAGCAGGGGCGCGGCAAGGTGGTGCTCGCGCTCATCGCCGGAAAGGCGGACGTGAACGCCGCGGGCGCCGACGGCTCGACCGCGCTGATCTACGCCGTGCGCGCGGGCGATCGCGACATGGTCGACGCGCTGGTTGCGGCGGGCGCGGATCCGAATCGCCAGACCGCCGGGGGCGAGACCGCACTGCACGCCGCCGCTCGCCGCGGCGATCCCGAGATCGCCCTCCGCCTGGTCGACGCGGGCGGCGATCTCGAGCGCGCGAACGCCCAGGGGTTGAAGCCGGTGGTCGTCGCGCTCGAGGAGGGCCACCAGGAGGTCGCGCGGACCTACGCCGGTGTGGCCGGGAGCGAGCCGCTGTTCGCGGAGCGGCTCGCGAACACCGCCGACGAGGGCGGCCGCACGCCGTTGATGTTCGCGGCGTCGCTGGGTCTGCAGAAGTACGTGCAGGCGCTGCTCGACGCAGGCGCGGACCTCGACACGCAGGACAAGGACGGCTTGACCGCGCTGATGCTCGCCGTCGGGAACAACCACGCCGAAGCGGCCACCATCCTGATCGACGCCGGCGCCGATCTCGAGCTGGCGGACCGGGCAGGCGCCACAGCAGTCGTACACGCCGCAGCGCACGGCCACGTGAAGGTGGTCAAGCTGCTCACCGCGCGAGGCGCGCGCGTCGACCCGGCGCCCGGCTCGCAAGCGCTGACGCCGCTGATGAGCGCCGCGGCGACCGGGAACCTCGAGCTCGTGAAGCTCCTGCTCGCCGGAGGTGCGGACGTGAGCCGCGTCTCGCCCGCGGGTCTCACGTCGCGCCAGATCGCGGAGCGCGGCGGGTTCCGGCGCCTCGCCGCCTTTCTCGTGGAGGCCGAGCGCGATCCGGATCTCGCGAGGAGTCACTCTGCGCGCGGCGAGCGCACGATTCTCATGGACGCGGCCTGGCGCGGGAACGAAGCCACCGTCGTCGCCGAGCTCGCGGCCGGAGCGAATCCGAACGCGAGCGACTCCGACGGACGCACGGCGCTGATCATGGCGGCATCCGCGGGGAGGACGGGCAGCGCGAAGCTGCTCGTGGATGCGGGAGCCGAGCTCGAGATCAAGGACGACGGGGGCGCGACGGCGCTTCGCACCGCCGTCTCCGGCGGTCACGTCGAAGTCGTCCAGCTGCTCGCGGCGCGCGGCGCGAACGTCGATGCAGCGAGCCGCAACGGACAGACGCCGCTGATGTACGCCGTCGGCAAGGGACAGGTGCCGATGGTCGACCTGCTGCTCGCCAGCGGCGCGGACGCGAAGCTCCGCGATCCCGCGGGTCGCACGGCGCTCCTGCAGGCGTGCGCGTCGGGCCAGGTCGAGATCGCGCGCAAGCTGCTCGCGCACGGCGCGGATCCGAACGCGACGACCTTGGTGGGAGAGACGCCGCTCCAGCAGGCGGCGCGGCGCGGCGATCACGATCTCGCGCGCATGTTGCTCGACGCGGGCGCGGAGCCGGGCGCCGCCGATCGCGAGGGCGGCACCGCGCTCATGCGTGCGGCCGCCGGCGGCTTCCTGCCGATCGTCCAAGCGCTGCGCAACTCGGGCACCGACGTGAACGCGCAGAACGTGGCCGGCCAAACCGCGCTCCACCTCGCGGCACGCGGCGGATACGTTCCGGTCGTGGAGGCCCTGCTCGCGGGCGGCGCCGACCCGCTCGCGCGCGATCTCAAGGGCCGCACGCCGCTGATGGAGGCCTACGAGCGCGATCAGGTCCTCGTGTACAAGCTCGTCGACCAGGCCGCGTCGGCGGAGTGGGCGAAGCTCTCCTCGGGGGACGCGACACCGACCAGTGCCGCCCGCGCCTCGCTGCGCGACGAGGGCGCGCTGATCGACGCCGCTCGTAAAGGGGATCTCGCCGAGGTGAAGCGCCTGCTCGCGCGCGGCGTGCCCGCGTCGGCGCGCGACTTCCGGGGCTGGTCCGCGCTCCTGCACGCGACGCTCGGCGGCCGCACTGAGGTGGTGATCGAGCTGCTCCGCGCCGGCGCTCCGCCCGACGAGGCGAACGATCTCGGCGCGACGCCCTTGATGGCCGCCGCGAGCACCGACCGGGTCGAGATCGCGGCGACGCTGCTCTCGCTCGACGTCGCCGTCAACGCGCGCGACCGCGACGGCATGAGTCCCCTCTCGTTCGCCGCGGCCGCCGGAAATCTGCGCTCCACCGCGCTCCTGCTCGAGAAGGGCGCCGACCCCGAGAGTCGCGACGAGCGCTCCCTGACTCCGCTCATGATCGCGGCCGCGGGCGGCCACACGGAGGTCGTCGAGTACCTGCTTCAGCGCGGCGCCGAGGCCGAGACCGTAGGCCGCGGCGGAGTCACCGCGCGCAGTCTCGCGGCCGAGAGGAACTTCACCGCGATCGTTCACCTGCTCGACGCGAATAAGAAGTCACCCGCCGTCCGGAACGGGGACGGCACCTCTGCCGAGCCGAAGCCCCCCGCGGGCGCCGCCCGTCCGTAGAAAATTCCATTGCCGCGAAACACCGCGGCGTGTCACGCTGCCCGCGGTCACCGAGAGGGAGAGGCGATGCGCTCGCTGTGGGCGTTCTTGCTTTGTCCGGGGCTCGCGCTCGCTCAGATGCTTCCCGAGCCGCCCGACGCGGCCGAGCGCAGCGCCGCCGAGCAGGCGTTCGAATCGAGCCTGCGCTGGCGGCAGGGCGAGGTCGTCCTCGGCGACGGGATCGCGCGGCTCGACCTCGGCGAGGGCTTCCGCTTTCTCGATCCCGACGACGCGGAGCGCGTTCTGGTCGACGCCTGGGGGAACCCTCCCTCGGAGCAGAAGTCGCTCGGCATGCTCTTTCCGGCGGGACAGGGGCCCTTCACTCCGGACGGCATCGGCGTGCTGATCCGCTTCCAGCAGGACGGCTACGTCTCCGACGCCGACGCTGCCGAGATCGACTACGACGCGTTGCTCGCGGAGATGCAGGAGAGCACGACGGCCGCGAACGAGGAACGCGTGAAGCAGGGCTATCCGCCGGTGGCGCTGGTCGGCTGGGCGGCGCGGCCGTACTACGACGCGACCGCGCGCAAGCTCCACTGGGCGAAGGACCTCCGCTTCGGCGACGAGGATCGCACCCTGAACTACGACATCCGCGTGCTAGGCCGCCGCGGGGTGTTGGTCATGCAGGCGATCGCGCCGATCCAGGAGCTCGAGGCGGTGCGCACGCGCATGGCCGAGCTGCTCGCGCGGGTCGAGTTCAATCCCGGTCATCGCTACGAGGACTTCGACGCGGACTCGGATCACGTCGCGGCCTACGGAATCGGCGGACTCGTCGCCGGAGGACTGCTCGCGAAGGCGGGCTTCTTCAAGATCCTGCTCGGCGCTCTGATCGCCGGGAAGAAGTTCGTGATCGTGGGCGTGCTCGCGCTCGGCGCCGCGGTCGCGCGCTTCGTGCGCGGGCGCCCGAGCGCCTGATCGGCCGCGCGGCCGAGCGAAGTCGATCGAGAGCGACCCCGTCCGCGGCCGCCCGCGGCGGGGTCGGCGAGCGCGGTGATGCCGCGCGCGCAGCGAGGCGCAGCCGAGCGAAGTCAATCAGTCTTGCGGAGCGCGACCCGGAGTGACTCGCCGCTCATCTCGGAGGCGTGCTCCGAGAAGCCGCCTCCCGCGGGCGCGGGCCCGAGCGAGAGCTCGGTCGCGAGCGTCTGCTCGGAGATGTAGCCGCGGAAGCGCTCGGCCGCTTCGCGCCAGTCGGCCGGCAGCTCGAGCGCCACACGGATGCGATCGGAGACGTGCAGGCCGGCTTCGCGGCGCGCCTGCTGCACCGCGCGCACGACGTCGCGCGCGATGCCCTCGTGCAGGAGCTCCGCGTCGATCGCGAGGTCGAGGATCACGATCGCGTCGTTCGCCGGGAGCGGCTGACAGACCACGCCCTCGCGCGGCTCGAGCAGGATCGCGAAGTCCTCGGGACCGAGCGCCTCTCCGAGGACCTCGACCGAGCCGTCCGGGCGGCGGGTCCAGCGCCCGGCCTTGGCCGCGGCGATCACCTCCTGGGTCTTCTTGCCCAGGCGTTTGCCGACGGTGCGCGCGTTCACCTGCAGGCGGAACGACGCGTAGCGCTCGATCTCGCCCGAGAGCTCGACCGACTTCACGTTCACCTCGTCGGCGATCAGCTCGGCGAACGGGCGCAGCCGCTCGGCGTCGGCGCCCGCGATCACGAGCGCGCGCAGCGGCTGGCGCACGCGCACGTCCTGCGCGCGGCGCAGCGCGAGCGCGGCGGAGCAGACCTCGCGCGCGCGGTCCATGGCGCGCACCAGCTCCGGGTCCGCCGGCAGCTTCTCGGCCGCGGGCCAGTCCCCGAGGTGCACGCTCTCCTCGCCCGTGATCCCGCGGTAGATCTCCTCGGTGACGAGCGGCAGGAGCGGGCTCGCGACGCGCAGGAGCGTCACGAGCACGGTGTACAGCGTGTCGTAGGCGTCGCGCTTGTCGGCGCTGCCGTCGGCGGCCCAGAAGCGGTCGCGGCTGCGGCGGATGTACCAGTTGTTGAGCGCGTCGACGAAGCTCTGGATCTCGGCGCACGCGCCCGGGATGTCGTAGGCGTCGAAAGCGCGCTCGACGCCGGAGACGAGCTCGCGCGCCTTGGCGAGCACGTAGCGGTCGAGCACGCCCGACGCGTCGCTCCGGAACACGGCGCGCACCTGATCCGCGTTCGCGTACAGGCTGAAGAAGTACCAGGCGTTCCAGATCGGCTTGGTCACGAGGCGGACGACCTCGCGGATGCCCTGGCCTTCGCGGTCGATCTGCAGATCCAGGCCGCGCAGGATGCCGGAGCTGACGAGGAACCAGCGCAGCGCGTCCGCGCCGTAGCTCGCGAAGATCTCCTCGGGGCTCGGGTAGTTCTTGAGGCGCTTGGAGAGCTTCTGCGCGTTCTCGTCGAGCACCACGCCGTGGCAGATGCAGTTCTGGAACGGCGGCCGGTCGAAGAGCGCGGTCGCGAGCACGTGCATCGTGTAGAACCAGCCGCGCGTCTGCGAGACGTACTCGACGATGAAGTCGGCCGGGAAGTGGTTCTCGAACCACTCGCGGTTCTCGAACGGGTAGTGCACCTGCGCGTAGAACATCGAGCCCGACTCGAACCAGCAGTCGAGCACGTCGGAGACGCGGCGCATGCTCGACTTGCCCGATGGGTCGTCGGGGTTCGGACGCACCAGCGAGTCGATCGC
>Ga0184615_10002197_pt1 | contig 10500 bp, 8 predicted proteins | sample PLM4_65_coex_FD_133134 | JGI IMG/M metagenome (GOLD analysis project Ga0184615, IMG submission 133134) | Groundwater sediment microbial communities from an aquifer in East River, Colorado, USA - PLM4_65_coex | ecosystem: Environmental > Terrestrial > Soil > Riparian zone | place: USA: East... | reverse complement strand
TCGGCGGCGCTGCGCGGCGCTGCCGCGTCCGATCTCCCGGCCCCGGAAGACCTGCGCCGGCTCGCGGCGCCGGCCCTCATTCTCGCCTGGCGCGGGGATCCGACGCATCCGGTCTCGACGGCGCAGCGGCTGGCGGAGCTTCTGCCGGACGCGGAGCTCCACGTGGCCCGGTCGGGGGAAGAGATCCGGGACTGGCCGGGTCGGGTGCGGCATTACCTCGCGGAGCGTCTCCGCGCTCATGCGGGGCCAGCCGCGCAGCCGCAGCGCTGAGCGCGTCGAGCTCGAGCCGGAAGTCCTGCGTCAGCGAGCGCAGATCCGGCACGTGCTCGCGGCACGCGTGCACGCCGATCGCGAAATCGTCGAGATAGCTCCAGGCCGTGACGTTGAGCCCCTGCTGGAGCGTCAGCGGACCCATCGAACGCATGGCGACCACCCGGGCACCGTCGCTGAACAGGGGCTGCTGCGGGCCGCGAACATTCGACACGATCAGGTGGTAGCTCGGCCGACGCAGCAGCAGCGCCGCCAGCTTCTGGAAGCCGTCCAGGTAGACGCGTCGCAGCGTCCAGTGATCGAGCCAGTCGATCGCGAGGCGGGGGTCCTGCACCGCGAACTGCTCGCGCGCTGCGCGCGTGCTCGTGGCCACCGCGCGCAAGCGCTCGACGGGATCGGCCTGGTCGCTTGCGGTCGAAGCAAACCAGTAGTTGGTTGCATTTCCGAAGGTGGGGTCCTCGGTGGGTGATCGCACCGACACCGGAACGGCCGCCGTGAGCGCCGCCGCGGGAAGCTCACCGCGGCGCTCGAGATACCGGCGCACGGCGCCGCCGACGAGCGTCAGGTAGACGTCGTTCAGGCTGCAACCGAAGGCACGCCGCACCTGTTGCAGGGTCGAGAGCGGCAGCGTGATGTGCGCGTAGCTGCGGTTCGGCGTGATCGGCCGGTTGAAGCGGGTCTTCGGGCCGCTGAACGGTCGGATGGGCGACGGCCGTCCGGCGAGCCGCCAGCGCAGGCTTCGCCAGGTCGCGCGCAGCGAGCGCCGCAGGAGCCCCGGCAGCTCGCGCTGGCGCGAGAGGTTCCCCTGCAACGCGCGCGCGATCCGGTGCGCGGCGGAGGGGAGCGCCTCGTTGGGTCCCTGGGACGGCGGGGGAATGGGCTGCGGCGTCGATGTCGTCTGGAAGGCGCGCGTCAGCAGCTCGGCGCTCGCGATGCCATCGGCGACCGCGTGGTGGATCTTGGTCACGTAGGCGATGCGGCCCCCCGGCAATCCCTCGACGAAGAAGATCTGCCAGAGGGGATGCGTCTCGTCGAGCGGCTCGCTCGCGACGCGGCCGACGAACTCGTCGAGGGCCTCCTCGCCCGCGCCGGCGGGCAGCACCTCGTGGCGGAAGTGGTCGTCGATGTCGAGCACCGGCGCGTCCAGCCAGAACGGGCGCCCAAGGCCGAACGGCGCGCGCACGGGCCGGCGACGGAACGCGAGCCGCGCCGACAAGGCATGCGCTGCGCCTTCGCGAACCCGCGCGAAGGTCGCGTTCTCGTGCGCCGTCGAGGGATCGACCACGATGATCTTGAGCGTGTGCATGTGACGGGCGCGCGACTCCTCCCAGAGGAAATAGGCATCCGCTCCCCTCATCTCGAGCATCGTGACCCTCGTTGGCCTCAATCCTTACACAATCATCAGGCAGCGGGCGCAACTGTCGAGGGCGAGGGCGGAAGGGACACAATGCCCCGGTCCGACTGTCGCTCGATTCCGCAATTGTGCTTCCTTTCACCACAGCTGCGAGCGCCAAGGGTTCCAGGATGGCCTGCGCGGCGGCATGCTCCATGCTTCGAGCGTCGGGTAGCGAGTTCGGGAGGATGCGCTGTTGCACTATCAGGCGTGGGGCGTCGGCGATCCCGTGATTGCGTTGCACCCGCTCGCCCTCGAATCGAGCATGTTCGCGGGCGTCGCGCGCGAGCTCGCGGCGCAGGGATTTCGCACGCTCGCCGCCGATCTCCCGGGATTTGGGCGAACGCCGACGCCCGTCGGAGCGCTCACAGCCGCACGTCTGGCCGAGCCGGTGATCGAGCTGGCGCGTTCGCTCGAGAAGCCGCCGATTCTGCTGGGGATGTCGCTGGGAGGCCGCGTCGCGCTAGAAGCGGCCTTGCTCGAGCCGGACGCCTTTCGCGGTGTCGTGTGCGTCGCCACTTTTCTTCCCTGGCGGCGGAGCCGCTGGGCTTTGACGCTCGCCCGCTCCATCGACCCGGCGTGGTCTGAACGGCTGCCGCTCGAGCGGGCCTGGCCCTGGCTCAAGAAGGCCGCGGACGCGATCGAAGCCGTTCCGCAGCTCGAGCACAACTGGCTGGCCCGCGCTTCGGTGCGCGTGATCTACTACAGCTCGTGCCCGGCCACCCGCGCGAGCTTTCTGTCGGCCTCGCGTGAGATGGCGCTCGATCCGGCCTTCGGCCCGCACGGTCTGTGGACCCGACTGGCGGGCCTTCGGACGCCGGCAGGTTTCTTGTGGGGGGGCCGCGACTGGCTGATCCCCCGCGAACACGCTCGCCACGTGGCCGAGACGATGCCGCGCGCGCTGTGGCTCGAGGTGCCTTGCGCGGGGCACTTCGTGAATGGCGTCCACTACCGCTGTTTCGAGCACGCGATGGCGCTCGCCGTTGTGCACACGGCCGATCCGGCGAGCGCCCGCCCGTCCAGCCGGCCCGCGCGCGCGCTGCTGACTCCTTGCCTCGCGGGCGAGGGACCGAGCGCGCCGGAGGTGATCGCATCGGAGCCAGCGCGGGCTCCGCGCGAGCGACGCGCGGCCACGGGAGGTTCCCGGTGAGCGAACATTCCGCAGCTCGCGAAGCGCGCGTGATGAGACGCCTCTCGGGAGAGGACGCGGTCTTCGTGTATGCGGAGACGCCGTCGATGCCGATGCACACGCTCGGCACCACGATCCTCGACCCGGCCGGCGCGCCCGGCGGAGCCTTCGGCTTCGACCGGATCGTCGCTACCGTGGCGTCGCGTCTGCATCTGGTGCCGCCATTCCGGCAGCGCCTGCTCGAGATTCCGCTCGGCCTCGGCCACCCTGTGCTGGTCGACGACCCCGGGTTCCGCATCGAGAATCACCTACACCGGATTGCGGTGCCCGCTCCCGGCTCGCTGCGCGAGCTGGCCGGGATCGTCGACGACATCGCCGCTCGCCCGCTCGATCGCTCGCAGCCGCTCTGGGAGATGTGGGTGGTCGAAGGGCTGAGCGACGGCCGCATCGCGCTCATCACCAAGATGCACCACTGCATGATCGACGGCGCATCGGGCTCGAGCCAGATGGCGCAGCTGATGGATCTCGAGGCCTCGGCGCCGCCGCCGCAGCTGCCCCGCGGCCGCTGGAATCCGCCCCCGCTGCCGTCCGCGCTCGAGCTCGCGCGCCTATCGCTCGGGAGCCGCCTCGTGAGCCCGATCTGGCTCGGTCGCCTGTTGCTGCACACCGCGACGGGTCTGCGCCGCCGCCGGCGCGCGCAGCGCGAGAACGCGCGCGGAGGGCCGCTGCCGCCCCTGTTCGAGATGCCGCCCCCGACGCGCTTCAACCGCGCCATCTCCACGCGCCGCGCCGTGGCCTATGGGAGCGCCTCGCTCGCGGACGTGAAGCGGATCAAGAATGCCTTCAGCGTGACGCTCAACGATGCGGTGCTGGCGGCGTGCGCGCTCAGCGTGCGCCGCTATCTGGAAGCGCACGACGACCTGCCCGAGCGCCCGCTCGTCTGCCTGGTGCCGGTGTCGCTGAAATCCCAGCAGGAGAAGGCCGAGTTCTCGAACAAGGTGTCGACGATGCTGGTGAAGCTGCCGACCCATCTTGCCGACCCGGAGGACGTGATCGAGGCCGTCCACGGCGAGACGGCCGACGCGAAGCACGTCTTCGCCGCGATCGAGGAGGATCTGCTCGTGCAGTGGCTCCAGCTCGTGCCGCCGGTGCTGGCAGCGCTCGGGGCCCGGCTCTACTCCGACCTCGATCTCGCGGATCGCCAGCCGGCGCCGGTCAATCTGATCGTCTCGAACATGATGGGCCCTCCGGTTCCGCTCTATTTCGGCGGCGCGCGCGTCGAGGCGGTCTATCCGATGGGGCCCGTCGGCGAGGGGGTCGGGCTCAACCTCACCGTGCTGAGCAACATGGGCCGCCTCGACATCGGGGTGCTCGCCTGCCGCGAGAGCGTTCCGGACGTCTGGGCGATCGCAGACGGCTTCGCGCAGGCCGTTGCCGATCTCGCCATGGCGGCCGAGAAGCGCAAGCCCAGGGCGCCCGAAGCGCCGGCGCACGCGCCTCTGGCCGCGCCCGGCGGCCTGCGCCATAACAAGGCTGGATGACGGAGATCGTCGGCCCCACCTCGAGCTACTACATCTCGCAGCGCCTGCGCCTGCACTACGTCGATTGGGGCAACGAATCGGCTCCGCCGCTGGTGCTGATCCACGGCGGCCGCGACCATGCGCGCAGCTGGGACTGGGTGGCGCGCGCGCTGCGGCGCGACTGGCACGTGGTGGTGCCGGACCTGCGCGGCCACGGCGACAGCGCCTGGGCTCTCGGCGGGCACTATACGGTCCCCGAGTTCGTGCTCGACATCGCGCAGCTGCTCGACGTGCTCGGCCGCTTCCCGGTGACGCTCGTCGGCCACTCGCTCGGCGGCGCCGTCGCGCTCCACTACACCGCGATCTACCCGGAGCGCGTCCAGAAGCTGGTCGCGATCGAAGGCCTCGGGCCCCCGCCCGCGATGCTCGAGGCGCTGCGCGAGAAGCCGCGCTGGGAGCGCACGGACGCCTGGATCCGCCAGGTGCGCGATTTCGCGGCGCGTCTGCCGCGACGCTACCCCTCGATCGACGCTGCGGCCGCGCGCATGCTCGAGGAGAATCCGTTCCTGTCAGCCGAGCAGGCGCGCCATCTGACCGTGCACGGTGTCGCGCGCAACGAGGACGGCACCTACGGCTGGAAGTTCGACAACTACGTGCGGGTGCTCTTCCCCGAGCGCTACGACATGCAGGAGGCGCGCGCGGCCTGGGGCCGCATCGCCTGCCCGACATTGTTGGTCCGCGGTCAGGAGAGCTGGGCCGGCGATCCGATCAAGGACGGGCGGATCACCGCCTTCCGAGACGCGCGCCTCGTGAACGTGCCCAACGCCGGTCACTGGGTGCACCACGACCAGCTCGAGGTGTTTCTGCGAGAGGTGGGGGCGTTTCTCGCCGAGTGAGGCTCACTCGGCTCACTTCTCGAAGCGCGAGGCAGGCGAGGCGGAGGCTCGAACGTGCTGCGGGTCTCATCGGTACTTCGCCATGAATCGCCGGTCGATGCGGTCCTTGAGGCGCATCACCCAGCGGCCTTCGAAGCTGAAGCCGCGGTCGACCCCGATGGCGGTTCCGTCGCCGAGGTTCAAGAGGGACAGGAAGTCGCGCTGCGGTCGATAGACACGCAGATCGCGCCGCGTCGGGAGGCGGCGGAGGTTCTCGGCCAGGATCGGGCCGCAGCGCACGGCGTACACGCCGGCCTTCTTCATCCCGGCGAGGCTCGCACAGTCGCCGACGGCGAAAAGCGTATCGAATCCCTCGACCTGGAGCGTCGAGCGCACGCGCAGAAAGCCGCGCGCATCGACCGGCAAGCCGGACTCGCGCAGGAACGCGTGCGCCGCGGGTCCCGGTGACCAGACGACGGCATCGGTCTCGAGCGCGCGTCCCCCAGCGAGACGAGCGATGCCGCGCTCGAGCGCCGCGACCTCGCCGCCGAGCAGGATCTCGATGCCGCGCCGCCCAGCGGCGCGGGTCACCCGGCGCACGAGCGAAGCCGCGGCGCCCGCTAGAATGGCCTCGCCGCGCTCGAGCAGCGTGACCTCGATCCGACGGCGCGTCTCGGCGCGCAGCCGCGCCTCGAAGCAGAAGGCCAGCTCGACGCCGCCCGCGCCGGCGCCGACCACGAGCAGACGGAACGGTGTGTGACCCGCAAGCCCGCGGGCCTGGGAGATCAGCGGCTCGACGCCCGCGACGAGCCGCTCGATCGGGCGGACGGGGAGGGCATGCGCGTCGACGCCGGGCAGGCCGCTTCCGAGGACGCCGGATCCCACGTCGAGCGACGCGAAGTCGTAACCGATCTCCCGCCCGGACAGCGTCAGCACCCGCCGCCTCGCGGCATCGATGCTGCAAATTTTCTCGAGCACGACTTCCGCCCCGGCTCGCTGCGCGAGCGCGACCGCATCGATCGCGAGCTCCGCCGCTCGGTACTGTCCGGCCACGAAGCCCGGCAGCATCCCGGAGTAGATCGCGGGATTGCGGTCGACCGCGAGCACGAGCTGGACGTCCGGCTGGGAGCGGGCGGCGGCCTGCCGCAGGACCTCGACGTGCGCGTGGCCGGCGCCGACGAGCAGGACGCGCGGCGTCACCCCATGCTGGGCGAGCGTGGACATCCGCTCAGGGTCGAGTCATTTCTCGGGTCTCAGCTCGAAGTCCGCGAGATCAGGCTGTTTTGTCCAACGCCAATAGTCGAGCAATCGCCACGGCGACGTGGTCGTGACGCGCCCCTTGCTGTTCTTGTACCAGCTGTTCATGCCGGGGTGCGACCAGACGGTGCGCGCGAGCGCCTGATCCAGCTTCTCGTTGAAGGCGTCGTGGACGTCCTGCCGGCACTCGAGCGTAGAGAAGCCGTTCTCGAGCAACGCCTTGATACACCCCATCACGTAACGCATCTGGCATTCCGAGTGGAAGATGATGCTGCCGGCGTGAGCGAGGTTGGTGCCGGGGCCGTAGAGGCAGAACAGGTTCGGGAAGCCCGTCACCGTGATCCCCAGGTACGCCCTCGGATCGTCGCCCCAGCGCTCGGCTAGCCGGATGCCATCGCGCCCGACGATCTGCATCGGCCAGAGGAACTTGTTGGCGTGAAAGCCGGTGGCAAACACGATCACGTCGACCGGGTAGCGCTCCCCGTTCTCACAGACCACCGCATCGCGGGTGATCTGCTCGATGCCATCGGTGACGAGCTCCACGTTCTCGCGCTTGAGGGCGGCCAGCCAGCTTCCGTTGTCCTGGAGCATGCGCTTGCCGAACGGTGGATAGCGAGGCACGACCTTCTCGAGCAGCACGGGATCGTCGCCCACCTGCTGCTTCAGGTAATCGGTAAAAAGAACTCGCATCTGCTCGTTGGCCGCGTTGACGGAGCGATCGGGATGCGGCCAGCTCGGGTCGACGATCAGCGAGGGGAGCAGCCCATCCGACCCCGGCCAGAACAGCAGAAAGCGATACCAGCGGCCGTAGTAGGGCAGATGCTTGAGGAGCCACTTCATGCCTTCGCTGACGCGCTGGTGATAGCTGGGATTGGGAATCATCCAGGCGGGGGAGCGTTGGAAGACGAAGAGACGCTGCGCCTGCTTGGCGACTTCGGGCACCAGCTGCAGCGCGCTGGCTCCGGTTCCAATCACGGCCACACGCTTGTTCGCGAGCGAGTGCTGATGCTGCCAACGCGCCGAGTGAAAAGCGGGGCCCTCGAAGGACTCGAGTCCCGGAATGGCGGGAAGCTTGGGTCGGTTGAGCTGTCCGACGGCGCTGATCAGCGCCTGCGCCGTCAGGGTCTCCTCGGCGCCCCCCTTGGAACGCACGCGCACTTCCCAGCGGCAGGAGCGCTCGTCGAAGCGGGCGGATACGACTTCGGTCTCGAAGCGGATGTGCTTGCGAACTCCGTGCTCGCTCGCGCAGCGCTCGAAATAGTCCCTCAGCTCCGCGTGCTGCGAGAAGAACTCCGACCAGTCGTGATTGGGCTCGAAGGAGTAGCAGTAGAAATGATTGGCGACGTCGACGCGACAGCCGGGATAGCTGTTCTCGAACCAGGTGCCTCCCACCCCGGTGTTCTTCTCGATCACGGTGTAGGGGATGCCCGCCTCCTCGAGACGGATCGCAGCCAGCAGGCCCGACATGCCGGCACCGATCACGAGCACGTGGAAGCCCTGCTTCACCGCCGCCGGAACGTCGCGATCCCAATGCAGCTCCCGGGCGCTCTCGCCATCGAGGGCCAGCTCTTCCAGCATCATCGGCACGTAGTCCGCCGGCACGGGCTCGCCGACCAGGAAGCTCATCATCTCGTGAATCGTCTCGTGCGACGGCAGGGGCGCCAGCTTGCATCCGCCGTCGCGGTAGGCCGCGAGGACCTTCAGGGCGCGCGCGCGAACCTCCGCCTTCTCCGCCTCCGACAAGGAGCCCTGGCCTTCGCCCATCAGCGCCGGCTTCGGACGGATCGGGCCGCGCAGGATGCTGGTGTCGCCGGTGATGTGCAGCATCGACAGCATGAGCGTCGGGATGCTGGCGCTCTCGAGCGCGCTCGCGATGAAGGCGTCGTCCTCACGGATCGACGCGCTGGCGGGCTGCAAGCGTCGCGTCATCAGCTCGCTCCATCAGGGGCTCGCAGCGGCGCTCGCGCGGCCCGTGGCCCCGTCACCCCGCTGGCGGAAGACGTTAGCGTGGCCGTACCCTGCAGCCGACTTTTCGGGCGTCGCCACTTCTCTTCGGGCCCGGAATCGCCTATCAAGAGAGGCCGAAAGCCGCTCGCACGCGGCCGAAAGAGGGGGGAACCATGGGATCCGTGTCGAAGCTCCTGATTCGATTCGCCGCGCTCAGCTCGCTCGTCGTGGGCGCCGTCTTCGTCGCTGCGCCGCCCGCCGATGCGGCGGACACCGTCAAGGTCCAGCGCACGATCCCGTTCGCTTCGACCGCACAGGTGCCCGCTGCCGTGCGCGACCAGTGCCAGCTACAGACCAAGGTTCCCGATTTCCTCAGTCAGTCCGCGGGTGGCCGCGTCGAGCTCGTGGACGGGGCGCTCAATCGCAAAGTGGGGCGCGTGCTCGAGATGGAGATCATCGAGGTGCACTCGCCCGGGGGCGGATCCTTCTCCGGGCCGAAGTGGTTGACGGTGAAGGGAGAGCTCTACGACCGGGGCAAGCAGATCGGCTCGTTCCGCGCCAAGCGCTACACGACCGGCGGAGCCTTCGCTTTATTCAAGGGCACCTGCGCCATCATCGGCCGCTGCACCAAGACGCTCGGACAGGACATCGCAACCTGGCTCGCGTCGCCGACCGCGACCGCGGAGCTCGGAGACGCGCGCTGACACGCGGCTGAGTCTCCCCTGCAGCTCGGAACCAAACGCTTCGAACCACACCGGGGTCCGTGAGGCATGCTCTGCACGCCCCGGACCCAGGCGTTCCTGGAAGGATCCCAACGATGACCCGCCCGCTGCGATTCGCATTCGCGTCCGTCGCCGTTCTCGGCTTGCTCGCCTGTGAGAAACCGACGGACGTTGCGCCCGGCGCTGCGCCCACGTCGGCCGCTCCTGGAGCGGGGGATCTCGCGACGGAGGACGAGAAGACCGTCTATGCCCTCGGGCTCGCGCTCGCGCGCGAGCTCGAGCCGTTCCACTTGACGGAGCCCGAGCTCGGCACCCTCGCGCAGGGATTGGGCGACGGCGCGCTCGGCCGACCGCCGAAGGTCGATCTAGAGGCCCAGGGGCCGCAGATCCAGGCGCTCGCGAAGGCCCGCCTCGCCGCCGCTTCGGTGGAGGAGACGAAGGCTTCGGAGTCCTTCCTGGCTGCGGCCGCGGCCGAGAAGGGCGCGGAGAAGCTCGCTTCGGGTCTCGTCTTTCTCGAGGTGACGCCCGGCACCGGCGCATCGCCCAAGGCGAGCGACACGGTGAAGGTTCACTACCACGGCACGCTGCGCGACGGCACGGTGTTCGACAGCTCCGTCGAGCGCGGCACGCCGGCGCAGTTTCCGCTGGATCGTGTGATCCCGTGCTGGACCGAGGGCGTGCAGAAGATGAAGGTGGGCGGCAAGAGCAAGCTCAGCTGCCCCGCCAGCATCGCGTACGCTGATCGGGGCGCGCCGCCGAAGATCAAGCCGGGCGCCGCGCTCGCCTTCGAAGTGGAGCTGCTCGAGATCGTTCCGGCGCAGGCCACGGCGCTGCCGCCCGGACATCCGCCCACGGGTGGGAGCGCTCATCCCGACGCGAGCGGCACGCGAGACTGAAGATTGGCTCCGCGTGCGTGGGGGCCTCGCCGGCCTTCGCCTACGCGGACGGCGGACCTGCTCGAGTCCCTCGGGCGCGCGCGAGCCAGCGACCCGCTGCGCTCATCCAGCCGATCAGCAGGTCGCTGATGCCGGGCACCAGCGCTCCGAGCTCCTCGAGCAGCGCCGCGCCGGGCGGCACCGAAACCTCGCGCAGCCGGAAGCGCGCCGCGAGCGCGATCGCCGCGGCGACCCATTCCGCCGGCATGTTGAGCTCCACCGGCCACTCGGGGATCTCGCCCGCCTGGTCGACCCCCTGCACCATCGGCGTCTCGACCACGCCGGGCAGCACGACGCCCACGTGCAGCGTCTCGGCATCGAGCTCGGTGCGAAGCGCCTCGCTCAGACCGATCAGCGCGAACTTCGTCGCGCAGTAGCCCCCGAGCGGGGTCAAGCCGCGCCGCCCCGCGAGTGAGGCGACGTTGACGATCGAGCCGCCCGGGTGCCGCAAC
>Ga0184615_10002196_pt1 | contig 10501 bp, 11 predicted proteins | sample PLM4_65_coex_FD_133134 | JGI IMG/M metagenome (GOLD analysis project Ga0184615, IMG submission 133134) | Groundwater sediment microbial communities from an aquifer in East River, Colorado, USA - PLM4_65_coex | ecosystem: Environmental > Terrestrial > Soil > Riparian zone | place: USA: East... | reverse complement strand
GCCATGATACCGACATGCTCAACGCTGGAATAGGCGAGCATCCGTTTGAAATCGGCCTGACGGGCCATAAAGATCGCTGCAAAAAGCATTGAAATCAACCCCATGACAACGAGGGCGTTCTGGAAAAAGGCTATTTCCTTGGTGGCGAGACATAGCTGATAGACGCGCAGCAGCGCCAGAAACGCCAGATTGACCAATCCCCCGGCCAGCATGGCGCCGACCAGACCCGGGGCCTCGCCGTAGGCGTCTGGTTTCCAGGTGTGGAGGGGCGCCAGCCCCATCTTGGAGCCAAAACCGACCAGCAGGAAGACAAACGCGGCGTGCACCCAACCGGAGGAGAGGTGCCCCGCATCCCGAATCAGGTCGTCCAGGAGCAGCGACGGCTCCACCCTGGCGACGATCGTGGCGTAGGCCAGAAAGTAGAGGCCGATCAGGGCCAGGGCGACCCCGACGGAGCAGATCAGCAGGTATTTCCAGGTCGCTTCAATCGATCGGGCATTGTGGTTGAAGTAGATCAGCGGGGCCATGGATATGGTCGTGGTTTCGAGCGCCACCCACATCAGTCCCAGATGGTGGGTGATGGTTACCAGTGACGCGGCCGACAGGCAGACCAGAAGGCCGATGCAGATCACCCGGTTGGAGCGTTCCCGGCGATAAAAAAGGTAACCGGTTGAGTAGATGGCGCAAAACAGGAAGAGGATGCTGGTAGTTACAAGGACGATCTTGCCGAGCGCATCCAGCTGAAACCAGCCACCCGGAGACGCCGGTGGGGTGAAGGTCAGCAGCTGAATCGTGATGCCCAGATGCGCCAAGGCAAAGAGGGACAATACCTTGGGCCGAAAGCGATCCCAGGGAATCAGCCAGGTCACGGCGGCTCCGATGAGCGGCAGGAAGATCAGGGCAAAAAGCATGGGACTACTCCTCTTTCAGGGAGGTCAAGCGTGAGGTGTCCAGCGAGGAAAACTCACGGCTAATGTGGTTGATGACGATCCCCATGACGAAGGTGCCGACCAGGAGGTCAAGGAGTGCGCCCGCCTCAACCATGATCGGCATCGCCTCCGCCAGCAAAAGGCCAAAGATGAAGATACCGTTTTCCAGCACCAGATAGCCGATAACCTGGGAAATTGCCTTGCGACGGGTTGTCAGGATAAGAAAACCGGCCATAAGGGTGGCCATCGATGCTGGTACGAACATGTAATTCTGGTGTTCCGGTAACAGCGGCAGCTTCCCGGCAAATCCAAAAGAGAGCGCCGTAAAGATTGCCCCGAGGAGCAGCGTGGGGATATATCCCAGAAACGGTTCCACCTCGCGTTTGATCTCGGCGGAAAGGACGGCGCGATTCAGGAGGTACGGAATAAGAAACCCCTTGGCCGCGACGATGCCGACGGTAATCCCGACCAGATGCCAGGAAAATGGATGGATGAGTCCCGGCAGAATCCCCAGAATGACCCCCTGAAACGCCACGGCCCGGATGGAGAAAATCAGGCGGCTGGTTCCCAGTGAGATGAAGTTGATAAGCAGAACAAGTACAAGAAGTTGATCGGCCAGAGTAATCATTGCATCACCTGATGACAAGAAGAGTAGAGAACGCGGCCAGGATCGTGGCCGCCACTAGCAGTTGGGGAATACGGATCAGACGCAGACGCGCCATGACCGACTCAACCACTCCGATGACAACAGCCAGTTCAAGCATGGTGATGATGAAAAGCCCCCAGTCAAGAAAAGGGTTGCCGGTCGTATACGGCAGCGCCAGATGGACAAAAAAGGCCCCCAGTACAAACAGCTTGAGCGCGGCGCCGTACTGGATCATCGCAAAGGCGGGTCCGCTGTGATCCAGCACCATGACCTCATGTATCATGGTCAGTTCCAGGTGGGTGTTGGGGTCGTCGAACGGGATACGGCAGTTTTCGGCCAGGAGCACGATGAACATCCCGCCGACCAGTAGCAGCAGCGCGGCGCTGGTGTGCAGCCAGACACCGAAGCTGATGTTGACCAGCATTTCGGAGAGGGAATACGAACCGGACAGGCGCGACAGGGTGATCAAGGCAAAAAAGAGGGTTGGCTCGGCCAGGCAGGAGTAGGTCGCTTCGCGGGCAGATCCCATCCCCTCAAAACTTGAACCGGTATCCAGTGCGGCGGTCATCGTGAAAAATCGCCCCAGTGCAAACAGGTAGGCATAAAGAATCATGTCGCCCTGGAATGAAATCGGAGATGGATGGTTCCCAAAGGGGACCAGGAGAGCCGCAATGGCCGTGGTCGCCAGCGCGACGATCGGGCCGGCGCGAAATATCCAGGTAGTGGTCGTGCTGAAGACCGTCCCTTTCTGCAGCAAACGTATTATGTCGTAATACGGCTGCAGAAAAGGTGCGCCGACCCGACCGGCAAAGGCCGCCTTGGTCTTGCCGATCACCCCCAGCAGCAAGGGGGGCATGACAAGCGCCAGAAAGATGTGAATTATGCTGTTCGTCATGGTCGCTCTCCCCAATTTTCCTTCAGTGAGCCCAGAGCATCAAAATAAACAGGGTGGCAAAGATATAGATCATATAGACATGCATCTGTCCATGCTGCAGTCGCCGCAGGAAGGCGAACGACACCCCTGCTATCGTAAAAAGCGGCGATATGACCCGCTCCAGCACCGTCTCGGTCGGCATGTCGTCACAGTGTGTGGTCTCAGGGAAGAGTCCTGTCAAGGTTGGACGGGTTATACGCTGGCGGATGACGCCATTGAAAACCGAAACGGCAAGCTCTGAAAAGGAGGTCGCTGCGTACTGCATGCGGGGTGTGGCACGCTGGTAGCCGCACCCCCAAGTCGGCGCGGAGGTTACCCGCGCACTCCCCAGACGCCACCACCAGAGCAGGGTAACCGCAACAGCGGTCGCCAGCAGCACCAGGCCCACCAGTCCGAGCCGCCCCAGAATGGCGCCATACTCCGCCGGGAGAACCGCAGAGGACATCTGCGGCATGAACGCTTCAATCGCCGGGGAGACAAGACGCAACGCCAGCTGTGGTGCCAAACCGACCAGCAGACACAACAGGGAAAAAAGCGCCATCGGGAGCAGCATCTGCCATCCGGGCTCGTGTGGATGAGCCGCCCCATGGCTGCGGGGCGTACCGAGAAATACCGAACTATAGAGCTTGGTAAAGGCAATGACCGCAAGGCCGCCGACCAGCGCCAGTAACGGCGCCAGCAGCACAACCCAGGTCATGCTTGACGCCTGAAGCTGGGAGAAGAAACCGAGATAGAGCAGAAATTCACTGACAAAGCCGTTCAGAGGGGGGATACCGCAAATGGCAATCGAACCGACCAGAAAGAGGAGTGCCGCTCGCGGCATTCCCTTGGCGAGCCCCCCCATCAGGTTCATCTCGCGCGTGCCGGTGGCGTGGATAATGACCCCCGAGCCGAGGAAGAGCAGCGGCTTGAAAAAGCTATGGTTGAGGATATGCAGCAGGGCACCCGCCATCCCCAGGTAGGCCAGGGAAGCGTTATGACTGGAGACCCCCAGCAGAGCCACCCCGAGACCGGTGGTGATGATGCCGATATTTTCAATGCTGCTGCAGGCCAACAGACGCTTCATGTCACGCTGGGCAACCGCAAAGGCGATCCCCAAAAGGGCCGAACTGATCCCGGCGACCGTCAGAAAGGCGCCCCAGAGGAGGGGTGGGTCGTGAAAGAATGTCAGTATGCGGAATATGCCATATAAACCCATCTTCAGCATGACACCCGACATCATGGCCGAGACATGGCTGGGAGCATTGGCATGTGCCGAGGGGAGCCAGATGTGGAGCGGCATGATGCCGGCCTTGGCGCCAAAACCGACAAAGGTCGCCATGGCAATGGCCATGGCCGCCGGTGGCAGCGCTGACAAGGACCCGGCAGTCGGCAGGAGAAACGAACCGGACTGCGCAGCCAGCAGCGAAAAGAGAACATAGAGTGCCGCACTGCCGGTGTGGGTGGCGATCAGGTACACAACCCCGGCCCGGCGGACATCCTCGCGTTCATGCTCGGTCACCAGCAGGAAATAGGCGGAGAGCGCCATGATCTCCCAGACCATAAGAAAGAAGACCCCGTTGCGGGCCATGACCAGAATCGCCATCGAAGCGGCCAGGATCCCGTAGAAGAAAGTCAGCCCGCGTTCAGTGGAGCGATGTTCGGCAGCCGGCCAGTAGCCGAGAGCGAAGAGCGAACCGGCAGCGGCAACTATGAAAATGGGGAGTAGAAAAAAGGCGGAAAGGGGGTCGATTGCCAGTTCGCAGGGGCCAAACGGCAGGCCCCACTCCAGCACAAATGTCGCAGTCGCATGGGCAAACAGGAGTGTCAGCGTGGCGGGTAGCCCTGCCAGGGAAGCCAGAATGGTGATGACAGACGCGCACATCTGCCCGGGACCGAGTGTCCGCAGGAAGAGACCGGGGATGCCGGCGCAGCCGATAACAAGCGCGGCAATGATAACCACGATTGCAGGGTCACACACCCCCTGCAGAACAGAAAACATATCAGGAACTCCTTGGATATACGGGAACGGGCCAGCTTTGCGAGACGGGCTCTCTATTCCTTCAGAAGCCCTGCATAGTGAACCCGGAGACGCATGTGTGTCAATCAAAAATTGTAACAATAACAGGCTATTTACTAATCAGCCGGAGGATACCCTGTAGCAGTTCAACCGGTGTCGGCGGGCAGCCGGGGATATGGGCGTCCACCGGAATGACGTTGGCAACCGCACCAAGTGAGGCGTAGCTTTCGCCGAAGATCCCGCCATGGCAGCCGCAGTCACCAACCGCCACCACCAGCTTGGGGGTAGGAGTGGCGTCATAGGTGCGCTTGAGTGCGATCTCCATATTGACCGATACCGGTCCAGTGACGAGCAGCATGTCGGCAAAGCGGGGCGACGCCGTAAACTGGATGCCATAACGTTCACAGTTGTAGATCGGGTTGTTCATGGCGATGATCTCCAGCTCACAGGCATTGCACGAACCGGCATCCACCTCGCGGATTACGAGACTGCGGTGGAAGCGCTTTCTGATCGCCTCTTCGAGCCGGCCACCCACTTGGGCCAACTCCGCTTCCACCGGTTCCGGCAACGGCTCGGTCACGACCCCGGTCCGAAATATCTGGTGCAGTATCCTCAGCATGGGTCAGATTCTCTCCTACAGATCATTTATTGTTCGATTCGCTGCTGGCTTACAAGAGGGTAATTTTCTGGATAGAGAATGCTGTTTACATCCAGATCAATATCAAGTTCTGGCCAGTAAAGGTGGTTTTCTGAGGGCATTTCAACATGCAGGATTTTCTTTATTGATGCGTCCTGAAACCACGGAAAATGCTCAAACGCTAGAAATATTTCTCTGGTATCAATTAGCATCCATATTCCATTACACGAAATATTGGTAACTTCAGCTGGGAAAATGTTGTTGCCATGCTTTGTGGATTTCATTTTGATGCTCCTTAATAAGGCTGTCTGCCTCGTTTAGCTCCCTCATTGAAAGGCCATGATTCAGTGCAATCTGTATATCCGGTTCCAACCAGAACTTGGCTTCTCCGTTGCTTGACTGCACATGAATATGCATTCTCGGCTCTTCCCTGGAAAAGAAGTAAAAACGAAACCCAGCCTCACGAAAAACTGTTGGACTCATATATAAGATCCTCGCCATCAATCAATAATTTCAGTTGTTCTGAACACATTCATTGCCAGCAAATCAATACCTGATCAGCTTGATTGTTCGATTCCCAGCTCTCTCCGATGTATTTTCCCGGGTCTTTTGGGATTTCGTCATATTCAGCCTTATGAATCCGTTTTGATTCAAAGTCGATTTTGACATCTTCTACGAATTTTGCAAAGTCTCCATTCTGCTCGCAAAGCTTGTTGATTGTAGTTTGCTCCATGGTTTCATTGATTTCTCTCGTGCTAACGGTAGTGAGGCGCAGCGGCGGCGCGGTTTCATCGTGCCGGCCGTCTGCCGCCGAATGGTTGGAAATATCAAAAGACGGTCTTCTCTGCCATATGGCTACTGATGGCCCACGATATCGCCGTCCCGAAGCCCTGGCTTTGTTGTCCAACTATCAGTGTTATTCAAAGCACGCACTTTTACGGTTCCGAATTCGTTGTTATTGGTGTGAATTGTCAGCTTTACCTTCATTCCTCCATCAATCCAGTCATCGAAAATAAGATCCTTATATGTGCAGCGTGGCTCATCCAATAGTGCGAGCGCTATTGCGCAGGTCATTTTCTCACGTGGAGGAGACCGAATTTCCTTTTTGGGGTCACCGTCACACAGCGATGCCACTTTCTTCGCAATGCGACAATCCTCGGGAAGCTCAAATCTTAATCCGACATCCTGTACTTGGACCCTGTTTGGAAACGGCGACTTATTCTCAACGAAGATTGTCATAGACCTGCGATATTCCTCCGCAGATGAATCGGTCGCGGAAAATGCAATCAGCAAGAGTATAAAAAGGAGATTTTTTTTCATTTTGTTACTCCTGGTTTATTGTCAATCCAACGGCTGGCCGGTGAGCGGAATCACCGCTCCACTAGCCTGTTTGACCACGTTCGACCCCAAATATCTCTTCGTAAACTTGCAACTGATACACGTCGTGAAGCATCTCGCCATTAGTGTCATTTATCAGTGCCTTATTGCTTTCGCCGCTACTTCAATGCCGGCTGTGGAGGGGCCGGAGCAGTCTCCCATGTTCGTTCGAAATCATCACAGGTTCTGGTCATGACAATGTTGCCGTTAGCGCCGGGCTTCGACGACACATAGCAGAGAGAGAGCTTGCCTGTTGCAGTGTCTAGCTTGTACATCGCGTCAGTCGTTTCGTAGTAACCACCAGAGCCTGTAGAATGCGTCAGCTTGCCTGCCACTAACTGATACCGCCCTATCTGATCAAAATTAACCTTCTTTTCCGCTGCCATCGAGATCGATGTGGGCAGCAATACAGCGCAGATGATGCCGATACGGAAATTCCACATAATGCTGTCTCCTGTTCAGGTATGTACCCCCGGCAAGGCCGGTTGCTTAAGGGAATCATTCTGGGGGCGTCCCCACATATCTCTTGTCACTTTGAGTGAATATTGTGGAAATGGATATCTGATCCGTTTATGACTTTTTCTGTCCAACGGCTCGCGGATGACCTGAAAGCGTAGAGAAACAGGTCAATTCGCGTGTTAGCCCTTCCAAATCCAAAGTTTCAGGACTGCGGCTACAAATGCAGCAATACCGGCTATTGCCGCGAAGATGATTGCTATTACTGCGATAACGGGTCTGTCATAAAATGAATTGATTATGCGCTCTTTTAAGTTCTTGCCCTTGGCTTGCTCCATCTCGTAGAAGTAGTGATCGACTTGAAGATCAAATTCCGCTTCGACTCTCGCAATTTGGTCTTGTGAGTCTACGGCGTCTAACATGCTTTGGTTCATCAAATTATTCAGCAGTTTACTTAATTCTGAAACCTTGAAAGATTCAACCTCTTGCAGTCGTTGATGAAGCAATTCATGCGATCTTAGCTTAACTGCATCCACCTTACTTTTTCGGCCATAGACAGCATGTACCTCCTTGAGCACTCTCAGCGTTTCATCTCCAGAACCCTTCAACTCCTCCTGAAAGACCTCATGAACTCGTCTTGCAGTTATGCCAGACATAAGAATCCCGCGCGCACTCATCTCCTCAAAGACACCTTGGATTGCTTTCTTAAACGCAAGGTCTCTTTCGGTAAAGCGCCGCGTGCAAGTCTCGGTGAATTTTGTATCGAACATGTTTTTTGTCATTTGGGGTAACTCGTTATTGGTCAGACCCGGCCATCATCCTATCCAAGCTAAAATCAATGTTTGTCGTGTGAAATGGAATTGGGCCTATCTATATAAATTTGTTAGATTATGCATGCGTATAATATTCCAATTGGGAGGATGTACGGCCTTCTGGCCAACATCCTCCGGCCTCCTCTCTGGAATTGGTGCGTCCCGGCACAAGCGGCCTGTCTATAGCAACACCCGGTAATCGCGCGGTTATATCTTCATGAAGCATAAAACTGATTCCTTTAAAATCTCTGCACACGGATGACACGGATCTTACGGATACCATCAGATTACAACCAAAAATATTCAACCTAAACCGGACAAGCCGGAACCAAAATATTTTATTTCACGCGACGACGCAACGACGCACCAAAAGTAGGCGCTTTTAAGCGACGAAAGACTTTTAAACAAATCCTTAGTTCATGGTTTTAAAACGTCGCGTCGTTGCGTCGTTGCGTCGTTGCGTGAGGTAACCTGATATTTTCGTGTAAAATCATTTTCTTGCTTATAGCCCCGCCAGCTTACGCTACACATCCTCTATCCACAATAACCGCTCGGCCAGTGGCGTAGCTCGCAGGGCGTTGCAGAGTTTCTCGTCGGCAGTGACCATGCGCCCTTGCGCGGTAACGGCAAGCGCCAGATAGATGCTGTCGTAAAAACTGCGCCGATAGGTGATGGCAATAGCGGCAGCCTTATCGGCAAGTGCGGCAGTCGGCGCGATACGTAATCGCATCCGGACGAGATCAGCCAGGATAGGGGAAATTACCTCCGGCTCCAGTTCTTTCCGCAGCCACTTTTTCCAGAGCACATTGCCGAATTCCGCAAAGATGAGATCGGGCGTAAGCAGTTCACAACCCGCATCGAGCAGTCTGAGCGCGTTGATCGAATGAGACTCGGGAATAAACCACTTGACGGCTATGCTCGCATCGATGACCAGAGGTGTCATCGCTCCCGGTCCTGCCGCACCTGCTCCGTGCTGTCGCTGAAGGAACGCCCGGCAAAATATCCCTGCCAGCGCTCGGCAATGGCCAAGGGCAGTTCGTCAGGCTGACGGGCGATCTCCTCCAGGATGAGTTTCACCTCTCCCTGTAATGACCGGTTGTGACTTTTCGCGAGGGCTTTCAGCCGCTGGATGGTTTCATCTTCCAGGTTGCGGATCAACAGTTGAGGCATGGCATTCTCCTGTTCAAGCATGATATCAAAATGCTATCACTTCTAATTGCGCACCGCAAGAGAATATTTAAAACAGATTACAGATCATGTCCCGAATACGACTGATTGAAGCTCTTGTTGCAAAGCGGAAAATCAGGGACGATGTTGCCGTGGACCGCCTGTTCGAGCCCCAGCCAGTTGACGCTTGACGGGTCGCGGACGGCGCAGCGGTTGATCTCCCCCTGCAAACCGGATTGGAGCCAGTAAACAATCTCTCCCCGCCACCCTTCCACGACGGCAAAGCTGCTGCGGTCAGGGGGGACATCGGCAAGCGGCAGCAATGTTTTCCCAGTGGGGAGTGTCGCCGCCAACTCACGGATCAGGCGGGTCGAGTCGCGGATTTCCTCAATCCGCACCCAGGCCCGGGCATGAACGTCGCACGAGTTGAGGACGACCATCCGGGGAGGGAACAGGTCGTATGGAGTGAAAGGGACCTGGAGGCGGCAGTCGAGCGGCTGGCCGCTGGCCCGGGCGACAAAACCGACCGTGCCGAGTTCGCGGGCGGTTTCCGCCGTCAGTATCCCGGTACCCCGTAGGCGGTCATCCAGCGACGCATTAAGGTCGTAGATCTTCACCAGCCGTTCGAACTCATCCAGCAAGCAGGTCATCTCCTCTTCAATCAGGGCTGGACCGTCAGCCGGCAGCTCGACGGCAACTCCGCCCGGCATGATCCGGTCCATCAGATAACGGTGGCCGAACAGCCGCTGGTTGCCGCGCAAAACATGCTCTTTCAATCGCATGAACTGGTAAAAAAAGAAGGCAAAGGCGGCATCATTGGCGATGGCGCCGATATCCCCCAGATGGTTGGCAATCCGCTCCCGCTCCAGCATGATCGCCCGCAACCAGGCCGCCCTGGGGGGCACATTCGCCGCTACCAGCGCCTCGACCGCCCGACAGTAGGTCAGGGTGTGGGCAACGGTCGAGTCACCCGACACCCGTCCGGCAAGCCGGGCCCCCTCTGCCCAGGTCAATTGTTCAAAACGCTTCTCGATCCCTTTATGGGTGTAACCCAGTCGTTCCTCCAGATTGAGGATATCCTCACCCATGGCCTGAAAACGGAAATGCCCCGGCTCAATGATCCCGGCATGCACCGGCCCGACCGGAATCTCGTAGACCCCTTCCCCTTCTGCCCGAACCCATGCGTACTCGCCCGCCACACGGGGCATCCGTTGAGCGGCACCAAAGGACTTTCTGAGCGGCCAGGCGTCAGGCGGCCAATCCTCGTGCTTTATCCAGGGGCGCAGGTCGGAGTGGACATGCCCCGTCGGGGTCAGCCCCAGCAGGCTCATGATCTGCCGCTCAAAGCGGAAGGCCGGAACCTGTTTTTTTGACAGACTGGGGAAGGTGGGATCATCGAGCGGGACATTGCACCTCACCAGCAGGTATTCGGCGTCCCGCGCAAAACAGACAAGCACCGCAAAGTGCCGTCCCATAAGGGTTTCGTCAACACCCCACTCAGCCGCCAGCCGTGCGCCCGCCTCCTTCATTAACCAGCCGACATC
>Ga0184615_10002195_pt1 | contig 10504 bp, 16 predicted proteins | sample PLM4_65_coex_FD_133134 | JGI IMG/M metagenome (GOLD analysis project Ga0184615, IMG submission 133134) | Groundwater sediment microbial communities from an aquifer in East River, Colorado, USA - PLM4_65_coex | ecosystem: Environmental > Terrestrial > Soil > Riparian zone | place: USA: East... | reverse complement strand
TTCCTGTTCGGTCAAAATGCCATCTTCAAGTCGCGCCTGAATCAGCGCCTTCATATCGAGGTCGTGTTTCGTGTCGATCTGTTGCCGCAACTCATTCGTCGCTTGATCGGTGAGCCCGAGCTTTTGCCCGTACTCGGCCAACTTTTTCAAGCGGTCCTGCTGTTGCAGATCGAGAACCGCGTCCTCGTTCGCAACCGATTCCTTGAGCCGCTGCAATTTTTCCTGGTACTGCTTGATTTCTTTCGAGGAAAGAGATTCGCCGCCAGCGGCCCTATTGTCGGGCTTGTCGCCCCCGATCGCCAATTTTGCCGCTTCCTCGGAAGCGGCTTTAACCTGTTTCAGATATTCGGCGATCCATTCGCTAGGTGGGCGCTGATTCCAAAGCGCGGTGATATTTTTAAGTGTGTCCAAAAACGATTGGTTCGCGGCATCCCAAGATTCCTTGGTCGACGAGCCCAAAACAATAAGCGCCTTGATCGGGATGCTCAGGACTTGCCACGCAATCGCCAACTCCCGAAGACGATCCGCTAGAAAACCGACTGCCGTTACGGAGACGGCGATTGCGCCTTGGACTACATCGCCGAAGTTTTTCCCTTCTTTCGCGCTGTCCTTAAACCGCGCAGCGATATCCGATAGGATCGGAGCGGCGAAGATCGCCAATTGATTTTTGATCCCAATGAAAATAAGTCCCAATTCTTTCCAAGCGTCGTTCGCCTGTTCGACCATACGACCGTCGATCTTGGTAAGCGCCGCGCCGTATGCGATCACGCTGTTGTGCGCGCTGCGAAATGCCTCCCCGCCTTCCATCATTAAGACGTTGAGTTTGCCGCCGCGCACGCCCATTTCCCGCATGAGGTCGCCGGTCTGCGAGGAATTCAGCCCGAGCCGTTTCACCGCGTCGGCTATCGCGGCCATGCGTGCGTCGATATCCAATTTTGAAAGATCGGCGGCATTCAGCCCGAGCCGCTTGAGCGCGTCTGCCGCCGGGCTCATCCCGTCGCGAAGGGCTTCCCCCAATTTGGTATTGAGGCGGTTCACCGATTGCGTCAGCGATTCGTGCGAGAGCCCGGCAAGGTTGGCTGCGTGCTCAAGAGCTTGTACGCCTAGAATCGTGCCGCCAAGCTGGCGCGCGAGTTTCGATTGCGCGTCAATGGCCTCTAGCCCGGAATGGACAAGGGCGGCGATAAGAGCGATCCCGGCGGCGACCGCAGCGGCGGCGACCTTCGCGAGCGTACTGGCGATCCCGCCCAAGCCGGATTGAAGGCCACCCAATTCTTTCTTAACGTCGCCGACGCCTTTTTGCAGCGGGGAAATATCCGCGCCGATGATGACAGCTAGGGAGCCAATGACTTCGCTAACCGCCATCGGGATAGGCTTCCTCGTAAATTTCCGCGACCTCGGCTTCGGTCATCCCGCCGTACATGACCGGAGCCTTACGCGCTTCAAGCTGCCACCAAAACTCGATCGGCCTCATCCGCCAGAAGTCGGCGGCGGGGATTCCCCATCTGACGACGGCCGCTTGGTACGCGGTTTTGACGAACTCGCAGCGGCCCGCCGTGCTCGTCTGTTTTCTTTTTTTCCGGCCACCGCGCTTTCCTTGTCGAATTCCGCGACGACGGACGGCGGCACCATCATCGCCAGCAACGTCATCACCGCCGAAATCACGGTGTTGCCGCTGTTGGTCTTGAACATGCCAGCGTAAATTTCTTCATCGATTACGGTCGCGCCAGCATACCGCAGCACCGACGCGAACGCGCGCGCGAGGTCAACGCGCTTAATGCCCTTTCCGGTGAGCCCGGCGTTCAATTCCTCCATCGTGACGTGCTGTTCGATGCGGGAAATTGCTTCCATTACCGCGTCGGGCTTGACGACGTAATCCACCCCCTTCCATTTGAGGGTAATCGGCTCGAACATGCTCATGCTTCACCCTTACGTTTCGGCCGGAGTGTAGCTTACCGTCCCGGTTGACATAAGGGTGGCCTCGAACGTGGTGGCGTCCTTGTACGGGCCTTTGTCGCTGTAGCTCGCGAGATAGAAATTCCCTGACAGCACGCCCCCGTCCGGGTAGGTGATCGAAACGGCGCGCGTGCGCGTACCCGCGAACCATTCGGTTTTCAGGGCTTCGCTTTTCGTAACGCCCGAAATTCCGATTTCGACCTTGTTCTCGCCCGGCTCGGCCAACAACGTCGACCATCCGTTGCTTTCGTCGCTGGTCACGTCGACCGCCGCGCCATCCAGTTTGATGCTCTTTTCGCGCACGCCGAGAATCGCAATCGAATTCCACAGCAGCGCGATACTACGTCCATTGAATCCGGCCATGACTTCAGGTCTCCTTTGCCGTGCGACGCGCACGGTAGTTTGCTACTAGCAGGAATCGGTCGCTTTCGTCGCGTCCGATGCAGATTATATCACTCGACATTTGAATTCCAACAAACTGCGACGAATCCACAACGATCGGTTCGGGCAAGATCAACAGGTTACGGATCGCCTCTTGCTTGCTGTATGCGGTCGCGTAATTCGGCCCGCGCACGCGCACTTGAAACGTCGGCAGGAAATCCGTCAACTCGTCGGTATCCGGCTCGCCGCCGCCGGTGTCGTACAGCGTGATCGCTTCCGGCGGCGACACGGGCTCGACCGCGACGTTGACCGACCACGCGGCTTCTCCACCGAACGCGCCGACCCCGGCGGTGACGAGATATAGGGCTAGGTCGTGTGCGGGCGACTTCATGCGGCCGTGCTCTTGCGTGCGTGCGCGGCAACCGTCGCCACGATTTCTGCCGAAAGATCGCGCGCGGCCGATTCAAGGAATTTCGGTTGCCCGTGCGGCCCCCAGTAAACCCCGAGCCCGGACGGACGCGGGGTGCCCTTCAACTTTTGCTCCATATTTTCGTGGACGAAGACCGCATAGGCCGCGCTGTAGCCGACCGTGACGGCGAGCGCATTTTCAAGCGCTTTGCGGGTGTATGCCGATCCTTTCAAATTTCCGTATTCGACGGGGACGCGCTGTTGCGATAGGCGCTGCACCTTCAATCCGGCCGCCATCAATCCGCCGACGGTACGGACCTCGATCGCGTTGACCTTTTTGTTAAGGTTCGCCATCACCTTATCGAGCCCTTTGATGGTCGCGGTGGCCTTCGCCATTAGAGCCATACCTTGTTAAGATCGCGGGCCGCCTTCAGATTCGGGGAGCCGCCGACTTGACGAATTTCGCGCGCAGTAACGGGTGGCGTCCCGGCGAACGTGCCGAGCGCAAGCTTACCCTTGATCGCCAGAACGCGGTCAACGTACACCACGGCCGAACTCGTCACTTCTTGGCCCTGCGCGTTGCGGAATAATTCCGCCTTGTCTTCCCAACGGCATTTGATCGGAGCGGCGGCACCAAAGCTGACGCCACCGAATCCGTCATTTGTTCCGGGCGGCCAATAGGTCGCGTCTTGCTTCAGGTTTCGGGTGTATGCGGCCACGGGTCACAAGACCTCCATAAACGCTCGGCGCTTGCCGATATTTGCGGCAAGCGTCCCGGTCGGGTCGAGTATCTTGACCTGTTGTCCGTAGGGCGTGAAGTCTAGCCACATCGCCGATTCGCCATGGAATGTGTCGTCGGCGTCCCCGAGTTTCGATGACTTAACGACCGGATCGCGGATCGCGACGAAGTGAGCCGCAAGCCACCGCTCGATTTCCTTCAAAAGAGCTTCGTCAAGCCCTTTATCGGCTAGGTGTTGGTTGACCGTGAGATTTGCGACCGTGATAAACGGAGAAATCGCCGCGCCAGAAAGCGAGGTTTCGATGATCTCCTTAACTTCGGTCGCGGTGACACGGACGGCCATTGCTCACTTGCGCGCCTTACCGGCCTTTGCGAGCGCCGCCGTTTCCGCAGCGGTAGGCTTGGCGATTACGGGCACGGCCGGTTTGGCGATGCCGCCACCGCTGATTTCGCGGAGACGGCTGCGGCCGAACGCGGCGGCTTCCTTGTCGGTAAGCTGGACGGTCGCCGTCGGCGTCTTGGCGATGTAGTGGACGAATTTTCTGTCAGGGCCCTCGCGCCGGACGAATTGCCCTTTGGTGATTTCGTATTTCTTTGTCGGGTCGGCCATTGTCGCCTCGCAGTTGGTAGCGGTTGATCGGGAACTCGGGTCCGGCGCGTTCAAGCGCCGAACCTCGCGTCATAGAATCGCCGGTTACGGCGTCGGGCGCAAGTGGACGATGCCGGAGCGACCATCGAAGTCGCTCTTGAGGCGCGGAACCCAAATCGCCATGACCTTGAAGCGTTCGGTCATGCCGCCATTCACCGACCAGTTGACCGTCGTGATATCTTGAGCAATCGCGAGGTCGACGACTTGCCGATCCAATTGCACGAGAATCACATTGTTCCCGGTCATAAAGTCGGCCACGCGGATATCGACGATGCCCGACAGCGCGAGGATGCGCTGGCGAAGCGTGCGGCTATCGCCGTCGCCGCGATAGTCTTGGTCGAGCTTGCCTTCATAGGCCGCCGGAATGTAGAGCATCCAAGGGCCGTAGTGACGATCCGTGCGCGATGCCGCTTGCATCGCAATCACGTCGTCGATGATATCGTCGTTGTCCGTTTGCGCGATCGACGACCAAGCCGTGTCCATCGTGACTTGGGTACGGTCGGGGTGATTCGTGTAACCGTAAATCGTGCTGCCCTCGACCTGAATCGGATTCCCGCCGAACAGCATCGCTTCGGACTTTTCCGCGACGAGCCGCGCGGCGATATTCGCCGCCGTCACGTCGAGTGCCTCGCCCATACGGCGCGATGCCTCAAGACGGCGAAGGTTGACGCGGAAATCCTTGTGGATGATCGGCACCGGCACTTGGTCGGTATCGAATGCCGGAGTGTCTTCTTCGCCCGGCGTTACCGCGTCCATATTCACGTCCGCTTCGGTCATGTCCGAAGATTTTTGCCACAGCGAAATCGTGACGCCGATCGACCCGAGCGCGTGCGTGAGCCCGCGCGACATGAGGTCGGCGATGCCGACGAGACGTTGCGTGCCGACCGTAAGCACGGTGCGGTCGATATCTTTCCACTCGTCATAACGCAGGAGCGCCGGGGCATTGGTCTTGATCGTGCCAAGCTGGCCGTCCCGGTTGACGATGATCTTAGATTGCCCGTCCGTCGGATCGATATACGGGCGCATGGCGTTCACATCGAAGAGGCCGACGCCAAGCAAACCGGCCGCACTGGAAAGCAAGACTTGATTGAGCGCGTTCGGTTTCATTAGACGACCTCCACCTTGATCCGCACGGCCGCGCCGCCGCTGCCGGGATCGTTGTCTTTGGCTTCGAGGGCGCGAACGATCGCCGCCCCCGTCGTGTCGATAGCGCGAAGCGCGCCCGCGCCGTTCGATTCGAGATATTCGCCGAGCGTCACGTCTTGCCCGGCCGCGAGGAAGGCATAGAATTCGTCACCTTTGCGGCCGATATAGCCGAGCACGCGGTCGCCATCGTCGTAAACCGCGTCGATCCCGCCACCCGCAATCTCGAATTCACGGGCGAACATCGGAACGGCGTTGCCGCCGCCGACGGAATGCTTGCGGAAAGTCCCGTCGGTATGCCGTTCCAACAGCATCCCCGGCTTGATCGCTTGGGACACCGCCGCGACGCCCTCGACGGCAAGCGGGTCGCCCTTGAGCAACACGGTATTCGGGGTTGAAGCAGCCATGTTAATGCGCCTCCTTCGTCTTGCTTTTCGCCGTATCTTCGGCGCGCTTCGCGAAGTGAGCTTGCAAGCCGCCCGGCTGCATTCCCTTCGCAACTTCGTCATCTTTGCCGTTCTTGCTCGCCGCGACGGCAACCGGCCGCCCGCTGAAATTCGGAGCGGGACGAATCCCGCCGCCGATCGTTTCGAGCGTGGCTGTGTCGAGCTTTTTCAGGGCGTCCGCCTTCATGTCGGAATTCGCCGTGATGGTTTCGATGAGCCCGGCGCGCTTCTCGTCGCGCATAGTGCGCACCAGCGCGAGAGCTTCGTTGTCCTCGGCGGAAAGACCCGTCAAGGGCGCGACCTTGCTCTTCGGTTTCGGGGCCGCCTTCGTATTCTTGGCCGCCGCGATCATGCGGGCGATCATCGTCTCGCTGTAGCCGAGCCCCTTCAGGTCTTCGGCATTGACGACCGGCTCGCGGTTTTCGCCATCCCCTTCGTCGTCTTTCGCATTCGCCGCCGCGACCATGCGGGCGACGGTCTTCTCGTCGAGGCCGAGCGTAGCCAAATCTTCGGCGTTGACGACCGGCTCCATATCGTCTTCGCCGTCGTTCGCATTTTTCGTCATGGTCTTTCCCTTCAGTTTCGTTTTCAAATACTGGCGGTCGAGACGAGCGAGCGTTTCATCGCTCATGGCTTGGAGCGATTCGGCATCGTCGTCGGTGAACGGTGAACGGCGGTCGGCCAATAGATTTGCGATGATCGCCGAGCGATCGTCGTCACCTTCGGCGTGGGGCTTGAGGGCCGCCACGAGTGCCGTAAGCAATTGCTTCGCCGTGGTTTTGATTGTCGCGTTTTGCATCGCCATTTTTCCCTTGTTCACGCGCACCCCGCAACCATCTTCCCAACTGCAAGCGCCTTGCTCATTCGGGAGCAAGGCCAAGTGATCGGGCTTAATGTCGCGGTGAATTTTCGTATAAGCGCGGCCGTGGAACGTGCCGGAAACCTCGTCTTGCCGAGAAAAGTATCCGGTGCTCACGTCCATACGCGCACCTGATTCGAGGGCGCGCACAAGACCGGGCATGACCTTTTCGGCGCGCTGAATATCGATCCAAGCCTCGGCCCGCAATAGATCGCCGTGCATTTCGGCGTTGAAGATGCGGCCGATGGAATAGCCCGAGAGCGTGTCGGGGTGATTCGCGGTCGTGAATTCGTTCCCCTCCAAAGGATGCCCGACGGTCACGGGCACGCCGTTCCAGCTTTCGGGGATAAGCTCGTCGTTCGCGACGAAAGCGCCATTGATGACGGTCTCGCGAAGCATGACGACCGGGACGATAAGATGCGGACGGCCTTCGTAATTCTGGCGGGTGGCGCGCGCCGAAAGATTGGCGGTCGCGCGCACGCTATGACCGGCGATCTTGTTCGCGCAATCATCGCAGCAAGCCGCTTTATTGATCCTGAATTTGAACGGCTGAAGTCTCAAGTCCATGCCCCTTAACAGCGAAGCCCGCCGCGCTCGTTCGGAGCGTTGCGGGCCTCGGTGCTATCCGTTGACCTCGATCGGCGTGTATGCCCCGCCGATCCTTATGTCAAGCCCTAGCGTTTAAGTGCTACCGATTCGACACGATGTAGGGCCGCCGAAGGGTTTAACTCGGGGAGTTCCGTCGTCTCGATCTTCACGCGCTCTATGCGCCCGGCCTGAAGGTGAATCGCTATCACCCCATAGGTTCGGGCGAATTGCTCGCGGCGGACAATCGCCGTAGCCCATTCGAGCAATTCGTCGTCGGTCTTTTGGCCCGGCTTCAATCGTCATTCCTCGCGCAAGAGTAACGCTGCCAATTTACGCGCTACAAACTCCGGCGCAAGGTCTCGCCAGAATTCCGCACAGTGATCGCAGGGCGACCAACGCCCGCAAGCCGCGAGCGGCGACGTGTCCGCGATATTCTCATGCCACGGATAGCCGGTCGCTTCAACCGACGGCGACCCGCCAAAGAGCACAATCGCGTCGAGCGCAAGCGCGCCCGCCGCATGGTGCAAGCCACCTTCAGGGACAATGATCGCGTCGGCCATCGTCAAGAGCGCGGCTGCGTGGCGGAAAGTCGGCGTTTCGATATGGCGGACGCCGCGTAGAATCTCAGTCCCTGGCGGGCCGAGTTGCACGAAGGGCACCCCGCCATAAAAAAAGTCGACGAGAGCTTGCCACTTCTCGCGCCCCCATTGCTTGTTTGGGTTTGATCGAACCGGAATGTTCGGCTCGATCACAACGAAGGCTTCGAGCCCGGCTTTATTCGCAAAGCTCCATTCCTCACTCGAAAACCGGAGCGCGCCAAGATGGTCGCGCGCGCGCCAGCCGGTGAAACGACAGCCGCTCTCGATCGTGAACGGATAGGAAATGTACGGACGGCAAAATGGCCCGTTGACGACCATGGCCGCGCCGCTTTCGTCTTCACCGGGGACAACAATCCAGTCGAGATTATACCAAAGTCCCGACCATCGCGTGCGGCCATAAAGATCGGCGATGCGAACGCGCTTCCCGGTTTCCTTGTGTATCGCGAGAGCGTGCCCGCCCGCCATGATTTCGTCGCCGTAGCTCAAGGCCATATCCCCCTGTTTTTGTCTTTCACGATCACCGCGCGCCAGCCCTTCGCCGCAAAATAAGCCTTGAGCGATATCCGCGTCCGCCCTTTCGTCCACGCAAGAATCGGCGCGGCTTCGACCACCGCGCCGCCGCGCATGACGATCCCCGCGCAAAAACCGGGCTCTTTCTGAGTGCGCGGGGCATCAACGCGGACAAGGATTTCGTCGGGCCCGGTCATTCATCCCAACTCATAATATAATCGCCCTGAATTCCGGCACGCACCTTCGCCCCGATCGATTCGAGAAAATGAACGCCGTCCTTGACCCCGATCCCGTACCGTTCGACCATTCCGGTTTCGGGCTTTTGCTCGACGATAACGCAAGGGCGGCAACGCTGAAGTGTTTCGACTCCGCCCTGCAAAACGAAAAACTCGTACCCTTCGCAATCTATCTTGACGAAATCGACTTCAAGAATCCCGAACGAATCGAGACGCCGTAACTGCGCTTTCTCCCCAATTGCGCCGACGCTCGCGCGTAAAGAACTCCGCTCCGCCGCCGGGTCGACGCCGGTATCTCCACTTGATCCCGGCGTGCGTGTCAACAAATTAACCGTCGCATAGGTAGCGCCAAGAGCGAATGGATGCATTGTTGCGTTGGGCCGATCGCGCATATTCTCCACCCAACATTTTCGATGTTCGGTCATCGGCTCGAATGCGTGAACTTGCGCGAAATCGAACGACATGGGCCACGACCAAAGCCCGACGTGAGCGCCGATATCGAGCGCGATCCTGCGGCCCCGCACGAAAGGAAGCGCCGCCCTGTATTTATGCGCCTGATATCCGAGCCGGTGCCCGCTCACCGGCCCGACCATCTGTTGCATCTTGGTCATCCATTCTTGCAAGTGCTCTTCGCCGTCGGGCAAATACCAGCCTCCGGCTTCGAAAAACTTCATTGGTTCCCCTCCGCTATTTTGCGCCAGCAATCGCCAGCCGCCATTTCGTCAAGCGTCCACTGATTCGCGGCGAGCACCGACGCCCAACGCGCCCGCCCTTCAGGATAGCACGGCGTCTCGATTTTCTTTAGATCGGTACAGGCCATCTGCAACGCGGCGCAGTCGCCGGTCACGAAAACCGGAATGCCAACGATAAGCGCCTCGACGGCCGCGTTTGAATGGTGCGCGACGAGCGCCCATGCGCCCTCAAGATCGTCTTCGAGGCTCACGGGGTTTCTCTCCGCGCCGACCCGATCGCGTACCCGGATCGGCCGGTCGCTATTCGCCTCGATCACCGCGCGAACATCGTTAAGCCATTCGATTTCGCTGAAGTTGTTGCGTGCGGCATAGGCGGCGTCCGGGGGACAAACCAGCACATGACGCCCACCCTTGCGCCAACGCCGCACCTTCACGCCGAGTTCCTTCAGCCGGGCCGGATCGCCCTTGCCCGTCAACCCGTCGTGCTGAAACGCATTCAGGGTCACTCGATAGAATTTGAACCGGCGGAAATACCCATGATCGCCATAATACCACGCGCGCCCGTGCGCCCGCGCCTTTTTGAGAATGGCGGTCAATTGTTGACTCCCGAACATCGCAACCGGCCCGGATCGCAGCCGAAGATCATAGACGACGCGACCGCCGCATCCTGCGGCAAACGACAGGCAAAAAATCGGCGACGTGCGCTCACTTGAGACTGCGTAAGAAACTGGAATGACGCGCTCGGCCATTATATCGACCCGCCGAAGCCGGTAAGTTGAGAAACCGAAACGATCGGGAAGCATTTCAACGCGCTCCCCTGAGTCGTATTTATGACCTGTATGCCATCCTTGGCAAGCTCAACGGCCATGCGTTCGATGTAGGGAATAAATTCGTTTTCGTAACAGCCCTCGCGCTTCGGGCGGGGATATTCATCATGCCAATTCCCGCCCCGCATATCGAAGGCGAAGAGCACGATCGAGGGGGCTCCGAAGAGGTACGCCAGATTGATCGAGTTTGCTCCCGAGCACCACCCGGCAAGCACGTGAGGCTCGCGCGAGAGCCCATTCATCATGTCGCGCCCAAGCCTATGCCACGCTCGATCCCCGTCCCGGCTGGCAATTCGGGTTATGACGCGGCCGGGAAATTCGATGATATCGCGCCGGTTTTTCTCGGCAAAATACGGGTCGCTGAAGTAGAGCACATCGGCCGCCGGGCCGCGCCGGAATGCATGATTGATCGCGATGACTTTCCCGAGTTGCGGCAAGCGGGCGAGCACATTGAGCGGGGGAAACGACGGG
>Ga0184615_10002193_pt1 | contig 10505 bp, 10 predicted proteins | sample PLM4_65_coex_FD_133134 | JGI IMG/M metagenome (GOLD analysis project Ga0184615, IMG submission 133134) | Groundwater sediment microbial communities from an aquifer in East River, Colorado, USA - PLM4_65_coex | ecosystem: Environmental > Terrestrial > Soil > Riparian zone | place: USA: East... | reverse complement strand
TCCCCGTAAGCATGCGATTGCTCGTACTGTCCCTAGGATAGGCAGTACGCTTATATATATCCTGCACCCACTCCCAAACATTCCCGCTCATGTCATAAATGCCGAGGCCATTCGGTTTTTTCTGACCAACCGGATGCGCGCTGTTGCCTGAATTGCCATTGTACCAGGCATAATCGCCAAGCTCCTGATCACTACTCGTCCCGGACCATTTCTCGTGTTTGCCGCCGCTCCGCGCCGCGTATTCCCACTCGGCCTCCGTGGGCAACCGGTAGTGCTTGCCTGTCAACTTATTAAGCTTCGTGATAAACTCCTGCACATCATCCCAGCATACCTCTTCAACAGGGCAGTCTTCTCCGCATTTGCTGAATGTGGATGGGCTTTTTTTCATTATCGCCAGCCACTCTCCCTGCGTCACCTCATACTTGCCGATATCGAAATCATCCACACATACTGTATGCACAGGCCTTTCATCGCTTGAACCGTCGCCAAAGGTGTCTCCCATGTCGTAGCAGCCGCCTTTGACATGGACCATTGCGTAGTCAAATTCCTGGTTCGCTTGTTTTATGTCTTTTTTCTGCTTTCCCAGTGCAGGCTGGCCGATGACGTCATAGACCATGGAAATACCAAGTACAAGTGCAATAAAAGTCAGCGTACTGCTCTTCAGCAAGTGTATCATGGAGCATCTCCTGTTCACGTTCGAGCACTTTGTTTTCTAACGGGGTGAAAAAAGCCCACGTATATCTGAGCGGGATTACTGCCCGAATTGAATTTCAAAAGTAGCCAGAAAGGCATAGACTGAATTCCCCCTTTGGCCCGTATAGTCTTTCTGGCTCCCATTTCTCGGCCAGGTGACTTCAGGCTCAAACTCGAAAAAGAGCCAGGGACGGTAGAAATTTTTTCGATATTTAATCCCGACCCGGTAATTTTGAACGGTCCACACGGGATAATTGACTCCCCACATACTGGTATCATAGGAGATCGCGCTCTTGGGCGTCAACTGAGTGAGAAAACTGACCCCGGTATTCCAGGTTACGCCGTTCGAGCCCTCGGTGTAGGTCACGTTATTGGCCCACCGGACGAGAGAAAACGTGGTGATGGTTCGCTCAAAATCAAGCTGCGTTGTGTCTGTGAAATGTTCAACAGCCTGCCACATGGGGATCTGGGAAAAGCGGATAAGGTAAACCTCGCCAAAAGGCTTCGCAAACTCATACCGCATCCTGATAAAGGCATCCGGGTGTATGCTGAGTTTGACGCCGCTGTCAATGCTGACCAGTGAACGGAGCCGGGCATACAAATCTATCCGCGCCCCGACGACGGGTTTTCTGACCCCTGTTGCCGGGTCGATTCCCGGATCGATGGCCTGACCGGGCTGAGTAGTGAATTTGGTGGCTTCAGAGTTCGAGTCATAATATATCCTCACTCTTCTCAAATATCTTTCCCAATGCGGCAACTGCCACTGAACATGAAAATCGAAGAGATACTTGAGCTTCTGCCCTTCGGTCCACCGGACCGCGCTTCTCGACTTGATGAACGTGCCGGGCCGGACATCTTCCAAAAGACGCTGGTCTCCAAAGAAATGGTCGAACCACACCGCCGGTCTACAGATATTTCTTTCCGCGTAGTTATGCAACTGGTCCAGCCACGTATCTCCGGACACCTCGATGTTCGCGCAGGGGTTGACATCCGGCTCAACTCTCTCCGGTGTTACGGTTTTCGCCTCGGGTTGAGGTACCGGACTCTCTCGACTCTCCTCTTGTGAAGGAGTTGTATCCGGGTTCTGTCCGGTATTCGTTTCACTGCTAACGAGGTTGTTATTCGTCGTTGTCGTCGGATCTGTTCCCGGCTGCCCCAAGGATTGAGCGCTCGCATCTCTATAACCGGCCGCGAGAAGGACAAGTAATAAAACTATCGTGGTCGTGAAACCGCTACGACATGAAGGAACGGATACTATGGCACAATGAACTCTGATAGGATCCTCCCAGGGCCATGCAGCCATAGGCCTCTCAACCGCCCCTTGTATCATGACGGGAGGCTTCCGCGCGCATGGGCTCCGGCTTCTTCCCTTTTTCGATCATCCGACATTTCCACGGCCATGGCCGCGGCCTGCCCGGCCTGCATGCCTTCCGTGCGGCGCTCGTACTCCTGTTCGCCCGGCCATCCTTCTTTCACAACTCCGCATTCCCAATGCCTTATGTCTTGCCTGACATCTCCCCGAGCAGCTCCTCGATGAGCATCGGTATCGCCGCCGCGACGGGAGGTGTGAGAAGAGCCCTACTATTCCCGGCAACGTTGCAATCACGATGAGTGAAAAAAGCACGACAGAGGACGGGAGGCGCATGGCGCGGCCGTCGACTGCGGGAACTGGCAGGCGGCTTTCGAACTCCTCTAACCCCATTAAAATTAATGGTAATGTTTTTCATTCCTCCGGCGATGGCGTTCTATCATTTCGGCATGGCCGTATTCATGGGCATACCCCGAGATTCCCGTCAGCAATCGCACGAAGCCGAAACTGAGCCAGTTCATGAACCGCAGCGGAGCTGTCTGATGGTTCCAGTTTTGCTTCGATATTTGCTGCGCGCCTGTTTCTATGGCCTGCTTCAGGCTCTGCTTCAGCGTTCCGGCAAATTCGTCGTCGTCAACGATGACATTCGCTTCGCGTGAGAGCAATAGGCTGTAAGGATCAATATTCGAAGACCCCACCGTCGCCCAGTGCTCATCTATCACCGCCGCTTTGGCGTGCATGAAGCTCTCGTGATATTCATAAATTTCAATTCCCGCATCGAGTAAATTTCCGTAGAGCGCCCGCGAGGCGTAATGCTGCAAAAAATATTCCACCCTGCCTTGACACAGCAAGAGCACCCGGACACCGCGCCCGGCAGCATTGATAAGCGCGCGACGAAATTTTATTCCCGGCAGGAAATAGGCATTGGCAATAATGATCTCGAATTGCGCCTGTTCGATCGCCCGCATATACGCCGCTTCAATATCCCGGCGATGGCGGACATTATCCCGCACCAGGAATGCCGCACGCATGGTACCCCCGGCCGACGAAGAAAAAGGCATAACCCCTTCCCGGATCCTGCCGGTACGGATAGTATTCCATACCACCAGCGACCACAGTCGCTGGGAGGAAAGGCGAACCACTTCCACCAACGGTCCTTCCACGGCCACCGTGCAGTCATAACGAGGGGGCGTGTGGTCCGTTGTACTCATGTCGTCATTAATATTGACGCCACCGACAAACGCAATTTCCCCGTCCACAACCACGATTTTCCGGTGCAACCGGCGCAGGCGTTTGCGCTTAAACGTAAAGGGAGATATCTTTTTGCGGTACCAGGCCACCTTCACTCCGGCTGCCCGCAAATGATCGATCATGCTCTGCGGCAGGTCATGTGACCCGAATCCATCGATCAGCACATGGGTGTGTATGCCCCGCAGGGCGGCTCTCTTCAGCGCTTCCGCGATCCGTCTTCCGGTAGCGTCATTTGCGAAAATATACGTTTCAAGATAAATTTCGTGCGCCGCCCGATCAAACGCAGCTTCAATGGCGGAGAAATAGGCCTCTCCGTTCTGCAGCAGTGTGACCTGGTTGTCCGGCATAAGGGGGGACAGTGACGGGTCAACTCCTTGAAAAAGCAGTTTGATACGCGACGAAACGCCGTTCAGGAGTAGAGCAGATTGCACCTTTGCCCTCACCCGGCTGTCTTTCGCGCGTTGACCTGACTCATCGGTCAGCGCCTCGCCTTTCAACCCCATCATCGCATATAATGCCTTATCTGTTTTTTTTCAGCAGCCCTAGGACCTTTCATCATCTTTTCTCGCATCGTCATCATATCGATCATCATCTGCATCATGTCCTGCATCATGATCTTGTGCTTGATCCTGAGAATGGTGACAACGTTGTAAACATAATATCATAAAATCTAATTGCTGCGCCACGTACGATTAAAAAAACATATCCTACATCTGTATTAATTATATCACCGCGACTCTTTATACACACCACAACTCCTAATCTGATCAACCCGCTTCCTTTCTATCAAAAAACCAAGATGACCAGGGATTGTTTCTCGGCCTGACGGGCCGAAGAGTGGTGCAAAAGCCGTTCCGGCTGATCGGATCAACGGGGAGGAAGGCTTACGATGATAAACTTCGGATTGTCGGTCGCGAACAATCTTGACAACGGACTCCCTGGCTCCATTTCCGGGCATCCGGTAATGAGGCATTCGGCAAGAGAGGGTCAAAGGAGACATATCTCATTCGCTGACAATCTCCGTTACCTTCGGTGTTCATCAGCACCGGAATCTTCCGATCTTTTTCTGACGTTGCCCGGAGTTCATCTCATCCCGGAAATGCCTTCAATCAGTCGTTTTTATGCATGATTTAAATTTCCCATCCGGGTAGAAGCTTATTGGATCAAATTCTTTACATTCTTGACCGCTTATTTTGGCTGTCTTGGCAAGATCACATGTTTGAAGCTGGCCATCGGCGTAGAAGCTGATCGAACGCTTCTCTTTGCAGATGATGTCATTTGCATTAAAATCAGCTTTCAGTACGCACGACATGAGTGAACCATTTGGATGAAGAACAACCTTCGATCCCGGTTCGCAGATCGATTGATCTATAGCGTACGCTTGAATCACTCCGGCTACCATAACGATCAAGACACCGAATGCAAGTTTGAACATGCTCATAAGATTCTCCTCCAAACACGATGGCTTTATAATAAGGAGCAACGCATCGCTCGACCCCAACTTATTCTGAATCGAAAACCTATTGGGACTCCTTCATTGGTCAAATGAAACATCATCTAACTCCTCATCCCTTCCTCGCCTTTTTGGAAACCGAAGGCAGAGACCGGGGTTACCGGCATACCGTCGTATGTTACTACGCATTCCGGTTTGCCGCAGAAGACAAAGCTGCTGTTCATATGGTCGCGCTCATCGAGTCCGATGCGTCTGAAGACTTCGGCCCATGTTTTCGAGTCTGCGTACTCTTTCACCAGTGCGTTCGTTACAGGCTGGTCTTCCCATTCCGGATGTTCCTGGACGAACTGCGCATATACGTGCTCGGCGTGGTCTTCAAACTCCGCATTAAACAGGAATGCGCGGCGCATATTGAACATTGCAAGTGTCCGTGCGATCAGGCCATAAGACAAGAGTATCGGAAAGACGACAACGGGGGATAGATACCAGGCGTCCTTGATGCCATCCTCCTTCATCTTCTCATGGACAACCAGCAGATGCGAATACTCGTTATCCTGAGCCTCCCTCCCCCATATCATGATCCCGCGCGCCTGCCGCACGATTCCCCGGTTTCGATACAACCTTGTCAACCGCGCATATTCAAGGAATTCCCAGGCACGGTAAGGAATGCCGGCCAGCATTTCAATCAGTTTTGCCTTGGCAAGTGTTGTGTTTTTTCCCGTGACCAGGTCCATTGCAAGAAAAAATAATCGCGCCGCAAGCGAGTACGGATAACGCGGCCGGGCCATGGACGCCTGTTGTTCCATCTTCAAATCGATAGTTGCCTGTCCCATTCGTTGTCTTTTACCTTGTTAAAGCTTTTGTATTTCGCTTCATCTTCTTACTATAAGGATCTATAAGAACCGAAGGTCTGGATCAAATGTTTCAATACCAACGATGCGCCTTCCTCTCGTACCTCTCAGCCTTTCTTGTAAAACCCTTCTTTTTTAACGGAACGCCGATATCCCGTTGGGGGTTTCTTGAACGGTTCAACTTTCTTCTCTATTTCGTCTGCATGTTTCTCATGCTTTTCCATCACACTATTTTCCGCCTCGAACCAATTCTTTAAGTCATTCCCGTGCACACTGCCTGCTTTTTCATACAGTTCGTACGCAATCCTTGCAATCTCCTCATGTATGCTTTTTTTCATTTTTGTTCCATCCTCTCTCCATACTATTTCCTATGGGTGATCTCCTCACAATCCTAGCGACGCTATTTCTGAAAGTACTTCCGCACTTTCGCCGTAATCTGACGATCGGTCATCTTGCCAACTGTTTCAATGCCAATGATGCGTCCACCGAGCTTGTTTTTTTTAAGACGCTTTTTCAGTTCGTCCTTTGCGTCACCAGGACCAAATATCAGAATGGCTTCCGCATCACGAATACTCGCGATTACCGCGTCGTAGTAAATGTTGAGATGTCCCGTCAGCGTCTTCTGGCGGCTGTCAGCTGCCGGTACCTGCAGCGGCTCATAGCCTCCCTTTAGAGGGGAATCACCGGAACGACGGAGCTGTTTTTCAGCCTTCGATATGATCAGTCCAATCTCTTCCCCTTTATCCGTAACAGCCACGATAATGGCCTTCCTATGGTCAATCCATAAACCCGCCGTCGTTTTCATACATCCTCCTTGAGCTATCAGAATCACTCAGATCTTTCAGTATACACAATACAAACGCAATGAATCACCCCGCAGCAGGCTCGCGGAGCATCTATACATTGAAGACGATTATCCTTATAAGCAACCTGCGGTTGCTCAAATTCTTCCCTCTCTACGGTGACCCTGCAGCGGGCACAAGGAATTGCACGTTCGTCGTTCCCTCTGCCATAGCTGCTTGCTCTCTGCGGTCTCAATCGCCCTTCTTGTCCTGAAGGGATGGCTCCGGGAGCGCATGGGGGCCGGTCTCTTCCTTTTTTCGATCGTCCGCCATTTCTACGGCAATGGCCGCAGCCTGCCCGACCGGCATGCCTTCCGTACGGCGCTCATACTCCTGTTCGCCGCGGTCGTCCTTCATTCGCACCTTCGCACTCTCGAGGCCTTCTGTTTCGCCCGGCAGTTCCACGCGCAGCTCCTCGATGAGCATAAGTATCGCCGCCGCGACCGGGAGTGCGAGAAGCGCCCCCACGATCCCCAGAAGCGTTGCCCCCACGATGAGCGAAAAAAGCACGACAGAGGAGGGGAGGCGCATCGCGCGGCCGTAGACTACGGGCACGAGCACGCGGCTTTCGAACTCCTCGTAGGCGAGCATCAGCACGAGAACGATCACGGTGACAACCGGGCCCTGGGCCAGCGCCGCCACGACCGCGGGGCCCATGGTGAGGAAAATGCCGATATACGGCAGCACGTCCGCGATCCCGCCGAACACCGCGATCGCCAATGCGTTCGGTACGCCGCAGGCCACCAGAAGAGTGAACATGAAGACAGCCATGAGCGCGCACGTAATGACCTGTCCCCGGATATATCCGCCGACGATCGTCTCCAGGTTCATCATAATGCGGGAAAGCCGGATGTGGAGCGAGCGAGGTACGACTGAGTATAACCCTCCGCGCAGGCGGTCCCGGTCGATCATCATATACAGCGCCAGAAAGATGGCGCCCATGCTGTACGCGATGAACTCAAGAACGCGCGTCGATACGGTGATTGCCGTTGCGCCGAAGGATTGAATCAGCGCACCGTACTTCATGGTGCGCAGGGCCTCCGCGAGGGGAGCTGTCAAATGAGAACCGGCAAGCCGGGCCACGAGGCGCGCCCGAAGCGCCGGCTCTTGATCGATAAGGCTCATCATCTGGGCCAGGAACTCCGGGACCGTCAGGGCGCCGATGAGAAGGGTGGCAACCAGGAGCGATGTGAAGACGATCCCAATGCTCAGTACCCTTCGCACACGGTGTGCTTCGAGCCACGAGACCGCCGGGCTCAGCGTGCCGACGATGATGAGGGCCGCGACGAGCACGAGAACGACCGGCATGAGCTGCACCATCACCCACAATCCGGCGACAACGAGCACGATGACGATCATGGTCGAGAATGAGAGCTCAAAGCGCACTACCCGCGTGCTTCGACTTGAATTTGGCTTTGGGTTTTGCACCGTTACCTCCCTTCCCCACTGTGCGGGCGCTGCGAAAATATCCTTTCGTATCATCGCGGAACAACACCGGCGAAACAACGCCCCACCCGGCAGGCCCGCTCCGCTTACTCGGGCCAACTGGGGCTCAGCAGCTCGATCCGCCAGACCGGCCCCATGTTGTAGAGCGGCCCCTCGAACTTCACAAACGCCGGCACCTCGTCGGTGAGGATCCAGGCGTGGTAGTCCGGCGGCGTGTGTCCGAACAGCTTGGCGAAATAGGTAAGCCAGCTCCCGAGTTTAGCCCTGAACACGTAGTGGATCGCGGTCTTCTCGAGGTCGCCGACCATGACCGTGTGCACGCCCTCCGGCCACAGCTTCAATTTGATGAGCATGGGCTTGGGCATGAAGGCCACGAAGTGGACGGTCTCTCTGGCGTCCTTGAGAAGGTTCTTCGCGACGATGAGCACCATTCCATTGTAGACGTCGAGGGGCAGGTCGAGCGTGCCTTCGAGCACCTCCACCTTTCCGGTTTTGTGTGACTTGGTCGTCACGCGGTACTTGCCGGAGGCTCGCTCCATCAGGACCTCGGTATCCCCGGGGAAGAGCGGTCCACGCTGTACCAAATGATAGCTCTGCATGGTAAAGACCCGATCCTGCGAAAATACCACCGTCTCCTCGAAGACCGACCCGTCCTTGAAGTAGAATACCATACGGCTATCGACATCTCCACTCCGGGCGATCTGGATAAGTTCACCCGGCGCAATGAACTCGCCATTGGGCGTGCGCAGGACAAGAAAACCATGAGAGACGGCTTCGACGAAGCGCACCGGGATAGGTGCAGCGGCACAAGGGCAGGGCCGCAGCAGTGCGGTGATGAGAACCAGGAGGCCGAGCGCGGCCAGTGGCCGTCGACTTTTCGTGATGGATTGTGTCAGATGATTTCTCATGTTTTTCATTTTTCCTCCCATCCGTCGTCACAAACTAACCCGACAAGCCGGAAGCAAAAGGCGTCTCACGCAAAGCCGCACTGGCCTGAAGAATGCATCGACCTCTTAGGGGATCATGGCAGGAAAACCTTTACGTCGTTGGTTCTGAAAACCAAATGATCTGCCTTTCTTCGCGTGCGTAGAGACTTTGCGCGAAATAGTATTCCCCTGTTGAGAGGCATTTGATTCATGAGTAGCTAAAACCCTTCAACCTCGGTCTATCCACCCTAATCGTCACTCACCGTTTTATCCGGCGACGGCGCAGCCTTCTCTCCGGGAGGCACCGGCTTTTCAGCAGGAGGCCCTTCATCACCCAGCTTCATGTCAGTCAGGGTGGTCATGATGGACCCGATGGAGAGCGTGCTCTTCATGAGCACCGGTATCTTCCGGCTGTCGTCCGTGAGCCAGATGAAGATCTCCCCCTTGTTCATGAAGACACCCTCGTATTTTGGAAAGGTCTTGACCTTGATCGTGTTGAACTTTCCGGCAGGCGTCTTCACCTTCTCCCTGCCCAGGGTTTGGACCTCAACGGACCAGTTCTTGTCGCTATCGTGGACCGGGATGACATGGGTCTTTCCAATCGTGAAGTCTTCCATTGTCCGGAGATAGAAGAGCGACGACAAGGCGTCCTGGACCGGATTCGGTATGGTGAAGGTCTGCGGCGGGTCGTTGTTCAGCGTTCTGACGACTGTCCGGCCCGCATGATCGAAGACCAACCCGCGGGTTCTCTTTCTCTTGCCATGGCTTTCGTTGAGGCTGAACGAGACGCTTTGCATGATCCGTGGATCAAAGACGCTCTGGATCGTGTCGTTCACAGGATAGAACTTGTCCACCAGGCCCACGGAGCGGGACGTTGCGATGAACCTGAGGACCTTTCTTCCGTTTGGCAGTTTTTCCTCTTTGACCTCCATGACGGCCGTCCCTGCCGTGACGATATTGGACCAGCTGACCTCGTAGGTCAGTGTTTCTCCCGGCTTGAACGGCAGAACTCGTGACGTGACCTCGTCGGCCGTCTTTTCTTTTGCGCTGAGCGCGCCGGGAACAAGTATGAGGCAAAGGGCGAGGGCGCATAAGGCAATCAAATGGCCCTTTTCTTTAAAACAAGGAAATCTCTTCATCAGGTTCATCTTATTCCGCACCACTCTTCACCGCACCCATCGGGGCCGTGTCCGCAGCCGGAGCCGGTTCCGATGGATCGATCATGATGCGTCCTTTCCCGGCGTCAGCAGATTGAGCAGACGCTGGTAGGCGAAGCGTGAGGCAAGAACGCGGAGTTCGCTCGCAATATCACGATCGTAGGCCTCTACCCGCTGAATCAGCTCCATGATCCTGTCGGGATTCTCCGCAAGAGTAGCCTCGCGGAGCAGTTCGACCAGCGCACCGGGAAGGACCGTCAACGCTTCCTGGCTCAGCTTGCTCCTGGTGCGCTGTAACTCCAGCGCGGCATTCAGGGCGGCCATGAACTCATCGACCTTGATCGGTTTGGTGAGATACCGGAAGAACCCTGCCTTCAGACCCCTCTCGATGTCGTGCGGCATTGCATTGGCGCTGATCGCAACGAGGGGGATATGCTCCGTGGCCGGGTCTTTCCGCAAAAGCCTCAGGGCATCGATGCCGCTGATGTCCGGCAGATTGATGTCCATCAGGATCACGTCCGGCTGGTTCGCGTGCGCAAGCTCGATGCCGACGGTCCCGGTCACCGCGGAGAGCAGC
>Ga0184615_10002192_pt1 | contig 10506 bp, 12 predicted proteins | sample PLM4_65_coex_FD_133134 | JGI IMG/M metagenome (GOLD analysis project Ga0184615, IMG submission 133134) | Groundwater sediment microbial communities from an aquifer in East River, Colorado, USA - PLM4_65_coex | ecosystem: Environmental > Terrestrial > Soil > Riparian zone | place: USA: East... | reverse complement strand
CTTCGCTTCGCTCAGGATGACAAATGACACGATGACATCCACGGTATGCAGACTGCGCTAACGCCCCGTCGTCAAGCCCGAGAGAATTGCGCCCGGTCGATGGCCGCGAGGTCCTCGCGGGAAAGCTCCAGCGTCCCCGCCCCGACGCTGTCGAGCGCGTGCGCGACGCGGCGCGCGCTGGGAATCGCGATCACGGCGGGCGACCGGGCCAGCACCCAGGCCAGGACGAGCGCGTGGGCCGAGACGCCGAGGCGGGCGGCCATCGGCCGGAGCACCGGGTGCTCGGGAAGCTTCCGGTTGAGGCGGCCGCCGCCGGTGGGACTGTAGGCCAGGAACCCGATCCCCTGCTCCGCGCAGTACCGCACGACGCCGTCGTCCAGCGACTCCCGGAAGAACGGATTGAGCCGATTCTGCACCGAGGCGACCGGCACGATCGCCTCGGCCGCGCGGATCTGCGCGACCGAGACGTTGGAGAGGCCGACCCAACGGACCTTGCCTTCGCGCCGCAGCTCGGCCAGTGCGCCGACGCTCTCCGCGAACGGAATGTCGGGGTCGGGGGCGTGAAGCTGGTAGAGACCGATGCACTCCACGCCGAGCGCGCGGAGGGAACGCTCGCAGGCGGCGTGCAGATGCTCGGGACGGCCGTCGCGCTCCCAGCGCCCGCCTGGCCGGGTGAGGCCGCCCTTGGTGGCGACGAGCACCGCGTCACGGTCGCCGCTCCAGCCGCGCAGCGCCTCGACAACGAGCCGCTCGTTGTGGCCGATGTCGGCATCGTCGAGGCAGTAGACGTCGGCGGTGTCGATGAGCCTCACGCCGGCATCGAGCGCGGCTCGGATCACCTCGATGCCCTGTCGCTCGGGCGGACGATCCTCCAGGGACAGGTGCATGCCGCCGTAGCCGACTGCGGGGACCGCGGGAGCCCCGGCACCCATCGCGCGGAGCTTCACTGCACGCCCAACGCGTCGCGGATGCCACCCACGCTGGCGCCGACGAGCGCGCGACGGCCGCGCGGGGAGACGATGGAGTCACCGTGACCGCGCTCGTCGAAGGCCAGCATGGCGGCGCCGGCCGCGAGCAGGTCGGCGATCAGCGGCGCGTAGCTGTCACGGGTGGCAGGATACTGGTGGGCGAGAACCGCGAGGGGGTAGCTGCGGCCGGTCGCCCCTGGAGGGTAGGTGAGCACGCCCTTCAGGATCAGTCCGTCCGAAGCCGGGACGGACATCTGAAGGGGCGCCAGGCTCACGCCAGTCCGAGCTGGCGGGTCAGCCTCCGCCAATCCTGGGCCGACACGATGCCCTGCTCGAAGAGCGGCGTCAGCGTGGCGAGGATCTCCGCGCGCGAGCCGTCGATCCTGCGGTCGCGCAGCTCGCCGATCATCCGCGCGAACCGGTGCTCGTACTCGTCCGCGTCGAGCTGGCCGCCCTGCCGCTGCGTGCTGAGCTTCTTCAGCTCCTCCGCCACCCGGGCGGGGGAGATGGGCTTGAGAGCGCCTTCCTGCTGGTCAGCCGACATGGCGTGTTCCTCGCGAAGACCGGAATGGATGATGAGCGCGTGTCGTCTCCATTATGGCCCTCACCGGCTTGCCACGTCCAGGGCTCAGCGGGAACGGCGTCTAGTTGTGCGGATGATGGATGGTGACGAGCAGGAGGCGGCGGCCTCCGGAGGGGCGGATCTCCGCCCGGGCTTGGACCAGCCCGTTGCGGCGGATCAGGGGCCGACCCGGCTCCTGCCGGGCGACGCTTCGGGCGACAACCCCCGCCTCGGCGAGCCCGGTCCAGGCGGCGGAGGCTGGGACCACACGAGCGGTGACTTGCATCGTGCCAAGTGCCTGGGCGGAGGCGGTCCCCGGGAGACCCAACGCCAGGAACCCCGACAGGGCCGCCATCGGGAGGATCCCGCCGGCCCGGGAGGCTCGATCCTGGCTCGTGCCGGCCGCCCGGGCGAGAGCCAGGCGCGAGCGCACGGAGGCTATGTGGAAGCGCGCAGTGAACATTCGGCCTTCCTGTTACTTACGCGGGCGGTCGAGCCCGATGGTGAAAGGGCTGATCGTCTAGCTTTTTGACGCCGAGCCCTGGTCACCTTCGACGAAGTGCCGCAACGGAATGTGGCTTGTTGAGTTCGGTCCTTCTGTCTGTCTTTTAGCCAATCCGCAACACTTGGCACGCGCATTGCCCCTCCCCCCGGCCGCCGGGGAGCGCGAACTCCCCTGAATTACCTCGAAGCGGGACCAACCACTTCTTCAACGACCGGGGAGAGAAGCACATGCGCACCGCAACAGTACTATCGGCCGTCCTGGCCGCCGGCTTTAGTTTCGGCGCCGCGGCGCTCGAGGCGCAGACCAGCGCCAACATCCAGGCGACCGCCACCGTGCTGTCGGCCGTCACCGTGGCCGCCGGCAACGACCTCCAGTTCGGCAACGTCACGCCGGGCGTCAACAAGACGATTGCGATCGCCGACGCCGGCGCCGGCCGGTTCGACGTCACCAAGGCCGCCAGCCAGGGTGTGACGCTCTCGTTCACCCTGCCAACCGACCTGACGTTCGGCGCCAACAACCTGCCGATCGGCAGCTGGACCGGCGGCTGGAACACCTCCGCGACTCCGGCCGGTGCGACCGCCTTCACCCCGAGCGCGGCCGGCACCAATACCGCGGCGACCGCTGGCACCGGCATCTTCGTGTACGTCGGTGCGACCGTTTCGCCCGGGGCGGCGCAGGTGGCCGGGAACTACTCCGGCACCGTCACCATGTCGGTGGTTTACTTCTAGCCAGCGGTTCCTCCCGACGGACCGGCCGGACGCGCCGGTAGGGGGTGGTATCCGCCTCCCTCGACCGGCGCGCTCGTGACCGGCGCTCCGCGGAGAACCTGATGCGATTCAGCCTGCTCTTGGCCACCGCGGCGCTCCTGACCGCGAGCCGTCCGGCCGCCGCACAAATCACGGTGTCGCCGGTTCGAAACCTGGCCTTCGGTCCGGTGATCGTCGGCGTGCCTGCGTACATCCCGCCGAGCCATCCGGTGCGGAGCGGGCAATTCCGAGTGACCGTGCCGCTGCTCTCGAGAGTGCGCTTCCGGTTCACGCTGCCGAACCAACTCAACGGCCCGGCCGGTGCGACCCTGCCGATCAGCTTCGGGAACAACGACGCGATCGCAACCGGCACGGCGTCGAACAGCGTGCCGGTGATCTTCAATCCGAAGGGCGTAGCGGTATTCCAAGTCGTCACCAGCACCACGATTCATGTGTTCATCGGCGGCACGGTCACCCCTGCCGGCAACCAGCAGCAAGGCAACTACACCGGCACCATCACCTTCACCGTCACGCTCCTCTGATGCCGCGACTTCGAATCGGCGCCCTGCTCGCCGCCCTCGCCTTCCCCTCCACCTCCGCGCTCGCCCAGGGAGTCCTGGTCGCGCCTCACGCGGTGGTCATCGACCACCGCACCCGGAGCGGCTCGCTCAGCCTCTACAACCCCGGCGAGGAGGAAACCGAGGTATCGCTCTCCACCTTCTTCGGCTATCCGGTCACCGATTCCGCCGGCGAATTCGAGCTGAAGACGGTCGAGCGGCCCGATCCGACCATGCCCTCGGCGGCGGGTTGGGTCGAGGCGTTTCCCAAGAGAATGGTGCTCGGACCGAAGGAGCGCCAGACCGTCCGCCTGCTCGCCCGCCCGCCCGCCGGCCTGGCCGACGGCGAGTACTGGGCCCGGGTGGTGGTGGCGGCGAAGGGTGGAACGGTCCCGGTCAGCGGCGTGGAGGACAGCTCCGGGGTCACGGTCGGGCTCAATCTCGAGGTGCGCACCGTGCTCCCGCTCCAGTACCGGAAGGGAGCGGTGACCACCTCGGTTCGCCTGAGCCGTCTCGCCGCTGCCGTTGAAGGAGATTCGCTCGCGGTGCGGATGCGCCTCGACCGCATGGGGACGGCGGCGTTCATCGGCACCATCCGTGGCGTCCTGGCCGATTCCGCCGGCCGCACAGTGACGACCTTCAGCAGCCCGCTGGCGGTCTACTACGACATGGAGCCCCGGCTCACGGCGGGGCTCCCGGGCGGGCGGCTGCCGCCCGGCCGCTACCGGGTCCGCGTGGAGATCGCCGCCGAGCGTGAGGATCTCGCCCCGGAAGTTCTGCTCCCCTCCAGGCCGGTGCGCGACTCGATGGAGGTTCGCCTGCCGTGACCGCTCGGCGGTCCGGGCTCGGCTTTCTCCTGGCGGCGCTCCTGGCGCCGGCGGGTCTCCGCGCCCAGATCGCGGCCGACTCGGCCGGCCTCGAGCCGGTCATCGTCGAGCTGGCCGTCGGACGCTACGGATCGCGCACGGTATCCGCTTATCGCTCCAGCGGCGACGCGCTGCTCCCCGTGCTTCAGCTCGCCGACATGGCCGAGCTGGGCGCTCGGCCTCTCTCGGGGGGCGCGGTCGAGCTGACCCTCGAGCCCGGCCGTCGCCTGGTGACACTCGACCCGTCGCGATGGGAGATCCGGATTGGTGACGGCGCCCTGGCGCTGACGCCGGCCGACCGGGTCGTCAAGCTCGACGAGCAGTATCTCAGCATCCGCATCCTGAGCCAGCTGCTCCACGTCACCTTCGCGGTGAACTGGAACGAGCTCGCGGTCACCTTGCTGGACGCCGACAGCCTGCCGGTCGGCCGCCGCGTCGCCCGGGAGCGCGCGCACGCCCTCTTCCGCGGGTCGGAGCGGGGCAGCGGACCGGACCTCGCCCTGGGCGTAGACCGCACCCGGTGGGATGGGATGGTCCTCGACTATTCGATCCTGGCGCCGAGCCAGGACCTCCTCGGCTCCGGCGCCTACTCGGGGGGGCTCGGGCTCAATCTGCTGGGCGGCTCCCTCGAGGGGCGGGTGGCGAGCGCCGGTCCGCCGCGGGACGGCGAGGTGCGGGTGGACGCGTCGTGGGCCGGCGTCTGGCGGAAGAGCCGCTACGTCACCCAGCTGCGCCTCGGCGACGGGCTCTCCACCGGGCCCCGGCCGAGATCGGTGCGCGGCTTCTCGTTGTCGAACGCCCCGTTCCTGCGGTCGTCGCTCTTCGGCGACATCGGCTTCCAGGGCGCGCTGGGTCCGGGGTGGGAGATCGAGGCGTATCGCGGCGGCCGGCTGCTCGCGCTCGACTCGGCCGACGCGATGGGCCGGTTCTCGATGGACCTGCCGGTGGAGTACGGCGAGAACGCCGTGGATTTCGTGGCCTACGGGCCGTTCGGTGAGGTGCGGCGCTTCAACCAGAACTATCGCGTGAGCACCGACGTGATCCCCGGCCGCAGGGTCGAGTACGGTCTCGCCGTCGGCGGCTGCCGCACCTCCGAGTGCCGGGCAAACGCGAACCTCGATCTGCGCTACGGGCTGAACTCCCGGTGGACCGTCCGAGGCGGCGTGGACCAGTTCTGGCGCGACTCGCTGCCGGGCCTCTTCCATCCCTACCTGGGCGTCGGCGGCTCGCTCGGCAACGCCTGGGCGGTCGAGGTGGAGGGGGTGGCGGCTGCGGTGGTGCGTGGCGCGCTCCGCTACGAGCCCTCGCAGGACCTCAGGCTCAGCACCGAGTATCACGACTTCGCGGCGGGCACCGTGGCGCCCCTGCTGACGGCGCCGGGCCGGCGGACGCAGTGGACGACCGATGCGCTGGCGCGGCCGTTCCGCAACCGGGACGACATCTACCTCGAGGCGAGCCTCGACCGGATCACGGCCGCCAACGGCGGCACCACGAGCGGGCGCCTCGGCCTGTCGCTCTACGCCTCCCGATTCCGGCTGGCGCCGGCGGTGCGCCACTTGCGATTCGCCGATCCGGCGGGGGTGACGACCACCGAGTCGTTCGTCTCCCTCAATACGTTCTCGCTCCCCTTCCCCGAGCTGGGCCCGCTACTCGGCAAGGTCTCGACCCGGACCAACTGGGAGATCGACGACGGCGGACGCATGGCGCTCGCCGGCGGCTACCTGTCGCGGGAGCTCGGCCCGCACCTGCACGTGGAAGCGGGCGCGACGTGGACGCGCCGTATCGGCACGATGCTGTCGGTCTTCCTGTCCACCCAGCTTCCGACGGTCCGTGCCACCACGAGCATCACGGCACCCTCGCGCGGCGAGGCGATGGTGAGCCAGTTCGTGCAGGGCTCGGTGCTGTACGACCCGGCGCGCCGGCAGGTCGCGTTCGCCAGCGGGCCGTCGCTCGAGCGCGCCGGGATCAGCGGGCGGGTCTTCCTCGACGGCAACGGCGACGGCCGGTGGCAGCCGGGCGAGCTGCCGATCAACGGCGTGCGGGTGCGCGCCGGGTTCGTCACGACGCTCTCCGACTCCTCCGGCCGCTATCGGATCTGGGACCTGCCCGCCTTTGAGCCGGTGCTCGTCGCGGTAGACACCACGACGCTGGAGTCCCCGCTCTGGGTACCGGCATACGGCTCGGTGAGCGTGGAAACCGGCCCGAACCGCTTCCGCAGTCTCGATATTCCGATCGTGCCCGGCGGCGTGATCGAGGGACGGGTCGTCCGCCAGACGGTGGACTCGACGGTCGCCATTCCCGGCGCACGGCTGCTGCTCCGGCGACTCGGCTCCAGCCAGACCGCTCGGCTCGTCACCTTCTCCGACGGAGGGTTCTACCTCATCGGCGTGAAGCCGGGCGAGTACGAGCTGTCGGTCGAGCCTTCGGTGCTCGCCCGCCTCGGACTCTCGGCTTGGCCGATCGGGTTCACGGTGCCCTCGTCCACCGAGGGTGCGACCGTGGACGGGTTGGAGCTGCGATTGGAGTGACCGCGTCCGGGGGCGGCAAGTGGCGGTGCCTAGAAGTCTCGGCGCCGGTAGGCGCGCGCGGCCAGCGCGAGCGGCACCACACACCAACCCACCATGGCCGTGCCGACGAGCACGGCGCCCCCGGACGGCCCCAGCAGCTTCGACAGGGCCGCTCCGGTCGGGCCCAGCAGAACGTCGGCGCCCAGCCCGACCAGTCCGAGCGCCCTCATGCCGTCGATAGGATTGGCGGCCAACAAGACCAGCAGCAGCGGCCCCGGCTCCCCGTCGCCGGTGAACTGCAGCAGCGCGATCGCCGCGAAATCGAAGAGCACCGCCAGCACCACCCAGGCCACGAGCGCCATCGCCACCGCGGTAAGGCGGCGCCGGGCCCGCACACCGAGCAGCACTCCGACGGCCAATCCGGTAAGGCCGACGACGGTGCTGCCCGCGGCGACGAGCAGGTAACCGGCGAGGCCGGCCGGCCCCGCGCCCACCACGACGACCATTCCCGCGAGCCCGAACCCGATCGCGGCGACGAGCACCAGCGTGGCGGCGAGCCCCGCGGTCCGGCCCAGCAGCACGCTGCCTCGCGCGATCGGCTGGGCCAGCAGCAACTCCGTTCCGCCGTCTTCGACCCCGAACGCGTGGGCCCCGAGCACCAGGCCCACGAGGGGAAGGAGGTACAGAGCGAGGCTGAGGAGCGAGACCGCCGTGCGCGTGAACCCCTGCACCACCAGCTGCCCGCTCGCCGCGAGTCCCGCCGCCGCGATTGCGAGGGCCATCAGGGCGAAGACCACCCCGAATCCCTGCACCAGACGGCCCGCCAGCGCCCCGCGGAACTCCGCCGCGGCCACGACGAGTGCGGCTCTACCCCCGGCGCGCATGCGGCTTTCCCTCCTTCAGCAGTTGTGCCCACGTCGGTTGCTCGGGTGCGGCGGGATCACCACGCCAGGCGGCGAGATCGAAACGCATCGGTGTGTGGATGAGACCGCGCCCGAACCTCGCGGATGGCCCCGCCAGCCATCCGGCGTCCTCCCGTGCCGCGACGAACGCCGCGCCCTCGGCGCCGGGACGCTCCGCAAGCCAGGCGAGGAGGCACCCGGGCTCGCCGAAGCGCGGCGACCGCCCCTTGGCGGGCACGAACGCGGCGACCAGACGGGGATCGTCGATCGTCATCCGGCACCAGTCGCACACATCCTGACCGATGGCGATCTCCGGCGGCGTGGCCCCCTTCGCGCCTGGTCCGCAGGACGCCACCCAGGCCGGAAGCGCGGCGCCCAGGGCCGAGGCCGAGAACGTGCGCATTACCTCGCGGCGTGTCCACTGCGATTGCCGGGCGCTCATGCGGCCCTGACTCCCGATACCGGGGCCGGACCTTCAGCGAGCCGGCGATACACCGCCTCCAGGCCGCGCGCGCCGGCACGCGCCTCGAGCTCGGCGATCGTCCCCCAGGCGCTCACCCGCCCGGATGCGAAGATTGCCACTCGATCGGCCAGGGCGCTCACCTCGGCAAGGTCATGGGAGCAGAGCAACACTGTGGTGCCCTCGGCACCGATCTCCCCGATGAGGTCGCGAACCAGGAGCGCGCCGGTCGGATCCAGCGCGGCGCTCGGCTCGTCGAGCAGGAGCACTCGCGGCCGGCCGAGCAGCGCGATCCCGAGGCCGAGTCGGTGGCGCATGCCGCCGGAGAACCCGTCGGTCACCCGGCCGGCGGCGTCGGCGAGACCCACCCGCTCGAGCAGCCGCTCGACGTCGTCGGGAGACGTTCCGCGCAGCCGGGCGTAGAAGTGCATCGCCGCACGAGCGGTCACACCCTCCGGAAACGAGACCCGCTGCGGCAGATAGCCCAGCCCGGCGCGGGCCTCCGGCCCCCGCATGACGTCCACGCCGTCCACCAGCACGCGACCCTGGGTGGGGCGCACGAGACCGACGGCAGCCTTGAGCGTGGTGCTCTTCCCCGAGCCGTTGGGACCGATCAGAGCCAGCGTCTCGCCCGCGCGCGCTTCGAGATCCAGCCCGCCGACGGCGAGCACGCGCCCGTAGGACTTGGCGAACCCCTCGTAGCGGATCACTGCGGCGCTCCCTTTCCCGCTCTCCGTCTCCTGTAGCGCTGCCCGAGAATGGCGAGTGTGAGCATCGCCGCCAGCGCGGGCGGCACCATCGCCCGGCCGAGTCCTTCCGCGGCCGACAGAGTCCCACCGATCGCCGAAGCAGCGGGGCGCCGGGGCGCTAGCGGCGCCGAGTCTACCACGCGCGGCACCCCGAACACCGGAAACGCCTCCTCCGCCCAGGATAGCGCGTGGGCCGCGAGGGTGCCGCCGTACACCTCGAGCGCGGGGCGCGACGCGGCGAGCGCGAGGAAGGGATCGCCGGCGCGATACGGCCGGTCCCCGATGCCATCCCGGTCCAGATCGAACACCGCCGGGTCGCCCCAGTCGTTGCCGCGGCCGTCGAGGCTCCACGCGTTCTCGCCGGTGCCCAGCACCTTGCGCACCGGCGTCCGATTGTGGCGGAAGACGTTTTCGGTGAAGGTGTTCTGCTCGGCGCTCGCCAGGAGGTCGATACCGGTGCCATTGCCGGCGATGAGGTTGTCGCGGAACGTGTTCCGCAACGATCCGTCGAGAAAGAGCGCGGTGAGATTCGCCTCGAAGCGGTTGCCCTCCGCCAGGATATCCTCCCCGGTGTGAAGCAGCAGGCCGTAGGCGCGGTACCCGATGTGGCGCGCGAACAGGTTCCTTCGCAGGACGATCCGCTTGGAGAACATGATCGCCGCGCCCGCCGCGTTTTCGGCGAAGACGTTGCCCTCGAACCGATTGTCGTCCGAGTACATGTAGTGCAGCCCGTAGCGCGCGCGGCTCACCTCGTTGTCCGCGACGAGATTGCCGCTCGCGAACGAGAAGTAGATCCCATCGCGAGTCGCGCGGACCCGGTTCCGCAGCAGGCGGTTGCCGGTCGAGTTGAAGAGGTGGATGCCGTTCCCGCGCGCGGACTCGGTGAGGTCCGCCGCGCCGACGATGTCGTTGCCCTCGATGGTGACCCCGTCCGACTCGAGCAGGTAGATCCCGTGCAGCGGGTCCCTCACTGCCAGCCCCCGCAGCGTGCAGCCCACGCAATGCTCGAGCTTCACCGCGGCGTCGTCCCGGTCCATCGACCGGCCGCTGGCGCTGACCGTGAAGCCGTCGAGAGTGACCGAGTCGGCGACGACCGTGATGACGGTGCCGCGCCTGCCGCCGTCCACGACCGCCGCCCGAGGCCCCGTCATCGTGACGCGGGGGATTCGAACGACCAGCGGTCCGGGATGCCTGCCCGGCATCAGGCGCACGGTGTCGCCGGGCCGCGCGGCAGCCAGCGCCTGAACCGCGCCCGCGTATGACCGGCCTGGCCCGGCCTCGAGCATACGGCCGCCGGCAGGCGCCGACCCCTGTCCACTCGCGAGCGCGAGGGCGAGGGCGACGAGCGCGGCGGGGACCGGCATGGCAAGAGGCATCAGGCGGCGGCGAGCACGGACCTGCCGACCCGCGGCCGGACGCGCCGCCGGTCGGCGAGCACGACGAGGGCCACCAGCAGGCCCGCCGCGACAGGGAGGAAGAAGCCCCAGCTGAAGTAGCTGTAGGTCGCGAACTGCGCGATCTGGTTCAGGCCGATCATCGGCGGTGTGAATGGATCGATGGTGATGGCCGCCTGGGGATCGAGCTGGTGCCCGAACTGCCAGAGGCGGTAGCGCATGATGCCGAGCCCTCCCGCACCGAGCGCCGCCATCCCCGCCAGGGGGATCGAGGTGACCCACCGGGTGTG
>Ga0184615_10002191_pt1 | contig 10508 bp, 9 predicted proteins | sample PLM4_65_coex_FD_133134 | JGI IMG/M metagenome (GOLD analysis project Ga0184615, IMG submission 133134) | Groundwater sediment microbial communities from an aquifer in East River, Colorado, USA - PLM4_65_coex | ecosystem: Environmental > Terrestrial > Soil > Riparian zone | place: USA: East... | reverse complement strand
ATTCAGAAGAGCTGCGCCAGGTTCCCTGACGCGAAGATGTATCTTGCCCAGGCATTCGGTTTTGCAGGGGTATTCCCATCCCGGTTTTCGCAGCTCATGATGACGTTTGATCATCAAGAGACCCGTGATGTTGACCAAGTAATGGGGGCGTATTTCCTAATCCGTCGTTCTCTCTTTGAGAGTTTGGGGGGGTTCGATGAACGTTTCTTTGTTTATTTCGAAGAGTTGGATCTTTCGCTGCGGGCAAAGCGGCTAGGTTGGCGCAGTGTGTTTCTCGCGCAAGCTCGCGCCTACCACAAGGGCGGGGGCATATCAGATCAAGTCAAAGCGCACCGCTTGTTCTATTCGTTGCGCAGCCGAATTCTTTATGCCTTCAAGCATTTCGGTTGCGCTGAAGCTTGGGCGGTGTGTTTCGCGACGCTGGCTATTGAACCAGTACCGAGACTGGTGCGTGGGTTCTTCCGTCGCTCGAGGGAGGAGTTGGTCGACACTATTCGCGGATTTGTCATGCTGTGGCGGGACGTTCCGAGCATTTTTCAACGGGTTCGTCGACGATGACTTTTCCACGGTGCCGTGCGTGGAGATTACGCTGCGGCCCTATCGCGATGGGCTAAAGACTTGCCTGCGAGCGATGTACCTGAAGGCGTTTGACGGGCAGCAGCGGCATGGAGGCAGCTGTGGTGGCCGAGGTCAGTGTCGTCAATCTCGTTCGCAAGAAAAACGGCCTCACGCCCTTAGAGCGGTTTTTGGCGTCGTACCTGATGCCAACCGCTGGAGCTGGCGGCTGAGGCCGGACGCTCATCCTCAAACTGGATCAGGAACTGCTGAGCAGCACAAAGATTATGTCGTCTAAACCCAGGATTGGATATGCTCCATGTAGCACATCTTTCGCTCATCCAGGTGACTATCGGCGTTTTGCAGGGTACGCAAGCTCTCGTGGGCTCTCATTCGAAGTGGCGCGCCGGGAGGAAAAGTACGACTTGGTAGTTCTCACAGAATTGGCCGACATCAGCATCTGGCGAAATTATCCACACGGTAAAGTCGTATACGATTTGGTTGACTCGTATCTAGCAATTCCGCGGACTGATATTAAGGGGTGCCTCCGGGGAATCGCGAAATTTGTATCGCGCCAGAATCAACGACTGCAACTAAGTTATTGGGCGGCAATTCGCAGTATGTGCCGACGATCCGATGCGGTCGTTTGCACGACCGCAATGCAGCGCACTTTCATATTGCCATTCTGCCAGAACGTGCACGTTGTTCTCGATACGCACGACGCGGTGGTACGTGACGTAAAACAAGACTACAAGGTGGGTGCGCCAATTAGTTTGGTGTGGGAAGGATTGCCATCAAATATTAATCAGCTCGGGAAGATACGTAGTGTCTTGCGTGAACTCAGTCGTCGCTATCAGCTAGAGCTGAACGTGGTCACCGATTTGGAAGGATTCCTTTTTCTCGACAAATTCTGGAAAGTGCCGAGCACGAAGATTGTGCGGCGCGTATTCGATCGAACAAAGGTACATGCGTGGGACAAGAATACATGCGCAAGGATCATTACTGAATGTGACATTGCGGTTATTCCTATTGATTTGCGGAATCCGCTGACTGTGGGAAAACCGGAGAACAAACTTATCTTGCTGTGGCGAATGGGGATGCCGGTTGTGACATCTGCCACTCCTGCTTATACGCGTGCAATGGATGAGGCCGGGATGTCGCTGACATGTAAGGATGACGTGGAATGGGAGACGAAACTTGAAACGCTAATTCTTAGTGAGGAAGCTCGCCGCGATGCAGGAAATCGTGGAAAGGAATACGTGCTTCGCCGTTTTAGCGAAGCTCTGATTCACGACCAATGGGATGCTGTTTTTCGCTCCATCGGTTTCGATTTTGCCGGCGAAAGTTCCCGCATTGCTTTCGGTTCGAATTGAGCCATGTCGATGGACGGTGAATCAAGATCTAAGCCCGGTAACGCTGATCTGGAGGTGATCAAGGCATTCGGGGAGGAATGGTCGCGATTCAATCAGGCCGAGTTGTCTGAACCGGATCGCCGGGCGATTTTTGACGATTACTTCCATCTTTTTCCTTGGGAACGACTATCTCTTCAAGCGGTTGGGGCCGACATCGGTTGCGGTAGCGGTCGTTGGTCGATGCTAGCGGCGCCGCGTGTTGGAGTCCTGCATTGCGTAGACCCAAGCGGCGCAGCGTTAGCGGTGGCACGCAGCAATCTGGGCTCATTCGGTAATGTGCGCTTCCACCAAGCCGGCGTGGAAGCACTGCCATTTCCCGATGAATCCCTGGATTTTGCCTATTCCTTGGGGGTGCTGCACCACGTCCCTGACACCGTGGAGGCCATCCGCAGCGTGGCAGCAAAACTTAAATCGGGGGCACCTTTTCTTATTTATCTTTATTATGCCTTCGACAACCGTCCTTACTGGTTCCGCCTGCTATGGCGAGTGAGCGACGTGCTGCGTCGAGTTGTGTCGCGACTTCCCTTCCCGCTGCGCTACGTAGCAAGCCAGGTAATGGCGGCATGCGTTTACTGGCCTCTGGCAAGGACAGCATTGCTGCTCGACCGGCTTGGGTGTCTGCCGGCGACCTGGCCACTTGCTTACTATCGCGACAAATCTTTCTACGTCATGCGCACTGATGCGCTAGACCGATTTGGCACCAAGTTGGAACAGCGGTTCACGCGTCGGCAGATACGTGAAATGCTGGAGACCTCCGGTTTTACAGATGTGCGTTTTTCCGAAGCACCGCCCATGTGGTGCGCGGTCTGTATCCGACGCTGAGGCGAACGCCATGTGTGGTCTCGCAGGATTCCTTTCCTTAGGTAGCTTGACGTCCGATGAGACAAACCGAGCCTATCTCATGGCCGCGGTCCTCCACCACCGCGGCCCGGATGACAGTGGGATGTGGGCTGATGGCGCAGCAGGGATAGCGCTGGCGCACCGCCGCCTTTCCATCCTCGATTTATCTCCTTCGGGACATCAGCCGATGGTGTCGCCCTCCGGCCGGTTTGTGATCGTCTTCAATGGAGAGATATATAACCATCTGAGCTTGCGCCAGGAACGTGGTGAGTTGCCTTGGCGCGGCCACTCCGACACCGAAACCTTGTTGGCCGGCTTCGAGGCGTGGGGCGTCGAGGCCACGCTGCAAAAAACAGTGGGGATGTTCGCCATTGCTCTGTGGGATCGAGAGGATCGCTCGCTTTACCTTGCGCGTGATCGGATGGGCGAAAAACCGCTTTATTACGGCTGGCAGAAGAATTGTTTTCTTTTCGGCTCGGAACTGAAGGCACTGAAAGTACACCCGGCCTTCGAAGGGGAGATCGACCGCGATGCACTGACTTTGTTGTTGCGGCACAACTATGTTCCGGCGCCTCATACTATTTATAAGGACATACATAAGCTGTTGCCTGGCACCATGATCCGGTTTTCGGCGGTGGACGGGAAAACTGTTGTCGGTGATGTGCCCAAGCCCTATTGGTCTATGCGTTCGGCAGTGGACAATTCCCTCGCTGATCCGTTTGTGGGTAGAGATCACGAAGCAGTTACTTCTCTAGAGGCGCGCCTCAAGCAGTCGATCGGGTTACAGATGATCGCCGATGTGCCGCTGGGTGCGTTTCTCTCCGGCGGAGTGGATTCCTCCACTGTCGTGGCGTTGATGCAGGCGCAGTCAAGCCGCCCCGTGAAGACTTTCACTATCGGTTTTGAAGAAGAGGGCTACAACGAAGCCGTATACGCCCGGGCGGTAGCTAAGCATCTGGGAACCGACCATACGGAGCTTTATGTTTCGTCAGATGAAACCCGGGCCGTGATCCCGCGATTGCCGACGCTCTACGATGAACCGTTTTCAGATTCCTCTCAGATACCGACTTTTCTGGTCTCCAAAATGGCGCGGCAGCATGTGACAGTTGCGCTGTCTGGAGATGGGGGAGACGAGTTGTTTGGCGGATACAACCGCTATTCTCTGATGAGCACGATATGGCGCTACGTCCGCAGAGTTCCTCGGGGCGTTCGCCATGCGGCCGTGTTGGCGATCCAGGCGCTACCACCCGAGACCTGGAATCGTGTTTGTGATCCCCTCGCCAGAATGCTTCCTAAACACCTGCGCGCGGTTCAGTTGGGCGACAAGGTGTACAAGCTTGCGGAGATCCTCGAGTGCGCAGACCCAGAGGCAATCTATTACGGACTGCTCTCTCACTGGAGGCAACCTGCGAATGTGGTCATAGGCGCCAATGAGCCTGATACCGTGTTGACGGATCCTCGAGCTTCCAAAGGGCTCCCTGACATCGAACAGTACATGATGTATCTGGATACGGTTAGTTACCTACCTGACGATATTCTTGTAAAGATGGATCGCGCAGCAATGGGCGCCAGCCTGGAAACGCGAGTGCCGTTTCTGGACCACCACGTGGTGGAGTTTGCCTGGCGCCTGCCGCTGTCGATGAAAATTCGAAATGGACAGGGCAAATGGATTTTGCGGCAAGTGCTTGATAAGTATGTGCCGAAGGCGTTGATTGATCGCCCGAAGATGGGCTTTGGGGTACCCATCGGCTCTTGGCTGCGTAGTCCTTTGCGCGAATGGGCGGAGGAGCTCCTGGGTGAAGAGCGTTTGCGGCGTGAAGGGTACTTCAACCCCGCGCCAGTTCGTCGCAAGTGGAACGAGCACCTGTCCGGGAAACGCAACTGGCAATACCATCTCTGGGATGTCTTAATGTTTCAGGCTTGGCTTGAGCATCAGAAATCCTGACCGATACTCCACGCCGATGACGCCAATCCTGCTCTTGGAAATTAACGAGATCCCTTGGCGTCTCCTCGATCGATACTTGGGACGGCCCGAGTTTCCTCACCTGAATAGATTCTTCGAGCAATCGGGTCACTACACGACCCTGGCAGTGGATATCGGCGAATTGTCTCCCTGGGTGACTTGGCCAACTGTTCATCGGGGAATGAACAACGAGAAGCACGGAATCAAGAATCTGGGACAGGATCCGTCTACATTCAAAGGCAAGCCGATCTGGCAGGAGATACGTGAACGTGGCGGCTCCATCGGAATTTGCGGCTCCATGCAAAGCTGGCCTCCGCTCGACCCGGGCGGAGGCGGCTTTTATGTGCCGGACACCTTCGCACACGATGAACGATGCTACCCGGCGTACCTCAATCCATTGCAGTCGTTCAATCTTTCACAGGTGCGCAGCAATGCCAGAGTAGTAAGCGACTCAATCCCTCGTGCAACGGATGTGCTGCGCATAGCGACCTCATCGCTAAAGTCTGGAGTAACGCTTCGCACCGGTGCAAGAATTGCGGCCCAACTCCTACGTGAGCGAATCGACAAGTCGTTTACGGCGAGGCGGCCGATTTTCCAGACCATCCTTTTTTGGGATGTTTTCCGCAAGCACTTCAAAGTGCACCGGCCGCCACAGTTGAGCACGTTCTTCACGAACCACGTGGCGGGCGTCATGCATCGTTACTGGAAGGACGTGTTCCCGGAGGATTTCCCGGAACAGTCTGGCAGCAATGGCGCGTCGTACGAGTGGCTGATGCGATTCGCTCTCGGCGTACTGGATGACATGCTCCGGGATGCGCTGGACTGGGCCGCCTCAAATCCAGATCTTGTGGTGGTCTTCGCCTCCAGCATGGGGCAAGACGCAGTACACCGCGGCTACCACGAAGGCGTGGAGTTGGTAGTGGAGGATCTCGCTTTGCTGATGGCACAGACGGGACTTTCTCGCTCGGAGTACGTCCCCCTATTGGCAATGGCGCCTCAGGTTGCCGTCGAGATCCATGACGAATCATTGCGCGTCAGAACGCGCTCGGTCCTGGAAGCGGCATACTGCGGAGACCACAGGCAGTTCATTCGAGTCCAAACCATCGGCCCCAGTCTGAGCATCACGGTTGCCACCCCACCCCTGAAAGACATGGCGTCCGATGGCTTCCACATCGCCGGCAAGCAGGTGAAGTGGAACGAAGCAGGAATTCGCAAGCAGGACATCGAGCCGGGAACCGGCTATCACATACCCGAAGGCTCCCTTGCCGTGTACTCCGGGCGACTTCGAGGAACTGCACCGATGCAAGCAAGGCCAAAGGTCAACGCCGACCGCATCAAGGATTGGCTGCTGGCTATCAGCAAGGACGGCCACAGCAGGATTCCCTCGCTCACGTCAGCCGCCGCGTGAAAGACAAAGTCGTACTCATCTCGAATACGGCCTGGTACATCTACAACTTTCGCCGTGGACTAATCAGAGAGCTGCAGCAGCAGGGGTATTCGGTTGTTGCCATCGCTCCGCCCGACGAGTACGCGGAGAAGTTGGCAGCAATCGACGCGAGATTCGTGCCTCTGCCGATGGACAACAAGGGAACCAATCCCATCAGGGACCTGCGCCTCGCCTTCGCCATCAGGCGGCTCTTGAAGCAGGAACGTCCCTGCTGTGCACTCACCTTCACCGTGAAACCCAATGTTTTCGGCGCCTTCGCTGCGAGATCCCTGGGCATCCCGGTGATCAGCAATATCTCGGGCCTTGGAACCGTGTTCATCAAGCGTACCTGGGTCACCATGGTGGTCGGAACCCTGTACCGTAGCTCGCTGAGGTTTGCATCCAAGATTTTCTTTCAGAACCCCGACGACCTTGAGCTCTTCGTCGGCAACCGCCTAGTCGATTCGTCCAAGTCACAACTGCTGCCTGGCTCGGGGGTCGACACCATAAGGTTTGCCCCGCCAACCCAACCAGACCAACCGAAAGGGCTCTTTCGATTCCTACTTCTTGGAAGATTGCTGTGGGACAAGGGCATCGGCGAGTTTGTAGATGCAGCAGCACAGGTACGAGGAAAGTTTCCAAACTGCGAGTTCGTGCTCATGGGTTTCACAGGCATGGACAACGCAACGGCGATACCGTTTTCGAAAATAGAGAACTGGCAGAAATCCGGACTGCTGACTTATGTGCCTCCGGCGGTCGACGTAAGGGATCAGTTAGCACAGGCGGACTGCGTGGTTTTGCCCTCATATCGCGAGGGCACACCCAAGGCCCTGCTGGAAGCCGCCAGCATGGCCAAACCGATAATTACGACTGACGTGCCCGGCTGCAGACAGGTCGTCGAAGATGGTGCGACCGGATTCCTTGTAAAGGTTCGCGATGCGACAGACCTCGCAGAGAAAATGGAACGAATGATCCGGTTAACAGAAGGCGAACGCGTAGCAATGGGACTGCGCGGCCGGGAGAAGATGATCCGCGAGTTTGATGAACGCATCGTGATCCGGGCGTACTTGCAGGCCGTGGAGCAATTTGCCCCGCGTCATGCGCAACAGCCCATCGGCTAGAATCCTCGCCACTGCCCAACTCGCCCCGGAGTCCGTGCGCCGGGGCAAGCCACTCACATGAACCTTCTTGTTACCGGCGCCGCCGGTTTCATTGGCTCCACGGTCGCCTCCGCGCTGCTTCGCCGCGGCGATATAGTTCACGGCGTCGACAACCTCAATGCCTATTACGACGTACGCCTCAAGGAGGCGCGGCTAGCGCGGCTCAAGGACAGTTCTAAGTTCACCTTCACCCTGCTCGACATCGCCGCGCGCGACAAGACCGCCGAGCTGTTTGCTTCACATAAGTTTGACGCGGTCGTTCATCTCGCAGCACAGGCCGGAGTGCGCTATTCGATGGAGAACCCCTACGCCTACGGCGACGCGAATCTGACCGGCTTTCTGAACATCCTCGAGGGTTGCAGGCACGCCAAGATCGGGCACCTGGTGTACGCATCCTCGAGCTCCGTCTACGGCTCCAACGCAAAGCTGCCGTTTTCGGAAGACGACAACGTGGATCACCCAATGTCCCTGTACGCTGCCACCAAGAAGGCCAATGAGTTGATGGCGCACAGCTACGCCCACCTTTACGGCCTGCCCTGCACCGGCCTGCGCTTCTTTACCGCCTACGGCCCGTGGGGACGGCCCGACATGGCGCTCTTCAAGTTCACGAAAGGCATACTTGCCGGTGAAGCCATTCCGGTCTTCAATCGCGGCGAGATGGTACGCGACTTCACCTACATCAACGACGTGGCGGAAGGCATCGTCCGGGTGATCGACCGGCCTGCCGCCCCGGACCCGAGCTTCAATCCCCTCTCCCCGACTCCCTCCACGAGCCGCGCACCCTACCGGGTGTTCAACATCGGTAACAATCACCCGGTGAATCTGATGCGCTACATCGAGGTGCTCGAAAAGTGCCTGGGCAGGAAGGCAAAGCTCGATCTGCTGCCCATGCAGCCGGGCGACATGCCGGCAACGGTCGCCGACGTATCGCACCTTCAGGAAGCAGTGGACTTCCGTCCCAATACCCCTCCGTCGAGGTAGGCGTCGCGCGCTTCGTCGAGTGGTACCGCAGCTACTACAAGGTTTGAGAAGAAATGAATTCTTCGACGTGCGTCGCAATCGTGGGGCTGGGCTACGTCGGGCTGCCGCTCGCCGTAGCCTTCGGCAGGAAATTTCCCACAGTGGGCTACGACCTGTCGAAGGAGAAGGTCGCGGCATATCGGGAAGGCCGGGACCCCACTGGCGAGGTACCCGAGGCGTCGTTCGGCCAAGCCTCTCAGCTGCAATGCACTACCGATCCTGCGCAACTCGCTAAGGCCGAGTTCATCGTCGTTTCAGTGCCAACCCCGGTGGACGGTGTGCGCACGCCGGACTTCGCACCACTGCGCTCCGCCAGCGAGACGGTGGGCGGAAACATGCGGCGCGGAGCGACCGTGGTGTTCGAGTCGACCGTGTATCCCGGTGCGACTGAGGAAGTCTGCGTCCCGATCCTGGAACGCGCCTCCGGCATGACGTGGAAGAAGGACTTCTTCGTCGGCTACTCGCCCGAGCGCATCAACCCGGGCGACAAGGAACACACGCTCGAGCGCATTGTGAAAGTCGTTTCGGGCGATACTCCCGATACGCTCCAGAAAGTTGCAGCCCTGTATGGCTCGATAATCCCCGCCGGCGTGCGCCGCGCCTCCAGCATCCAGGTGGCCGAAGCGGCCAAAGTCATCGAGAACACGCAACGCGACCTCAACATCGCGTTCGTGAATGAACTTGCCATCATCTTTCACCGCCTCGGGCTTGATACATCTGAAGTGCTCGACGTCGCCGGGACCAAATGGAACTTCCTGCCCTTCCGGCCCGGCCTCGTCGGCGGGCACTGCATCGGGGTGGACCCGTACTACCTGACCTACAAGGCGGAGCAAGTTGGCTACCACCCGCAGGTCATCCTCGCCGGACGCCGCATTAACGACGGCATGGGAAAGTACGTGGCCGAGCAGACGGTGAAGCAGATGATCCAGAACGGCGGAACCGTGAAGGGTGCTGCGATCAACGTGCTCGGCCTCACCTTCAAGGAGAACTGCCCGGACCTGCGCAATTCCCGAGTCGTGGACGTGATCGAAGAGCTGCGCAGCTACGGAGTCCAGGTGTGCGTGCACGATCCCGTGGCCAACCCTGCAGAAGCGAAGCACGAGTACGGAATCGAACTGCGCGATTGGCAGGCGCTGCCAGTCGCGGCCGCAACGATCCTTGCTGTGGCACACAAGGAATTTCTCGACCGTCCTATCTCGGATTTTGCTGCCAAGACCGTGCCCGACGGCTGCCTGGTGGACGTGAAGTCGAGGCTGGATCCCGATGCCGTGCGCGCACAAGGCTTGAGGGTCTGGCGCCTGTAGCCGAACCCACGCCCTTCGGGCGTGTCTTCTAATAGTCAGGCATGGTCATGGGATGCTCGAACGGGGGCCGCGGGGGCTAGAATCGACCTCCCGTTCGCCGATTGCGCCGACAACCCCAGTGGAAGCCGCCGTACTTGCGTTTCTCGCTTCCGCGATCATCGGCACGGCGATCGTGCTCACGCGCCGCTTTCACCAGCGCTTTTCGCTCGATCAGATTTCGATCTTCCGCCGCAAAATCCACACCGCCTCCGCCCCCCGCATCGGCGGCATCGCACTCGTCGCCGGCGTGGCGGCCGGCAGCCTCGCCCTCGAACCCGAAGCGCGCAGCACCGCGATCACCCTCGCTCTCTGCGGCATTCCCGCACTCCTCGGCGGACTGGGCGAAGACTTCACCCGCAAGGTCTCCTCCGTCGCGCGCCTCGTGTTCACCTTCATCGCCGCGGCGATCGCCTACTTCGTCCTCGACGCGAGCATCACCGACCTCGCCCTCCCGGGCAGCGCCTGGCTCCTCGGCTTCGCAATTCCCTCGCTCCTGTTCACCATGTTCGCCGTAGGCGGCCTCGCCCACGGCATCAACATCGTGGACGGCCTGAACGGCCTCGCCGGCTTCACCGCACTCCTGGTCCTCGGCGCGATCGCCTGGGTAGCAACGCAGGTGGGCGACCAGCCCATCGCACTGATCGCCCTCCTGGTCGCGGGCAGCGTGGCGGGATTCCTGGTCTGGAACTTCCCGCGCGGCGCGCTGTTCCTGGGCGACGGCGGCTCCTACTTCCTCGGCTTCCTCATCGCCGAGCTCGCGGTGCTGCTGGTGCACCGGAATTCCGACGT
>Ga0184615_10002189_pt1 | contig 10510 bp, 12 predicted proteins | sample PLM4_65_coex_FD_133134 | JGI IMG/M metagenome (GOLD analysis project Ga0184615, IMG submission 133134) | Groundwater sediment microbial communities from an aquifer in East River, Colorado, USA - PLM4_65_coex | ecosystem: Environmental > Terrestrial > Soil > Riparian zone | place: USA: East... | reverse complement strand
GTGTTCCGGCGCCGCCGCAGCGGCGAATGGGTCGAGGCGAGGGGCGCCCTGTTCTGTGAAACGAGTGACGGCAGAATCGCGGAGATGCGGATGTACTGGCATCGGAGGCCCTAGTCCACGGAACCGGAATCGAGGCACCCATACTGTCCCTGGGCGCGGACACTGAGCTCCGACCGTCGTCTGACTCAAGTTATTGCCCCATAGAATCTTACGTAATGCGCGAGGGTGGCACAAAACTGGATATTGCGCAGGCAGTTCGTCCGGTGTCCATTTGAAAGAGCAGTTCGATCGGCCGCAGTCCCGGAGGCCCGTATGATGATTCTCGTCGCAGCACTCTCCGCACTCAGCGGCTCGCCGAGCGAGGCCGCCGGGGAAGTCCGGCGCTTCGAAGGCGAACGTCCCCCGGTACACCTCTGGATGAACAACGATCGTCGCTACCGCGAAGGCGATCGGGTCCGGCTCCAGGTGGATGCCGACATCGACGGGTTTCTGCTGGTGCTCCACTTCGATCCCAACGGAAGGCTTCGAGTCCTCTTCCCACTCGACCCGCGCGACGACAGCCGGGTTCAGGCGGGGCGCCGCTACGAAGTGCGCGGCGAAACGTATGACGCCGCCTTCCGTGCCTCGGGAGACGGAACCGGGCTCATCTACACCGCGGTGTCGGAGGAACCCTGGCGTTTCGACGAGATCGTTCTCGCCGACCGCTGGGACTATACGCGGCTCGAGATCGACAGTCGCGCGGCCGATCCGGAGCCCGGGATCACCGAGCTCGTGCAGCGGCTCGCCGGTCCTCGGGGCTTCGACTATGACGTGATGGGGTATCGGGTGTACGGAGAGACCACTTACACGAGCTACAACACGTATGTGTATCCGGGCGGCCCGACGTACATCTACGACGATTACCTCTACTGCAACAATTGGAGCTGGCGCTACGACGGATGCCGTCGCTGGCCCTTCGACGGCGGCTGGTCATTCGGTTTGGGCTTCTACAATCCGTACTACTATGGCAGCTACGGCAGCTACGGCAGCTACTACCCCTACCGATACCGGTATGGATACGGGTATCCGTACTTCCCGTCCCGGCCGTCGTTTCCGTCAGGCAGGGCGCCGGTGCTGGTAGGGCGGCCGCGCAGCTACACCGTGGTGCCGAGAGGGAGCCTGGGCTCCGGCACGCGGGGGACATTCGGATCCGGCTTCGGTGGCTCGGTGACCGGTCCAGCAAGAGGACCCACTCGCGTCTCGTCGCCGGCGTACGATGGTCGTGCACGGGGTCCCGCGCGCCCGGCGGGTGGGGTGGTGGGACGTGGGCCCAACAACAATTCGAGAGCCCCCGCGGCTTCTCCCCCTCCCGCGCGGCGCTCTCGTGGCGCAGATGTTCTCAACGCGCCGCGGACGCGCGGCCCCGACCGGTCGGAGCCATACCGCGGCTTCAGTCGGCCCGAGCGGGTTGCTCCGTCGGGTCGCGAGGCGCCACGGGCACGGCCCGAAGGTCGTGAGGCACCCCGGGCACGGTCCGAACCATCACGGGAAGCGCCGCGCGAGCGCTCCCAGCCGGCGCGGCGCGAGCCGAATCGCGCCAGCGCCCCGCCTCCGCGAAGTCAGGGACCGAGGCAATCCGCGCCACAGGCGTCGAGCAGCGGCAGTCGGGGCGGGAATGGTGGGGGAAATGGGAGATCGAGAAGGCCGTAACTGGATGCTGGTTTCTGGATGCTGGATGCTGGGGTGGACCGTACCAGCATCCAGCATCAATCCTCAGCTCCCCGCTCTGCGACGAGCGTAATCCAGCCCCCACTCCATCAGGTCTGCTCCTCTCAAGCCGATCCGCATTGCGGACTCCACCGCCTCGTCCTCAGCCATTCCCTTGTCGAGGATGAAATAGGGGAGGAGCGCGCCCGCCACCCGGTTGGCGCTGGCGCAGTGGAATAGCAGCGGGCGGCCCTGATCGGCACTTCGTCGCACGGTTGCCAGGACCCGATCCATCATTCCGTCATCGAGTGAGCCCTGCCGCACGCTGATGTTCACGTATTCCATGCCGAGCCCGCGGACCAGCTCGGCCTCCTCGAACGGTCGCGCCTCCATCGGGTCACGAATATCGAGGACGACTTCTCCCCCCGCGGCCTTGAAAGCCTCGAGCGCGGCGGCACTCGGCTGGCCCGCGGTGGCGAGACCGGGAAGAGGGAGAGATGCGTTGGGGACGCCGGAGAGGGCCTCGAGGAGGCTGGGCATGGGACAATACTAATTGCTAACCGCTAACTGCTAACTGCTGACGACTACCCGGGGGGGCCGGGCAGCCGTTAGCTGCTTGCTGATAGCTATCTTCCAGCATGCTCCGTCTCGCGATCGCCCAACTCAAGCCCTTGAAAGGGGCCTACGCGCGCAACCTGGCCCGCCTGGGTGAGTTGCTCGGCACTTTTGCCGGGGACCCCGAGCCCCCCGACCTCCTGATCCTTCCGGAAACTGCCCTCACCGGCTACTTCGTCGAGGGCGCGGTGCGAGAGCTGGCCCGGAGCGCCGACGACCTCTACGCCGATCTCTCCCGGCTGCACCAGACTTCAGGGGCGCCGCCGCTGGACATCGTGGTCGGCTTTTATGAGATCTGGCGCACCCGGCTCCACAACTCGGCCCTGGTTGCGTCGCTGGGCGGTGCCGACGCGGGGATCCGCCACGTGCATCGCAAGGTGTTCCTCCCGACCTACGGCGTCTTCGACGAAGAGCGATTCGTGGAGCCGGGGCGGTCGGTTCGTGCGTTCGACACCCGCTGGGGCCGGGCGGCGGTGATCATCTGTGAAGACGCCTGGCACTCGCTGGTGCCCACCATAGCCGCACTCGAGGGGGCGCAACTGGTGATGATCGTCAGCGCGAGTCCTGCGCGCGGACTTGCGCCCGACCAAGGGGGAGAGGAACGCCCGGCAAGCCTGCTCCGCTGGGAGCGCACGGTTCAGGCGATCGCCGGCGAGCATGGGATCTACGTCGCGCTGGCGCAGCTCGTCGGATTCGAGGGCGGAAAGGCGTTTCCCGGCGGATCCCTGGTAGTCGGCCCGCGCGGCGACGTGCTGGCGCGGGCGAAGGTCTTCGAGGAGGACCTGCTCAGGGTGACGGTGGAGCTCGAGGAAATCCCCCGGGTGCGGGCCGACCTGCCGTTGCTGTCCGATCTCGAGATGCGGCTTCCGCACTTGCTGGATGAGCTCGCGGGAAGGCCGCGGGAAGGCAGCGCGCTGGACAATGGCGCTCGGAGTCATCCTGCCGCCCAGCCGCCCACCCGCCCTTCCGCCCGATCCCCCCAGCCATCCCGGCTCGGATCTCGGAGCGATCCGCTCGCCATCGATCCCGAGCTCACTCGCCGCTGGCTGGTCGAGTTTCTGAAGGATGAGGTCGTGCGCCGGCGCGGATTCACCCGGGCCGTCGTGGGACTCTCCGGCGGGGTGGATAGCGCCGTCGTCGCGCACCTCGCGGCGGAAGCGCTCGGAGCGGCGAACGTGACGGCGCTTCGCATGCCGTACTGCACCTCCAGTCCCGAGTCGCTCGCGCACGCCGGCCTGGTGATCGAAGCGCTCGGACTTCCCGCCGAGACCATCGACATCTCCGCCGCCGTGGACGGGCTCGTTGCCGGTCTCGGCGATCGCCCGGACCCGGTACGGTTGGGAAACATTTGCGCGCGGCTCCGGATGACCGCGCTGTTCGATCGCTCGGCGTCGCTCCGGGCACTCCCGCTCGGCACCGGGAACAAGACCGAGCGCCTGTTCGGCTACTTCACCTGGCATGCCGACGATACACCCCCGGTCAACCCGATCGGCGACCTGTTCAAGTCCCAGGTTTGGGCGCTCGCCCGCCACCTCGGTGTGCCCGAGGCTATCGTGCGGAAGACGCCGACCGCCGATCTGGTCGAAGGCCAGACCGACGAAGGCGACTTGGGCATCAGCTACGCGAAGGCCGATGCAATTCTGCACTGGCTGCTCACGGGATATCCCGCCGACGCCATCGCCGCGGCGGGCTACACCGCCGACGAGGTCGAGCTGGTTCGCGGCCGACTCGACTCGACCCACTGGAAGCGAAAGCTGCCGACGGTGGCGATGGTGAGCCAGACTGCGATCGGGGAGTATTATCTCCGACCTGTAGATTACTGATTGGCCAGCCGAAAGGACACAAGTGGTTCCAGACTCGCGCACCATGTCCTTCTCCCGTGGCGAGATCACGACCTTCGTGATGCCCCACATGCAAAACGTGCTGGGCGACCTGTTCGGCGGCCATCTCATGGCGCTGGTCGATCAGGCGGCGGCGGTGGCGGCGATCCGGCATGCGGGCGGCCCGGCGGTGACCAAATCGATCGACCGCCTGGACTTTCACCAGCCGATTCCGGTGGGCGCCCTCGTCACCTGCTACTCGACCGTGGATTACGTCGGCAACAGCTCGATGGACATCACGGTCAATGTGTTTTCCGAGCAGGTGAGCACCGGCGCCCGCGAGCATACCCACACCGCGCATGTGGTCTTCGTCGCGATCGACCTGTCGCGGAGGCCGAAGCGGGTGCCCCGCCTCATACCCGAGACCGATGAGGAGCGGGCTCGCTACGAGGAGGCCCGGGCACGGCACGAGTCGCGGCAGCGCGGGTGACCAGTGGCGAGGCGGCAGCGCCGCCGAAGCAATCCCGCGTTATCGCGGTGCTCTCGGGGGGCGGGGCCAAGGCGGCGGCGCACCTCGGTGCGATGCGAGCGCTGCTGGCGGCCGGGATCGTGCCGACGCACTACGTCGGGACCTCGATGGGCGCCGTCATCGCGAGCGGTCTCGCGGCGGGGCTCTCGCCCGATCAGGGAGCCGAGCGGCTGCTCGCGGTCAGGCAACGGGACATTTTCGCCGTCGATCGCACGGCGATCATCCGCGGGTTATGGTCCCGCGCGCTGCTGCGCCCCGAGCCGTTCCGCAAGACGCTGGAGGCGCTGCTTCCCGTCGCCCGATTCGACGAGCTGGTCGTCCCGCTCTCGGTGACCGCGACCGATCTCGACCGTGGCGACCAGCTGGTGTTCGGGGCCGGCGGAGAGGACGTGCCGCTGCTGGATGCGCTCTGCGCGAGCTGCGCGCTGCCGCTCTTCTTTCCTCCGTTCGAGCTCAATGGCCGGCGCTGTGCCGACGGAGGTCTGCGCGCCGTCGTGCCTCTCGCCGTCGCCGCGGGCATCCCCGCCGATCTCGTCGTGGCGATCGATGTCGGCTCGGGCTTCGACATGTTGCCGCCGGAGCGCGCCGGTCCGGAGCCGCCGGCGCTGATCCGGCTTTCGGGGGACGCCCAGCGGGTCCTGATGGCGAGCAACACCGCGCTCGCCCGCGCGCTCTGGGAGAGCACGCCCGGCCGGGCGCCGCTGCTCTGGATTCGTCCACGCGTGCGCCTGGGTGAAACATTCGCCGTCGACCAGCTCAAGTGGTACCTGGCGGAAGGTGAACGCGCCGCAATCTCTGCGCTCGCGGCGCGCAAGACTTGACCTTCCGGCCTTCCTGTCGAATGTTAGGTATACACCCTCACAACGATGGCGGAGGATGACGTGGAAGAAGCGCGCATCTTCACCCTCGAAGAAGCGGAGCGTACGCTCCCGCTTCTGCGGCGGATTCTGACCGACCTTCGCGCCGAATACCGCGTCTGGCAGGATGCCGGCGCGGAGTACGAGCTGCTCGCCGCCGGCGCACGCGCGGACCGGGGAGAGACCGAGGAGCTCCTGGCGGCGCGGCGCGCCATGACCGAGTCGGCCGACCGGATCAGCGGATTCCTCGACGAGATCGCCGCCATCGGCTGCCTCTTCAAGGGCTTCGACGCCGGGCTGGTCGACTTCTATACCCTGCGCGAGGATCGCCTCGTCTTTCTCTGCTGGCGCGTCGACGAGGACCACATCACGCATTGGCACGACGTGGAGTCGGGCTACGCCGGCCGTCAGCCGGTGGACTCCACATTTCTCACGACCACGCTGTCGTGAGGCACCTGCTCCTCTTCGTCCACGACCTCGGGTTCGTGCTCTGGATGGGCGGCAGTTTCGCCGCGATGGGCACCGGGATGCTGATGCAGCAGCTGGCCCGGAACGAGCTGGGCGGGGCGATGGCGGTGCAGGGAAGATTGCTGCGCGGCATGACGCTCCCCGGGGTCGTCATGGTGGTGCTCTCCGGACTCCTCATGACGCTGCGGCTCTACGGCGCCGCCAGTGCCGTCAGCGGTTTCCCGATGTCGCTGATGCTGATGCAGGCCGCCGGTCTCCTCGCCGCCGGGATCACACTCGTGGTGACGGTGCCCACCCTCACCCGGCTTCTGCGGCTCGATCCCGTCGGGCCGCACGCGGCGCTCTTCGACGCGCTCCGGCGCCGGATGAGGATGACGGAGATCATCGCGGGGGCGCTGGCTGTTGTCGCACTGATCGGCGGGGTGCTACTGCGGTGAGACGTGAGACGTGAGACGTGAGAGGGAAAATGCCGTCATCTCTCGCCTCTTACGTTTCCTGCCGGTGATGCACGCGAGTACGACGGGACACTCCCCGCACTTCGCTATTCTGGCAGTACAGATTGTCGCCCCCAGCTCCATGATCGCCTGATTGAACGTCCACGCTCGCGGGCCCGGCGTGGAGTTCAGTCGCGCAGCGGTGTTCCGGAGTTTCCGTTCTCCCGCGGCGTTCGTCGCGGCGCGAGGATGGAACGCCCGCCGGAGCACCCGCGCGACGTTGGTGTCGATCGCGGGGACGGCCTGCTCGAAGGCAAAACTCGCCACGGCGCCCGCGGTGTAACGGCCGATACCGGGGAGGAGCCGCAGCGTTTCCACGTCGTCCGGAATCTGCCCGCCGTGCTCACCGATCACATCCCGCGCGAGCCGGTGCAGGTTCGCGGCTCGGCGGTAGTACCCCAGCCCATCCCAAGCCTCCCGGACCCGTGCGGGCCGCGCCCGAGCGAGGGCCTCGACCGTCGGAAATGTCGCCAGGAATCGGCGGTAGTACGACTCGACTCGCGCCACCTGGGTCTGTTGCAACATGACTTCGGACACGAGGACGCGATACGGATCGCGGGTACGACGCCAGGGAAGGTCCCGACCATGGCGCCGGAACCACGCGAGGAGCTTGCGTTGGAAGAGTGAGTCGCGTTGGATCGGGGTGGACTTCGGGGGCATGGGAGCCCAAGATAAGGAGCCCTTATGACGTCTGCCATCCTGCAGCTCCCGCGGCTCACCGGCCGGCTGTTTCTCGGCTTCCTGGCGCAATTCGGCCGGTTGAGCCTCCTGGTCGTCGAGCTCGTGAGGGGCCTGAGCGAGGTGCGCATCTGGGTGCCGCGCACCGTCACCGAGGCCGCCACCGTGGGAGTCGGCTCGCTGCCCATCGTCTTCGTGATCGCGGGATTCGCGGGCACGGTCACGGCCCTCCAGGCGGGCTACCAGTGGCAAACAAACCTGCCGCTGTACGTGCTGGGCACGTTGATCGTGGAGAATATCGTGCTGGAGCTGGGCCCCGTGCTCATCGGCCTCGTGCTGGCGGGGCGGATCGGCGCCCGCTACGCCGCCGAGCTCGGCACCATGCGGGTGACCGAGCAGATCGACGCGCTCGAGTCGTTGGGCCGGTCGCCGGCGTCCCACCTGATCATCCCGCGGGTGCTCGCCGCCACCCTGATGCTGCCGGTCCTCGTGATCATCGCCGACGTGGTGGCGATCGGCGCTGGCTGGATCAGCGTCAAGCAGGTGCTACCGGTGACCGATGCGGACTTTACCTACGGCGCGAGGTACTTCTGGCGGCCGTTCGACGCGTACTACTCGATCATCAAGGCGACCAGCTTCGGCTTCGCGATCGGCCTGATTTCCTGTTACATGGGTTTCAACACCAAGCAGGGGGCGGAGGGGGTGGGAAAATCCACCACCGCGGCGATCGTCGCCAGCTCGGTAGTGATCCTGCTCATCAACGCGCTCCTCGCCAGGTTTCTGCTCACCGCATGATCGAGCTGCGCGGGGTCAAGAAACGCTTCGGCGAGCAGGTGGTCCTCGACGGGGTGGACTTCGAAGTGCGGGAAGGAGAGACCCTCGCGCTCCTTGGGCCTTCCGGCACCGGCAAGAGCGTGCTGCTCAAGCACATCAACGGTCTCATCCGTCCCGACGCCGGCAAGGTGATGGTGGACGGGCGCGAGGTCGCCACGCTGCATCGGAAGGAATTGTCCGAGCTCCGCACCCGGATCGGCTATGTATTCCAGAACGGCGCCCTGTTCGATTCCATGAACGTCTTCGAGAACGTTCGGCTCGGGCTGTCGGATGTGACGAAGTTCAATGATCTGGAGTATGCCAGGACCCGCGTGGCGGAATGTCTCAAACTGGTCAACCTGACTCCCGAAACGATGGACAAGTTTCCGGCCCAGCTTTCCGGTGGTATGCGCAAGCGCGTGGGCATCGCCCGGGCGATCGCCGGCGCGCCGAAATACCTCCTGTACGACGAGCCCACCTCCGGTCTCGATCCGGTCAACGCGGACATCATCGACGAACTGGTAAAGCGGCTGGACCAGGAGCTCGGGGTCACCAGCGTGATGGTCACCCACGACGTGCGGGGCGCCTTCAACGTCGCCGACCGCATCGCCTTGCTCTCCGACGGCAGAATCGTGCTGCAAGGGACTCCCGAGGAGTTCCGGCAATCGAACGACCCGAAAGTGAAAGCGTTTCTCGAGCGCGATTTCGAAAACTCCTCCTTCGCCGCCTGAACGGGACCCATGGATCTCCATTACAAGCAGGAAGCGACGGTGGGAGCGCTGGTGCTGGTTGGCGCCCTGCTGTTCATCGGCGGGCTGATGTGGCTCGGCGGCAAGCGGTTCTCCCGCGAGCCGACCGTCGCCGTGCAGTTCACCGATGCGGGGACGCTCAAGCGCGGCTCGCCGATCAAAGTCTCCGGGGTGCAATTGGGGATCGTGGACGGCATCGAGTACCGGGGCTACGGCAAGGTCCTGGTGCGCCTTCACCTCGACGAGGAAGTGCAGCCGAGGCGCGACGCGGCGGCCGAGCTTGCGTCGGTTGGACTGGTTGGCGACGCGATGATCAACTTCAATCCCGGCTCGTCGCCGGAGCCGCTCCCGGCCGACGCCGTCATCGTGGGCACCGTAAAGCGCGGCTTCATGGACATCGGTACGGAGCTCGGCGATCAGGCCAGGGGGGTGCTCTCCGGCGTCGAGGCGATCAAATTCAAGGAGGTCTCGGAGGATCTGCGCCGGTCGCTCCAGGCCTTCGAACGGCTGGCCGGTGTCTATTCCAACACGACGACGGGACCGATTTCCCAGCTGACGACGACCATGCAGGGATTGAGAGCAGTGAGCGCGCGGATCGATTCGGTGCTGCTGGCCGCGCAACTCGACCGGACCGCCCGCACCGCCGACTCCCTTATGGCCAACCTCGCCAAACTTTCCGCCTCGGCGCAGTCGACCGCGAGCCAGCTCGATTCGATCCTCGCCAAGGTGAACCGCGGCGAGGGCACCATGGGCAAGTTCGTCGCGGACACGCTGCTCTATCAAAATACCCAGCGGTTGGTGAAATCGCTCCAGGAATTTGTCGACGATCTCAAAAGGAATCCGGGGAAAATCGGCATCACCGTCCGGATCCCATAACGCCTCGCCTATGGCCCCCGGCCCGGCGCCCTGGGCGGCTCCGGAATTGCATCACCGCAAGCCCATGATCCCGTCCCGGGTCTTTCTCGCGACACTGCTCGCCGTCGGGTGCTCCTCTCCCGTCGCACCCGACCCCTCGGCATTCGGGGCGCGCTATGAAATCCGGGCGGAGCCGGATCCCCCGGCGCTCGCCGGCCAGACGCTGAGTGTCACGCTCCAGTATGGGGGATGCAGCGGCAATCACGAGTTCGAGCTGCGGCACCGGATGACTTCCAGCAGCGGCGCCGACATCTGGCTGCGAAAGACCACCCCCGATCAGCCCTGTGACATGCTCGTGATCGAGCGGCGGAGTTTCGTGCTTTCCGGTTCGCTGAGTATCACTCCGTCTCTCCGGCTGCTGGGGCCGGAGGGAACGCAATTCGAGCTCAGGCCCTAGGGAGCCGCTCGCGCTTCGCTACGCTCTCCACACCGCTCCGCACGACGCAATCAGCGCTTCGGCCTCCTTGGGACCCCAGCTCCCCGCCGGGTACGTCGGCGGCTCCCCGGTCTCCGCATCCCAGGCCTGGACGACCGGATCGACCACCTTCCACGCCGCTTCGGTGGCGTCCGCCCGGATGAACAGCGTCGGATCCCCTGCCATGCAGTCGAGCAGGAGAGTTTCATACGCGTCGTGGTCGGTGGGTCCGAATGCTTCGGCGTAGCTGAAGTCCATCCGCACCTCGGTCATCCGCATTCCCGCCCCGGGGACCTTGATCCGGAATGCGAGCGAAAGTCCCTCGTCCGGCTGCACCTGAATAGCAAGGACGTTCGGCTCGATGGTCCGCCCGCTCGCCGGAAACATGAGGTGGGGCGGCGCGCGGAACTGGATGGCAATCTCGGTGTCCCGCCGCGCCAGGCGCTTGCCGGAGCGCAGGAAGAAAGGCAC
>Ga0184615_10002188_pt1 | contig 10518 bp, 6 predicted proteins | sample PLM4_65_coex_FD_133134 | JGI IMG/M metagenome (GOLD analysis project Ga0184615, IMG submission 133134) | Groundwater sediment microbial communities from an aquifer in East River, Colorado, USA - PLM4_65_coex | ecosystem: Environmental > Terrestrial > Soil > Riparian zone | place: USA: East... | reverse complement strand
GTTCACATCGGCCGCGAACTTGCTGCTGGTGATGTCGAATAGCGAACCCGGGAAGCCCACGTGGCCGAGCCGGATCGTGACGGGCTGCTGGGCCCCGGCCGCGGCGGGCCAGAGTCCTGCGGTCAGCATGGCGATGCCGAGTACTAGGGACAGTTTCACGTGCTTCATGGTCTCCTCCTTTGTTAGAGTCGGGCGGCAGATGCGGTCGCGCCCGGCGCCAGCGGGCGCGGACGGTTAACTTAGCCGGAAAGGCCCCGTTTCACAAGGGTCCGTGCAATCTCGCATTGCGGGACGGCCCCGATCAAGGATGAAGGATGAGGGATGAAGGATGACCCCCGCAGTGCGGGAGTCCAAACCAGCCCATCCCTCCGCCTTCCGCCTTCATCCTGGGTGCCACACATCACCCATCACGCTTCACTGAAGGGGAATCTTCGCCGCCCGTATCACCTTCGACCACTTCTCGGTCTCGGACCTGAGGTAGGCGGCGTAGTGCGCGGCTGTGGAGGGGATCGGCTCCACGCCCTGGGCGATGTAGCGCTGCCGGATCTCCGGATCGTTGAGTGCGGCTACCGTTTCCTTGTTGAGCCGGTTGACGATCGCCCGCGGGACGCCGGCCGGCGAGAGCAGACCGTACCACGTGCTGTACTCGTAGCCGGGAACGCCGGACTCCGCGACCGTCGGCACCTCGGGCAGCGGCCCGGCGCGCTTGAGGCTGGTCACGGCGAACGCGCGCAGGCGCTCGGCCTTGACGTGCGGCAGCGCGGAGGCGAAGGTCGAGAAGAACGCCGAGATCTGGTTGCCGAGCAACGCCGTCAGCGCCGGGCCGGTCCCCTTGTACGGAACGTGCACGAGCTCGATCTTCTGGGACATCATCAGGAGCTCCATCGCAAGATGCGTGCCCGCGCCGGTGCCGGCCGAAGCGTAGGTGAGCTTGCCCGGCTGCGAGCGCGCCAGCGCAATGAATTCGTTGAACGACTTTGCCGGCAGCGACGGGTGGGCGACCAGGATGTTCGGCTGGTCGCTCACCAGCGAGATCGGCGTGAAATCGCGCAGCGTGTCAAATGGCAGCTTCTTGTAGAGCGCCGCGTTGAACGCCATGCTGATGTTGCCGAGCAGCAGGGTGTAGCCGTCCGGGTTCGATTTTGCGACGATCTCGGTGCCGACGACGCTGCCCGCGCCCGGCCGGTTATCGACCACGACCGTCTCCTTGAACGTCTTGCCGAGCGCTTCAGCGAGGATGCGGGCGCTGATGTCGGTGCCGCCCCCGGGCGCGAACGGCGCCACGAGGCGGATCGGCTTGGTCGGGTATGGCTGTGCGCCAGCGGAGACTGCCGCAAGCAGCGCGGCGGCGCACAGCATGAGGCGTGAATAGTGAATCGTGAGGCGTGAATTGACCATTTTCTCCTCGTATACGCGTGAAATTACCGGGTTGAGCCGATTGCTGTCAGAAGGAAGGCTTCATGTCGTTATGCGTGCTCGATTCACGAGTCGCGATCCGCGAGTCACGATCTTCGGGTGTCAGTCGACGCTGACACCCGCCCCCCGCGCTTTCTCAACGAGAAGGTCGCGGGCCGAGAGCATGTCGCCGAGCGAGCCGAAGGCGTTGGTGTAATGGCCCCTGTAGCCCTTGCCCTCGACCAGCTTGAACATCTGGCCGAAGTCGAGATTGCCGGCGCCCGGCGCGAGGTGGATTTCGTGGCCGTTGCGGTAGCAATCGGCGAGCCGCACTTCGCCCACCCGCTTGAAATCGAGCGCCTCGACGAACCCCTCGATCCCTTCCGGCACGAGGTGAGCGTGGTTGGCGGTGAAGGAGAGCTTGAAGGCGGGCGACTGGATGTCCCAGTAGTACTGCCACTCCTCGACGGTATGCGCGAGGTAGTGCACCTCGGCGTCCTCCGGCTCCTTGTTGAGGTTCTCGAGCAGGACCAGCGCTTTCCTCTTCTCGGCGTGGGCGACGACGCGCTGCAGCCGTTCCCGCCCGGCCTTCATGCGCATGGCCTTGTCCTTCGTGAAATGGTAGCCGGCGTGCACCACCATCCAGCTGGCGCCGAGCCTGGGGAAGAGGTCCACGTGGCGCTTCAGGTATTCGGTGACCGCATCCGCCACGTGGGGCGAATACTCGGCGACGTTCACCGCCGAGTTGGTGTGCAGCCCGAGCTTGATGCGGCGCTTGTCGAGCTGCTTGTGCACGGCCAGGCAGCGCTTCGCGTCGAAGGTGGTCAGCGCGTTCTCCGCCGTGTCGAGCTGGACATCGATGAACCGCACGCCGTTCGTCGCCGCCCATTCGATGCCTTCCTCGAGGCGGATCCTTCTTCCCAAATCGACCCCGATTCGATCGCGCAGCTTCATAAATGCGTGAATCGTGATTCGTGAGTCGTGATTCGTGGCTGGTGGGTCATGTTTCGTGAATCGCGGTGGGCGATTCGTTTCTCAGGGTGCTTCGCGCGGAGCGCCTGGCTCAGGCCGGGGCTTGGGTCAAATCACGAATCACGAATCACGACCCACGCCGTTCAGCGGGGCCGGTTCAGGCGGCGCGCGCTTTGGCGCCGCCCTTCGCTTGCGCCTGCCCGCCGCGCACGAGGTAGTCCATCGCCGCATCCGCCCCGCCTTTTTCATGCGGAACCCGGGCAAGCTCCAGCCCCATCTCAACCCCACACAGGGTTCCGCATAGCATGAGATCGTTGAAGTCGCCGAGGTGGCCGATGCGGAACACCTTGTCGCGGAGTTTCGTCAGTCCCGAGCCGAGGGAGAGGTTGAAATGATCGAGCGCCACCTGCCGGAACGCGATCTCGCTGTGACCCTCCGGCATCCGCACCGCGGTGAGCGAGCTCGAGTACTCGGCGGGGTTCGCGCACAGGATCTCGAGCCCCCACGCGCGCACCGCGCGGCGCGTCGCCTCGGCGTGGCGGTCGTGGCGCTTGAAGACGTTCTCCAGCCCCTCTTCGTCCAGCATCTTCAACGCGACGCGCAGGCCGTAGAGGAGATTCGTCGCCGGCGTGTACGGGAACCAGCCGTCCTTGTTCGCGGCGATCATCTCCTCCCAGTTCCAGTAGGAGCGCGGGAGCTTCGCCTGTTTCGCGGCGGCGAGCGCCTTGTCGGACACGGCGTTGAACGAGAGCCCGGGCGGCAGCATCAGGCCCTTCTGCGAGCCGGCGACAGTGACGTCCACGCCCCACTCGTCGTGGCGGTAGTCGATGGAGGCGAGCGAGGAGATAGTGTCCACCATGAAGAGCGCCGGGTGCTTTGCGCGGTCGATGGCCTTCCGCGCTTCGCCGATGCGCGAGGTGACGCCGGTGGAAGTCTCGTTGTGCACGACCATCACCGCCCTGATCTGCTTGCCCGTGTCCTCCGCAAGCTTCGCCTCGATCGCAGCGGGATCGGCTCCATGCCGCCAGTCGCCGGGGATCAAGACCGGATCGAGCCCAAGGCGCTTCGCCATGTTGAGCCACAGCGTCGCGAAGTGGCCGGTCTCGACCATGAGCACCTTGTCGCCGGGCGAGAGCGTGTTGACGAGCGCCGCCTCCCACGCGCCGGTGCCGGAGGCGGGGAAGATCACGACCGGGCTATTGGTCTTGAAGACGCGCTTCAGGGCCGCCAGCACTTCCTTGCTCATTTCCTGGAATTCCGGCCCGCGGTGGTCCACGGTGGCGTGGTCGATCGCGCGCAATACGCGCTCCGGCACGTTGGTCGGGCCCGGAATCTGCAGGAAATGGCGGCCGCTTTGATGTGTCATGTCTCGCCTCGTGGTGGCTGCGCTATTATAGGGCGGAAAGCGTGAATCGTGATTCGTGAGTCGTGATTCGACCAACCCGCTTTTTGGGTCACGCCTCACCATGTCACGCCGCACCGCGTCACGCCACACCAGGTCACGCATTCTTGATTATGGCGCGCTCGATTACCCCGGGTGATTCGGCCCTCGCGGCGCGGCTGCGTCGAGAGATCAAGGGCGCAGTATTGTTCGACGCCGCCTCCCGCGGGCGCTACTCGACCGATGCGTCGATCTACCAGATCGAGCCGGTGGGCGTGGTGGTGCCGCAGACCGAGGAAGACGCGCTCGCGGCGCTGCGCATTGCGATCGAGGAGGGCGTGCCGGTGCTCGCGCGCGGCGGCGGCACCTCGCAGTGCGGGCAGACCGTCGGCGCCGCGCTCGTCATCGACCATTCCAGGCATCTCAACCAGGTCGTCGCTTTCGACCGGGACGCGCGCACCGCCACCGTGCAACCCGGCGTCGTGCTCGACCAGTTGAACGCGTACCTGAGGCCGCACGGGCTGTGGTACCCGGTGGATGTCTCGACCAGCGCGCAGGCGACGATCGGCGGCATGGCGGGCAACAACTCGTGCGGCTCGCGCTCCATCCGTTACGGCAACATGGTGCACAACGTGCGCGCAATCGACGCCGTGCTCGCCGACGGATCGGGCTACGAGTTCGGGGAAGTGCCGGCGGGCGAGGGCCGGCTCGCCGGGCCGAAGGGCTACGTCGAGCTGGTGAAGAAGATCCGCGCCATCGCCGCGCGCGAAGCCGGGGAGATTGAGCACCGGTTGCCGAAGCTCCTGCGCCGCGTCGGCGGCTACAACCTCGACATGCTGTCGGGCGAGTCATTCAACATGTCGCACCTGCTGGTGGGATCGGAAGGCACGCTTGCGTATTCGCGCCGCCTCCACCTCAACCTCTCGCCACTGCCCAGGCACAAGACGCTCGGCGTCTGCCATTTCCCGGCGTTCTACAAGGCAATGGAGTCGGCGCAGAACATCGTGAAACTCGCGCCCGTCGCCGTGGAGCTCGTGGACCGGACCATGATCGGGCTCGCGCGCGGCAATCCCGCGTTCCGCGCGACCGTCGGGAAGTTCATTCAGGGCGACCCGGACGCGATCCTGCTGGTGGAATTCGCCGGCGACGACCGCGACGAGCAGTTGCGCAAGCTGCGCCAGCTCGGCGAGCTGATGGGCGATCTCGGACTCCCGGGCGGCGTGGTCGAAATCACCGACGCCGCCCTGCAGCGCGACGTGTGGGAAGTGAGGAAGGCGGGACTCAACATCATGATGTCCATGAAGGGTGACGGCAAGCCGGTCTCCTTCATCGAGGATTGCGCGGTGCCGCTCGAGCACCTCGCCGAGTACACCGACCGCCTCACGCGCGTGTTCGAGAAGCACGGCACGAAGGGCACCTGGTACGCGCACGCTTCCGTCGGCTGCCTGCACGTCCGGCCCATCCTCGACATGCGGGCCGACGGCGCCATCAAGATGCGCGCCATCGCCGAAGAGGCGGCGGAACTGGTCCGGCACTACAAGGGCGCCTATTCCGGCGAGCATGGCGACGGGCTGGTGCGCTCGGAGTGGATCGAGCCGTTCTTCGGCCCGAAGCTGACGCGCGCGTTCGGCGAGATCAAGGGCCTGTTCGATCCGAAGGGGCTGATGAACCCCGGCAAGATCGTGCGGCCTTCGAAGCAGGACGACCGGACGCTCTTCCGCTACCCGCCCGGCTACCGCACGATCCCGGTCAAGACTGCGCTCGACTGGTCGGAACACGAGACCGGCGCGGGACACCGGGGGGACGGCTTCGCCAAGGCGGTGGAGATGTGCAACAACAACGGCCACTGCCGCAAGTTCGACGCCGGCACCATGTGCCCCTCGTACCGAGTCACGCGCGAGGAACGGCATCTCACGCGCGGGCGCGCGAACACGCTGCGGCTCGCGCTCTCCGGCCAGCTCGGCCCGGACGCGCTCGGCTCCGAGGAGCTCCACGCGACGCTCGAGCTCTGCGTCTCGTGCAAGGGCTGCCGGCGCGAGTGCCCGACCGGCGTGGACATGGCGAAGATGAAGGTGGAGTTCCTCCATCACTATCGACAACGCCATGCGTTGTCGATCAAAGAGAGGCTGGTTGCCAATCTACCGCGATATGCGCCGCTCGCCTCCCGAGTCGCGCCGCTCACGAACGCTATGCAGTCCATCGCGCAGAGTTGGCTCGGCTTCGCGCCGCAGCGCTCGCTGCCGAAGTGGCGCGGCGACGCGTTTCGCGAACCCTCACCCCAACCCTCTCCCTTTGCGAAGGGAGAGGGGGGGGTTGAGGGCGCCCCGGGCGCAACCCACATAGCTTCCCTCTCCCCCGGATCGGGGGAGAGGGTTAGGGTGAGGGGGAAACACAACCACCCCCATCCCAACCGTCCCGGCCCAATTCGCGGTATCGAATCGGGCGCTCGGCGGCTCGGAGACATGCTCCTCGAAACCCCGCCTCGCCCCCCTGAGGGGGCAGGTGAGTCGAGCCGCGAGGCGGTATTATTGATTGACACCTTCAACCGCTACTTCGAGCCCGAGAATGCCCGCGCCGCGCTCGCCGTGCTGCAAGCCGCGCGCTACACGGTTCATCTTCCAAAACCAGCCGACGGCGGGCGGCCGCTCTGCTGCGGCCGCACCTTTCTCGCCGCCGGACTGGTGGACGAAGCGCGGCTCGAGGCGCGCCGCACGATCGCGACGCTCACGCCGTACGTCGAGCGCGGCGTGCCGGTGGTCGGGCTGGAGCCTTCCTGTTTACTGGGCCTGCGCGACGAATTCCTCTCGATGCTGCCGGGCGTAGAGAGCGCCGAGCTCGCGCTGAATGCGTTCCTGTTCGAGGAATTCCTCGCGCGCGAGCACGAAGCGGGCCGGCTCGAGCTCAAACTCGGGCCACTGCCGGAGAAGAAGGCGCTGCTCCACGGCCATTGCCACCAGAAGGCGTTCGACGTCATGCCCGCCGTGCAGAAGGTCCTCAAGCTCATCCCCGGCCTGAAGGTGGAAGCGATCGAGTCGAGCTGCTGCGGCATGGCCGGAGCCTTCGGCTACGAGGCGGCGCATTACGATGTCTCCATGAAAATGGCCGAGCTGTCGCTGCTCCCGCGCGTGCGCAAGGCGGGCGCCGACGAGCTGATCGTCGCCGACGGGACAAGCTGCCGCCACCAGATCAAGGATGGAGCGGGTCGCTCAGCGGTTCACGTGGCGCAGGTGCTTGCGCGCGCGCTCGGCCGGTGAGCCGGTGACGACTGATCACACCGCCTTGCGCAGTGATTGCCGCTCGCCCTCGCCGCGCAGCCCCTTCAGGATCGCCAGCGCGCGCGCCATGGAGAACTCGTAGGACTTCTGATCGAACGCTTTCGCGTTTCCCCGCATCATGTAGCCGTGGAGCACGCCCGGGAAGATGTGCACCCCCACGTTCTTCATGCGCGACGGCACGCTGCGATAGGCTTTCTGCACGTCGGGGGGCGCCGCGTGGTCCTGGTCGCCCCAGATAATGCACACAGGCTGACTCACGCCCTCGAGGTCCTTCAGGAAGTCCCCCAACTGCGTGCCATGACAGGAGATGCCGGCGTCGTAGCCGAGCCGCTTGGGCCCGAGGATGGCGTAGGGGCCGCCGTAGCAAAAACCCATCGCCGCGGCGCGCCCGTTGAATTGCGGCTGCTTGCGCACTTCGGCCAGGGTATCCGCCATGTCGGCCTCGCCAGCCTTGATCTTTTCGAAGCGGGGCTGCGAGCGCTGTTTCGTGCGGTCGTCGTCGCGCGCGAGCGGGCCCGGAACGGTGCGCCAGAAAAGATCAGGCGCCGCCGCAATGTAGCCGTGCGCGGCAAACTCGTCGGCAATTGCCCTCATGTCCTGGTCGACGCCATGCACGGCGGAGGCGAGCACGATCGCCGGGACCTTGCCTCCGGAGCCAGGCGTTGCGATGTAGCAGTCGAATTCGCCGCCCTCCCGAGAGCGGATCTTGAAGCTCTTGGCTGGCATGACTCCCCCTTTGAGCGGTCACGTCGACCGATGGTCCACCGTAACATCGGCGCGGCCCGACTGTCCACCCGGGACGGTAACCGGTGGGGCGAAATGGGCACAGCGGGCAGGTGGGATTGGGTGACGAGAACCTGATCTAATCGCGACCCGCGACCCGCGACCCGCGATCCGCGACCCGCGATCCGCGAGTTGCACCGTTCCGACCCGCTTCCCCCTCACTATGCGCGGTAACGCACAGACCGCGACCCGGGCGGCGCAGATAGTGACCGTTCCGGTCCGTTGGCCCAAGTCTCAATCCCCGCGCCGGATAGCGCAGGGGCCGAGGCACGCAAATCCTGGATAGGCGAAACAGCGGGAAATGCAGGGGGCTTACCGCGACCGCCACATTTTGAGAGGTATGGCCAATGAAACCAGAAACGGATGTGAAGGTAACGTATGGATTTTGGGGGTTTGTTGTCGGGGCAGGCGTCGCAATCACGATCGGCTTCGCGTGGGGCGGCTGGACGACCTCCGGCACGACCCAGAAGATAAGCGACGAGGCGGTCATGGCGAAACGGGCGGCGATCTGCGTCGCCCAATTCATGAGCGCCCCGGATTACAAGATGAAAATCAAGGAAGTTCAAGGGGCGGAAAACTACCAGCGATCCGAGCTCATTGAAAAAGGCGGCTGGGACAAGATGCCCGGGGAGGAAAAGGCTGCCTGGGGCGTATCCGGTGCCTGTCTCGCGGGGCTCGAATCTGTTATCAAGGCCGGGGCTTGATTGACAGGAAACCGCAGCTTGACCTGGATTCCCCAGTAACAGGAAGGCCCCGCCCAGACGGGGCTTTTCTTTGAGCCTTAGGGGCTCTGGCGGCCCCCGTCAGCGGTTGACGGCGATTCTCACTTCGACCGAGTGTTCCTGATGGTCGTCAACAAGAGGGATCGCCTTGTCGTGCTGCTCGACGCCATCAACTGTCACACTCATCTCGCCGATCCCGGCACGCGTATGCAGCACGGCGATATGGTAGACCGTCTCCCGGTATCGATAATGTAGCTTGAACGCTTCCCAATCCGGAGGCAGGCACGGCACAAAGCGAAGCTTGTCTACTTCCAGCCTCAGCCCCAGGATTGATTCCACGACCAGCCGATACATCCAGGCGGCGGAGCCGGTGTACCACGTCCACCCGCCGCGGCCGGTGTGCGGCGGGACTGCATACACGTCTGCCGCGACCACGTACGGTTCTACTTTGTAGGTGGCAATCGCTTCCGCAGATCCCGCATGGTTGAGCGGGTTGATCATGGCCGTGAGTTCCCATGCGCGCCGGCTGTCGCCCAGTGCGGCGAACGCCATCGCTGCCCAGATCGCCCCATGGGTGTATTGCCCGCCATTCTCTCTCACGCCCGGGACGTAGCCTTTTATATAGCCGGGGTTCAAGGCCGACTTGTCGAACGGCGGATCCAGAAGCTGGATCAGCGCGTGATCCCGGCGAACCAGGCGCTTGTCCACCGCTTCCATTGCCATGCGCGAGCGCCTCGCGTCCCCCGCACCGGATAGAACAGCCCAGCTTTGCGCAATCGAATCAATCCGGCATTCGGCGTTGCTCGCCGATCCCAGCGGCGTGCCGTCGTCAAAATAGGCGCGGCGGTACCACTCGCCATCCCAGCCATGCTGCTCGACGTTCCGGCGCACCTGATCCGCCTCCGCCTGGCAACGTTCGGCGAAGGCGGTATCGCCGCGAACACGGGCAACCCGGCCGAACTGCACGAGCACTTCATACAGGAAGAAACCCAGCCAGACGCTTTCGCCCTTGCCGTGTTCACCCACAATGTTCATGCCGTCGTTCCAGTCTCCGGAGCCCATGAGTGGCAGGCCGTGCTCGCCAAATCTGAGGCCTCTCAGGATCGCGCGCACACAGTGATCGTAAAGACTTGCCGTCTCCGCGGACCGGCCGGGCAGATCGTAGTACGAGTCCTCCTCGAGGTTCACCGGCCGGCCTTCGATGAAGTGGACGGGCTCATCCAGCACGCCCGTGTCCCCCGTGCCCAGAACGTATCGGCATGCCGCAAGCGGCAACCAGAGATAATCGTCGGAACAGTGCGTGCGCACGCCCCGGCCCGAGGAGGGATGCCACCAATGCTGGACATCTCCTTCCGGGAACTGGCGGGACGCGCAGCGGAGCAGGTGCTCGCGCACGAGCCTGGGCTCGGCATGGATCAGCGCCATCACGTCCTGCAACTGGTCGCGGAAACCGAAGGCGCCTCCCGATTGGTAATATCCGCTGCGCGCCCACAGTCGGCACGCCATGGTCTGATACAAGAACCAACCGTTGGTCAGCACGTTGAGTGGCTGATCGGGTGTTTCCACCTGCACCATGCCGAGCGTGCTGTTCCAGTATTGGCGTACCGTTGCGAGCGCGTTCCGCGCCGCAACGGTTCCCCGGAAGCGGCGCACCAGCTTGCTCGCGTCATCGGCGCCGCGCCTGCCCGCGACGCCGAGCCTGAAGACGATCTCGCGCTCTTCCCCGTCGGCCAGCTCGAATGCAACCTGGAACGCGGCACACGGGTCCAAAGCCGCCCCCACCCTGTTCGAAAGCTGCGACCGGGTCATGGCGGCCGGATTCCCGAGCGTGCCGTTGCGCCCGAGGAACTCGGTGCGATCGCCGCTCAAGGTCCGCGTCACGTCGTCCACGTCGAAGAAGGCGACCTGCTCGCCGAACTCCGGGTTGTAGGCATTGCGCGCGAGCAGCGCGCCGCTGTTGGGATCGATCTCGGTGACCACGTGCATGCTC
>Ga0184615_10002186_pt1 | contig 10521 bp, 13 predicted proteins | sample PLM4_65_coex_FD_133134 | JGI IMG/M metagenome (GOLD analysis project Ga0184615, IMG submission 133134) | Groundwater sediment microbial communities from an aquifer in East River, Colorado, USA - PLM4_65_coex | ecosystem: Environmental > Terrestrial > Soil > Riparian zone | place: USA: East... | reverse complement strand
TCGGACACCCGCTCCGCCTCGCGGCTGCCGCGGATAAAGGCCTTGCCCGCTTCCCGGTCGTAGTCGTAGAGCCTGCGGCAGGCGAGGAGCCAGGCAAGCGTCACCTCTTCGCCGTGGGGGCGGATCTGCGGCAGCACCTGCTCGATCTCGCGGTGCGCGAGAGTACTCGCGTCACGCAGCTGCGCGAGCTGTTCGTCGATCGCGGCTTGTCTGGAGGAAGCGGGGCCCATCTCAACGATCAAGAGCCGAATTCAGCCGCGGAAACACACGGAAAAACCCGGAAGAAATATTCCGTGGCCAATACCTCACTGCTTACGCGCCGAAATGCGCCTGCACGATCTCCATCAGCGCCTCGGCCAGCTCTTCGTCGTCGGTGATGGGGTTGACCATCGCCACCTGGCAGGCGGCGACGGGATCGAGGCCGGCATTCATCATGTTGGCTGCGTAGACCAGCGCCCGCGTGGAAGCCGACTCCTCCAGGCCGTGGTCCTTCAGCAGCCGCGCCTTGCGCCCAGCGGTGACCAGCTGGTGGACCAGCTCGGGCGCGATGCCCGGCGCCTCGTTGAGCACGATCTTGCGCTCGATGTCTTCCTGCGGGAAATCGAAGTTGATCGCGATGAAGCGCTGCTTGGTCGAGGGCTTGAGATCCTTCAGCACGGTCTGGTAGCCCGGGTTGTACGAGATCACCAGCATGAAATCCTCGTGCGCCTCGATCTCCTGGCCTTTCTTCTCGATGGTGAGCTTGCGCCGGTGGTCGGTGAGCGAGTGGATCACCACGGTCGAGTCGGTGCGCGCCTCCACGATCTCGTCGAGGTAGCAGATCGCGCCCTCCTTGACCGCGCGCGTGAGCGGGCCGTCCTGCCACACGGTTTCCGCGCCTTCCAGCAGGAAGCGGCCGACGAGGTCCGAACTGGTGAGGTCCTCGTGGCACGAAACGGTGACGAGGGGGCGCTTCAACTGGAAAGCCATGAACTCGAGAAAGCGCGTCTTCCCGCAGCCGGTGGGGCCCTTCAGCATCACCGGCAGGCGCTTCTTGTAGGCGGCCTCGAACACCGCAATTTCGTTGCCCTGCGGCTCGTAGTACGGCGCCACGTCTCCCGGCTGCGGCGCCTGGACGATATCGCGCTCGACCCCTCGCAAGTGGCTCGCTGCTGTCTTCATCTAAACACCAAAAACTCCAATCGATACCGTATTGTAGGACAGCACGGGGGCTTGGGGAACCGCCGAGACATTCGACCCGCTTGCGGAGCCGGCGTTCACCTGTCCGCAATGGCCCATGCGCGGCAGGCCAACGCAATCCAGACTGATCGCCGGCAGCTGATCTTTACAGCGCCACCGGCTTGTCCGGCAGTTCGTTAGGATTGACGCCGCGCGCGGGAAAGTGCCTGCCGAGCAACGCCGTGATCTCGCGAATGCCGTCGAGCACCCCCTGCTCGAATTGCCTGGCTTGAAATGCATCCTCCATGCGGCGGCAGACCGCGTCCCAGGCCGCCTGCTCCACTTTATCCCTGATCCCGCGGTCGGCGACGATCTCGATATCGCGGTCCACCAGCTGCACGTAGATCAGAACGCCGCTGTTCTCCTCGGTATCCCACACGCGCAGGCGCGAGAACACGTCGAGCGCGCGCTGCCTTGGCGTGAGCCCTCTCAGCAGGGGCAACGGGTCCAGCCCCGCCTCCACGGCAAAGCGCAGCTCGCCGCGGTGAGCCGCTTCAGATTGCCTGATCGCGGCCTCGATGCGCTTCAGCGCCGCGCGCGGAAATGCGCGGTACACCAGCCAGTCCGGCGCGAACAGGTGCTTGAAAGTGCGCCTGAGGTTCATCACCAGCTCCCCGAAGCACCGCCGCCGCCGGAGCTGCCGCCGCCGCCGCTGAAGCCTCCGCCACCGGAGGACCATCTGCCTCCGCCCGAGGACCAATTGCCGCCGGAAGACCAGCCGCTTCCATGACGGCCGGCCGCGCCGATGAACAGGCTGATCACGAATGCGATAAGACCGATGATCACCGCGGCCGTAAGGCCCGCCAGCACGTAGCCGACGATCCCGGCGGCGACGCCGGCGACGCCGGCTCCGAGGAAACGGCCCAGCAACGAATGCAGTAGCTGGCTCGCCATGGCGAGGATGATGAAACCGATGAAATACGTTTCGGTGCTCCACCCGGACCCGGGCGCCGTGGCGCGCTTGGGCGGCGGCATGGATTCGCCTTCGATCAGCTTGCTGACGCGATCCGTGCCCGCGCTGATTCCACCGTAGAAATTACCCTGCTTGAACAGCGGCACGATGTCCTCGTCCATGACGCGTTTGGCGATCGCGTCAGGAATCGCGCCTTCGAGCCCGTAACCGACTTCGATGCGAAGTTTCCGGTCGTTCTTGGCGACGAGCAGCAACACCCCGTCATCCATCCCTTTGCGCCCGAGCTTCCACTGGTCGAACACCCGGATCGCGTACTGCTCGACGGTTTCGGGCTGGGTCGTCGGCACCAGCAGCACGGCGACCTGGCTGCCCTTGCGCGCTTCCAGCGCCGCGAGCTTCTGCTCGAGCGCGGCGCGCTGGTCGGAGGTGAGGGTCGCGGTGAGGTCGGTGACGCGGGCCTTGAGCGGCGGCACCGCGATCTCCGCCGCCGTGTATGCCGGCGGGAACAGCAACGCCGCCGCAAGCAGGGCCCGCGGCAGCGCGTGCGACATCATGGGTGACTTACTTCGTTCCGCTCGGCGCGCCACCCGGCGATTGCGGTGCGGGCTTGCCGAAATCGACTTTCGGCGCCTTGCTGATCTCCTTCTCGTTCTCGACCGTGAACTGCGACTTCTCCTTGAAGCCGAACAGCATCGCCGTGAGATTACTCGGGAACTGGCGCACGACCACGTTGTATTCCTGCACTGCCTTGACATAGCGATTGCGCGCTACGGCTACGCGGTTTTCCGTGCCGGCGACCTCCGCACTCAGGTCGCGGAAATTCTGGTCAGATTTGAGCTGCGGATACTGCTCCACCACCACAAGCAGGCGCGACAGGGCAGCGGACAGCTCGCCCTGCGCTTGTTGGAAGCGGGCAAAAGCCTGTGGGTCGTTGATGAGCTCGGGTGTGGCCTGGATAGACCCCACCTTGGCGCGCGCATTGGTGACGCCGAGCAGTACAGCCTGTTCCTGCGCGGCGAACCCCTTTACAACCTCGACCAGGTTGGGAATCAGGTCGGCTCGGCGCTGATACTGATTGACCACCTCCGACCACGCCGCCTTGATCTGCTCATCCGTTCGTTGCAAGGTGTTGTAGCCGCATCCTGAAAGGAGAACCGTCGCTGCGGCCAACACCGTCATTACGAATCGTTTCATCATTTCTGCTCTCCGTAGTTTCGTGATTCGTGAGTCGTGATTCGTGATTCGAGTTGTAAACGACATTCCCTGTCCCCCGGCTCGGGGGCTAAGGTTAAGGGAAGGGGCTCGATTCACGAATCACAAATCACGATTCACGCTTTCGCTTTATGAAGTGGGGGCGGCCTTGCCGCCCTGCAAGTCCTTCATGTAGCGGACGGCAAAACATAAATCTGCCCACGCCTTGGCCTTGTCCGCCAGGCTACGCAGCAAATAGGCCGGGTGATAGGTGACGATCAGGGGAATGCCGCGGTACTGGTGGATCCTGCCGCGCATGCTCGCGACGCTGGCATCGCTCGCCAGCAAGTTCGCCGCCGCGACTTTACCCAATGCGACAATCAGTTTCGGCCGTATCAGCTCGATCTGGCGGTGCAGATAGGGCTCGCACTGCAGCGCCTCGTGCGGCTCGGGGTTGCGGTTGCCGGGAGGACGGCATTTCACCAAATTCGCTATGTAGACATTCGCGCCGCGCTTGAGGCTGATCGCCGCGAGCATGTTGTCGAGCAGCTTTCCGGCCTGGCCGACGAAGGGCTCGCCTTGCGCATCCTCGTCGGCGCCCGGGCCTTCGCCCACGAAGAGCCAGTCGGCATCTTCGTCGCCGACGCCGAATACCGTCTTGTTGCGCTTCTCGTGCAGCGGGCAGTCGGTGCACGAAGCAACTCTCGCCTTGAGCGGCCCCCAGTCGAGGGACATGATTTCGCTACGGCGGTCGCTTGAGCCCGTGACTCGTGATTCGTGATTCGTGATTCGAGGTTTTTGACCGGCCGCCGGCCGTGGCGATTCGTGATCCGAGATTCGAACCCCCTCGCTCGCGGCAGGCGCCTCAGAGGCTTCGCCCCCGCCGTCGGCGGGCGCACGCTCGCGCAAGCGCCATACCGGCGTCAAGCCCATCTCCTCCAGCATCAAGTCACGACGGGTTTTCACTGGAGCCACATCGGTCGAATCACGACTCACAAATCACGAATCACGCTTTTCAAGCTCGAGCTCCAGGACAATGGCGTCCTCGCGGCTCGCGTCGGCCGGATAGTAGCTCCGTCGTGTTGCGATTTCGGCAAAGCCCGCCGCCGCGTAGAGCGCGCGCGCCGCGCTGTTCGTGGGACGCACCTCGAGAAGGATCCTGGCCGCCCCGGACTCGCGTGCCAGCCGGAGCACGAAATTGAGAAGTTCGCGTCCGATACCCCGCCGCTGCCACGGACCGGCCACGCTGAGGTTGAGCAGGTGCGCCTCCCCTGCCGCAATCGCCACCACGGCGTAGCCCGCCATTTCTCCGCCGCACTCCGCGATCCAGCAGTGGTAGCCTGCCGCGAGCGAATCGCTGAAGTTGCCGCGCGTCCACGGATGCGGATAGATCGTCTCCTCGATCGCGACCAACGCGTCGAGGTCGGCGCCGGTCATGCACCGATAGCGAAGCAACATGTCCAACTGGGCGCTCATCGCCGCTCATCGCTCCTCAATGCGACCTTGTCGCGAATGTAAACGGGCACCGCCCGCTCCGCGGGAACCGTCCTGCCCGCCTCGAACTCACGCGCCGCGAGCCGCGCGATGTCTCTCGCATGCGGGAACACGTCCGGCATGATAGCCGAGAGCCGTCCCGCGTAACGCCGCTTGAGCGCCGCCTCGTGAATGGCGAATCCGCTGCCGCAGCCCGTCCACGCGCCTGCCGGCAGGGGTGGCGCGTCCGCCGGCGCGCGAAGGCTGGGAACGTGCACCCCCTCCCAGCCAGAGCCCGATCGCGCATAGGCAGCGTGGTAGATCTCCCCCATGCGCGCGTCGAGACAGCACACCGCGCGTTCGGCCTGCGCGGCCTCGGCCATCGCGAGCAGCGTGCCCACTCCGACCACCGGAAGGCCCGCGCCGAAGGCCAGGCCCTGCGTCACGCCGCAGCCGATGCGCAGCCCCGTGAACGAACCCGGGCCCTCGCCGAAAGCGATGCCGTCGAGCTCTTTCAGCGCGAGACCGTGCCGCTCGAGCAGCGCTTCCACCATCGGCAGCAGCAACTCCGAGTGCCTCTGGCCCGCAAGCGCCTCGCGCGCGTCCAGGTCGCCGTCGCGCCACAGGGCCACGGAGCAGAATTGGGTGGAAGTCTCGAGGGCGAGGATCTTCATGGCGGTGCGGAGCGTCGCCTGCGGATAAGAGATTCTAGCGGATTCCGCCGGGCCATTCGCCCGCGAGCGTATAATGCGTCCCGCAAAACAAGAACCCGTGAATCGTGAGTGGTGATTCGTGAGTCGACCTCCCCTTCCCCTTCTTCCCCCTCCACCGGAGGAGAGTCAAGTTACTGGCCGAATCACGATTCACGAATCACGAATCACGCATCTCAGGCCACCCCATCGACATGCGTGAGTACAAGATAGCCGCAATTCCCGGAGACGGCATCGGCGTCGAGGTGATCGCGGCCGGGCTCAAGGTGCTGGACGTGCTGGCGCAACGCGAGCGCGGCTTCCGGCTGCAAGTCGAGCACTTCCCGTGGAGCAGCGACTACTACCTCAAGCACGGCCACTACATCCCCGAGGGCGGCCTCGAGAAGCTCAGAGCCTTCGATGCGATTTTCTTCGGCGCGGTGGGCGCGCCGAGCGTGCCCGATCACGTCTCGCTGTGGGGACTGCGGCTGCCGATTTGCCAGGGCTTCGATCAGTACGCCAACGTGCGGCCCGCGCGCGTGCTGCCCGGAATCAGGAGCCCGCTCGCAAATGGCCAGGCGATCGATTGGGTCATCATCCGCGAGAATTCCGAGGGCGAGTACTCCGGCAGCGGCGGGCGCGCGCACCGGGGATTGCCGGAGGAAGTCGCGACCGAGACGTCGGTGTTCACCCGCACTGGCGTGACGCGCATTCACCGCTACGCCTTCGAGCTTGCGCGCCGTCGCCCGCGCCGGCACCTGACGCTTGTCACCAAGTCGAACGCCCAGCGCCACGGGATGGTGATGTGGGATGAGATTTTTTTCGAAGTGGCCCGGGACTACCCGGATGTCGCGACGCAGCGCGTGCTGGTGGACGCGATGACGACGCTGATGGTGCTGAAGCCGCAGACCCTCGACACCGTCGTCGCCACCAACCTGCACGCCGACATCCTGTCCGACCTTGCCGCCGCGCTCTCCGGCAGCCTCGGCATCGCGCCGACCGCCAATCTCAATCCCGAGCGCAGGTTCCCCTCCATGTTCGAGCCGATTCACGGCTCGGCCTTCGACATCGCCGGCAAGGGTGTCGCCAACCCGATTGCGACCTTCTGGACCGCCTCCATGATGCTCGAGCACCTGGGCGAAAAGGACGCCGCGCAGCGGCTGATGCGCGCGGTGGAGGCCGTGACCGCGAAGCGCATCCATACCCCCGACCTCGGCGGCGAGGCGACTACCGCTATCGTCACGGCGGCGGTGTGCGACAGTCTCTAGCGGCGCACCGTGTCGCGCGCGAAACGCGCCCGCTGCTACAATAGCGGCCACGCCGGAAACCCAACGCCACCTCGCAGGGAGAACAGTGGGTGAAACAGTTCCTCGAATACGCCGAATCCTTCGCCGTGATCACTCTCGTGCTGTTCGGGATCACCGGCTTTTCCTACCATCTTTTCAAGGATAACGGCTGGATCGAAGCCATAGTCGGCAATCTCTGGGATGTCAGCGTCCAGTATCCGCTCATCGCACTGCCGGTCATCGTTGCCGCGGTCTACCTCGGCAAGCTGTGGAACCAATCGCGCCTTGCGCACGGCCGCACCAGCAAGATGCCAGACTACTTCATCTATGTGCTCATGGCGGCCGGCGCCGGATTCATCGTCCGCTACTTCTGGTTGGGCACCTTGTAACGCCAGCAGCCGCGCCCGGACCGGGCCTCCGTCAAGCGGCGTGAACGATGCGCTGCGCGATGAGCCTTTGCACGTCATCTTCCCGGTAGCCCAGGCTTGCCAGCAGCTCCCGCGTATGCTCGCCCACCCTGGGCAGGTCGAGCCGCGTGCCAAAGCGCGCGCCGTCCATCTCGATCGGCAGATTCGGCACCTTGGTCCTCGTTCCATCGGGCAGCGTGATCGGCGTCAGGCCCCCCGACGCATTGAGGTGCGGGTCGTCAAACAGGTCTTCCGGTTTCGCGATGGGCGCGAACGGCAGGCCCAGGGACTCGCACTTGTCCATCAATTCCTGCTTGGTCATGCCGCCGAACAGGCCGCTCACGATCGGGAGGATGCGCGGCCGTGCTTCGACTCGCTGCGGGTTGGTCTTCAGCGCCGGGTCGGCGAGCAGGTCCGCAAGCCCGAACGCCTCGCAGAACACCTTCCACTGCGTGTCGGTCACCACGCCCACGAACAACAGCTCGCCGTCGCGGGTCCTGAAGTTGTCGTAGAGCGCCCAGGCGCGGATGCGGTCAGGCATCGGCGACACCGGCTTGCCGGTCGCCAGCCCTTCCATCATGTGCTGCGCCATGAGAAATGCGTTGTTCTCGAACAGCGCGCTCTGCACGTATTGGCCCCTGCCCGTGGTGCTCCGCTGGTGGAGCGCGGCCAGGATCGCGATCGCCCCGAACATGCCGCCCATGACGTCGTTCACCGAAGCGCCGGCGCGCAGCGGCCCGAAGCGCCCGCCCGTCATGTAGGCAAGTCCCCCCATCATCTGCACCACTTCGTCGAGCCCGGTGCGATGATCGTAGGGACCCGCCAGGAAGCCTTTCATCGAGCAGTAGATGAGCTCCGGCTTGAGTCGTTTCAGGACCCCGTAGCCGAAGCCGAGCTGGTCCATCGCGCCCGGCCGGAAATTCTCGGTGACCACGTCGGCGCTGGCGACGAGCTTCAGCACCGCCTCGCGGCCCTGCGGCGCCTTGAGATCGACGGCGAAACTCTTCTTGTTGCGGTTATAGGTCGGGAAAAACCCGGCGCCGGAAGCAACCAGCTTGCGCGTATGGTCGCCGTCGAGCGGCTCGACCTTGATCACCTCGGCGCCGAGATCGGCGAGCACCAGGCCGCACGTCGGCCCCATCACGACATGGCAGAACTCGGCGACCCGGATGCCCTCCAGCGGCAGCTTCGGCTGCGTCACAGGTTCTCCCGGATGCCTCTCAGGGCGAGGTAATACCCGAAGATGCCGAAGCCGGTGACCACGCCGCGGCAGACAGTGGCGATTTCCGACACCCTGCCCCGCCGCGCGGGATTGGAGATGTGCAACTCGAATGTTGGGAATTTCACCTGAGCGATCGCGGCGGCCAGGGCGGGATGGCCCGTCGTGTAGCCCGCCGGGTTGATGATCGCCGCAACCATCCCGGCGTCATGTGCCGCGTAGAGTCTATTGATGACCTCGCCCTCGATATTGGAATGAAAGATCTCGACCTCGACGCCCAGCTCGGTGGCGTACTTGCGAATGTGCGCGTCGTACTCCGGCAGCGTCATCGGACCGAATACGTCAATCTGAGCCTTGCCGCGCATGTTCATGCCGGCGCCGTGTATGACCAGGACTTTGGGCATCGGGCGTGCTCCTTCTCAACCGGGTCGTTGACTGGACGTGCGACACTCTACTGCATCGCCCGCGACGACTCCAACGATTTGACGCGGAGGCAGCCGGCTTGCTAGCTTGACGCTTCCAGCGCCCCGCGCCGCGAACGCGCATCATAGCCAAAGGAGAAGCGACATGAGCATCAAGCGCCACAATCCCGGACCCGTCCTCTCCCGCGCCGTGGAGCACGGCGGGCTCGTCTACGTCGCCGGCACCACCGCCGATAACAAAGGCGCTTCCTGCAAGGCGCAGACCGAGGAGATTCTGAAGAAGATCGACGCCGCTCTCGCCGCTGCCGGCAGCGACAAGTCGAAGCTGCTGTGGGCGCAGGTCTGGCTACCCGACATCCGCGAGAAGGATCAGATGGACGCGGCGTGGAAGGCGTGGGTTGATCCCGACAACAAGCCGGTCCGGGCCTGCGTCGAGGCGCGGCTCGCCACCCCCGACACCCGCGTCGAGATCATGGTGACCGCGGCGAAGTAACCGGAGACGCCCTATGACGCCAATGCCTCACACCCCCTCCTCGCGCGACGACGCCGACGCGATCCTGGACACCGCCGCCCGCTGGCGCGCCGAGGGGCGCCGGGTCGCTCTCGCCACGGTCGTCAGAACCTGGGGCTCTTCGCCTCGGCCCGTCGGCAGCCAGCTCGCGGCCGATGACGCGGGCACCTTCGTCGGCTCGGTTTCAGGCGGCTGCGTCGAGGCCGCGGTAATCGCCGAGGCCCGGGCGATCCTCAAGGGCGCGCCGGCCAGGCTGCTCGGGTTCGGGGTCTCGGATGAGCAGGCGTGGGAGGTTGGCCTCGCGTGCGGCGGCAAGGTGGAGATCTTTGTCCAGTCCATCGCCGGACAAGAGGAGCTGCTCGCGGTGCTGCGGCGCGTCCGTGCGGCCCGGAAGCCGGCGCTCGTCGCGATCGACCTGGCGGACGGGCGCAGCGCTCTCGTCGCCGAAGGTGAACACGCAGGCGACGCGGCGCTTCGCGCGTCGCTCGCCGGCGACGCCGCGCGCGCGCTGGCCCAGGAGCAGAGCTGCGTGATCGAGCGCGACGGCCGGCACTATTTCCTGCAGGTCTTCGCGCCGCCGCGAAAGCTCGCCCTCGTGGGCGCGGTGCACATCGCCCAGTCGCTCATCCCAATGGCGGTCGCCGCCGGCTACGATGTGACCGTCATCGACCCGCGCAGCGCCTTTGCCGCCGAGAGCCGCTTCCCGGGCGTGACGATGACGCACGAATGGCCCGGCACGGCGCTCGCCGCCTTCGCGCCCGACCGGCGCAGCGCGGTGATCACGCTCACCCACGATCCCAAGCTCGACGATCCCGCGCTCGCGGCGGCGCTGCGATCGGACGCCTTCTACATCGGCGCGCTGGGCAGCCGCAAGACCCACGCCGCGCGGCTGAGTCGTCTCAAGGAACAGGGCTTCGGCGATGCGGAGCTGGCCCGCATTCACGGACCGGTCGGGCTGTCCATTGGCGCGGTGTCGCCCGCCGAGATCGCGGTGTCCATCCTCGCCGAGCTGACGCAGGCGCTGCGCGGCGCGGCGCCGCTCGCGCCGGTCCGGCAGGAATCACGGAAATAACGTCGAATCACGACCCACGAATCACGATTCACGCCTCGTCGGAACTAGGCGCTGGCGCGCTGGCGGGACTGGACCTCGATGTTGGCCATCTTGGCGAGGTCGCGATGCAGGCGCGTGACG
>Ga0184615_10002185_pt1 | contig 10521 bp, 14 predicted proteins | sample PLM4_65_coex_FD_133134 | JGI IMG/M metagenome (GOLD analysis project Ga0184615, IMG submission 133134) | Groundwater sediment microbial communities from an aquifer in East River, Colorado, USA - PLM4_65_coex | ecosystem: Environmental > Terrestrial > Soil > Riparian zone | place: USA: East... | reverse complement strand
CCCGCTCCGGTTCTTGCCTTGCGCAAGGCCGGCGTTGATCAGCGCCAGCGTTCCCCAGCCCATGACAAAGTTGCGGTGGAACATCCGAAACGTCCTCCTGATGGCTTAGGTGGCCCAGTGCGCTCCGATCATACGGGAAATCGGTCCGATCAGATTCAAGTGACCCTCCCGCCCTGGGTGGAGGAGGTGATCGCGGGGCGGGAGGTGTTCCCCACCCTGGAGGACCGGATGCGGCTGGCGATTTCGCTCTCCCGCGAAAACGTCGTCCGGAAGACCGGCGGGCCCTTCGGCGCCGCGATCTTCGAGCGCGACAGCGGCCGCCTGGTGGCGGTCGGGGTCAACAGCGTCACCCGACACAACAACTGCACCCTGCATGGCGAGATGGTCGCCTTCATGCTGGCGCAGGCCCGGCTCGGCAATTTTTCTCTTGGCGCGCCGGGCATGCCGGCGCACGAGCTGGTGACCTCGTGCGAGCCGTGCGCGATGTGCCTGGGCGCGATTCTCTGGAGCGGCGTCGTGCGCGTCGTCTGCGGCGCCGCCCGGCAGGATGCGACCGAGCTCAAATTCGAAGAGGGGCCGGTGTTTCCCGAGTCGTATGCGTATCTGGAGGCGAGAGGGATCGAGATTGTGTATGAGGTGCTGCGAGCGGAGGCGCGCGAGGTGATGGTGCGATATCGGATGCAGGGGGGAGAGATATACAATGGGTAGGAGACAGGAGTCAGGAGTCAGAGGTCAGGGGACAGCCGTGGCTCTGGCATTGTCCCTTCTGGCGGAAGTTGGCTCCGTCGCGGGGCAGTCCCTGACTCCCGACTCCCGACTCCTGACCACTACCGTCGTCATCTTGGGTACCGGGAACCCCAACCCCGACCCGGACCGCTCCGGCCCCGCGGTCGCCGTCGTGGTCAATGGCACCGCCTACCTCGTGGATGCGGGCGCCGGGGTGATGCGGCGCGCCGAGCAGGCCCGGCGCAACGGGATCGCCGCGCTCAAGCCCGCTGACATCGGCGTCGTCTTTCTCACCCATCTGCACTCCGACCACAGCATCGGGCTCCCCGACGTGATCCACACCGGATGGGTGATGGGGCGCGAGGCGCCGCTCAAGGTGTTCGGTCCCAAAGGCACCCGCGACCTGACGCTGCAATTGCAGGAGGCGTGGCGACTCGATGTGCGGATCCGCTCCGACGGCCTCCAGCCCCACACCGCGAACGGGTGGCAGGTGGAGAGCCGGGACGTCTGGGAAGGCGTCGTCTACCGCGATTCGAATGTCACCGTCACGGCGTTTCCCGTGCCGCACACCAACTGGGTCGAGGCGCTGGGCTACAAATTCGTCACCCGCGACCGCACCATCGTGATCTCGGGCGACACCCGACCGAGCGAAGCGGTCGTGGAGGCCTGCAACGGCTGCGACGTGCTGGTACACGAGGTCTATTCGGCGGAGAAGTTTCTGCAACAAGAACCGGAGTGGCGGGCCTATCACGCCGATTCGCACACCTCGACCACCGCCCTCGCGGAGCTGGCCACTCGCGCCCGGCCGAAGCTGCTGGTCCTGTACCATCAGCTCTACTGGGGAGCGACCGACGATGACCTCCTCCGCGAGGTGCGGAAGGGTTACGCCGGTGCGGTGGTCTCCGCGAAAGACCTCGGGGTCTACTGAATGGGCGCCAGGGTTTCACCGCGGCAGAATCAGATCAGCGGAGGGCTTTCCCGCTCGATGAATCTCTCCCGTCAGCTCGGGCTCGGTGCCGCCGTCTCGCTGGTCATCGGCGAGGTGATCGCGGTCGGAATCTTCCTCACCCCGGCGCAGATGGCGCGCTCGGTCGGGTCCCCTTTCTGGCTCCTCGTCATCTGGCTCGCGATGGCGGTTATGGCGTACTGCGGCGCGCTCTGCTACGGCGAGCTGGCCGCGCGCCACCCCGAGGCGGGCGGCGGCTACGTCTACCTGCGCGAAGCCTACGGACCCGGCACCGCGTTCCTCTACGGGTGGAAATGCCTCCTGGTGCTCGATCCCGGCCTCACCGCGGCGTTCGGCATGGGGCTCGCGAGTTACGCGGGGTTTGTGACGGGACTCTCGGTCACCGGGCAGAAGCTCCTCGCGATCGGCGCCATCGTGGTGCTCGCGCTGGTCAACTCCCTGGGCCTCCGCTTCGGCGCCCGGGTGATCGCCACACTCACCGTGGCCAAGCTCGGGCTGCTCGGTCTCATCATCCTCGCGGGATTTCTCTCCGGGGCGGGGAGCTGGTCCCACTTCACGCCTTTCGTCGCACAGCACCCGGGCTCGCTGCCGCTGGGCGCGGCACTCGCCGGCGGAATGGTGGCGGCGTTCTTCTCCTTCGCGGGGTGGTGGGACACCGCCAAGCTCGCCGGCGAAATGAAGGATCCCGGCAGGACGCTCCCGCGCGCACTCGGCCTGGGCGTGCTGGTGGTAACGGTGGTGTACGTCCTGACCAGCGCGGTGTTCCTCTATCTGGTGCCGCTGGAGCAGGTCACTTCGGGCGAAGCGTTCGCGGCACAGGCGGGACAGGCGATATTCGGCGCAGCCGGCGCGCGGATCTTCTCGGCCGTCGTGATCGTCTCGGTTGCGACCAGCCTCGCGGCCTACCTCATGGTGGCGCCCCGGGTCTACTACGCTATGGCCCGGGATGGACTCTTCTTCAGGGGCGTGGCCCAGGTCTCTCCCCGGTTCGGCACGCCCGCCCGCGCCATCGCGATTCAGGCGGTGCTCGCGAGCCTCCTGGTCGCGCTCGGCACCTTCAACCAGGTCGTGGCGTATCTGATTTTCGTGACGGTGCTCTTCGTCGCGGTCACGGTGGCGGCATTGTTCGTGTTACGGCGCCGCCCCGCGCCCGCCGGCGCCTATCAGACCACCGGGTATCCGGTGACGCCACTGATATTCCTGGTGCTGGTTGCGGTGTTACTCTTCCTCTTGGCGAGCAATAATCCCCGGGAGGCGCTGTTGGGTGCCGCGGTCGTCGCGCTGGGCATCCCGGTGTACTATGTGATGTTCAGAAAACGGCTAACCGCTAACTGCTAACCGCTAACTGCTAACTGCCATGACCTGGATCAAAACTCTCCCGAGCGACGCCAACGCCGAGCTCAAGAAGGCGATCGAGGCGCAGCGCGCGCTCTATCCGATCGAGTACGCCACGCCGGTGCATCCGACCGGAGACGGAACCTCGGACATCGTGGCGTCGCACAGCCTGATTCCGGGGGCGCTGTTTCATGCCTTCGCGACGTTCGGCGAGCTCATGTCGCCCAAGCTGCCGCTCACCCGGGCGCAGCACGAGATGATCACCACGATGGTCTCGGTCACCAACCGGTGCCGCTATTGAATTGATTCCCACGCAGAGTTTCTGCGTCGCGTCACCCTGGATGCCGAGCTGGTCGCCGCGCTGACGGCGGATCACCGGACTGCGCCCATTTCGGAGCAGGACCGGGTGATGCTGGACTACGTGGTGCAGCTCACCCGGGATGCGACGCAAATCGGGCCGGCCGACCACCAACGGCTTCGGGCGGCCGGGTTCGATGACACCGGGATACTGCAGATCACCCTGATCGCGTCGTGGTTCAACTACATCAACCGCGCAGCGGATGCGCTGGGGGTGGGTCGGTAACCGGTCAGCAGTGAGCGGGACGAGCGCTTCCCGCTCACATCTCACTGCTCACCGCTCACCGTGGTTTCGGGCTCATCCCCGCTCCCGCCCCTGAATCCGTCCTCGATGTGCTCCTCGGTGTCGTTGCCGAACAGGGCGCCGAGGTCGTCCTCGGTCTTCGATGCCCTGCCGGTCAGCTCCTCGGCGACCGGTGCGCCCTCGAGGTCGGGCGGGAGCTCGGTGGCGGTATCGAGCTCGTCGGCGCTGAGCGGGGGGAGCGGGGCGATATGCCGAGCGGGGACGTCCAGGTCGGCGCTCCGTGGGTCGCGCGGCTTTTCTCGAGCGGACATAGGCATTCCCTCCATGTGTGGGTCCTACACAAGAGGGAACGAGGGACTGCGGATAAGGCGCACACCTGGGCGCGCTGGGGCTGACGACCAGGTTACCAGTCCGTCGGCTTGTAGTCCTTCAAGAACTGCCCCCAGATGTGCTCGCCGGTTTTGATCCCGGTGATGATCGGATCGACGATCCGCGCCGCGCCATCCACGATGTCGAGTGGGGGGTGGAAGCGGTGCTCGGCGGTCTTCTTTTGCGCCAGCTCCACCGGATCCTCATCGGTCACCCACCCGGTGTCCACGCTGTTCATGTGAATCCCGGCGTGGTGATAATCGGTGGCCGAAGTCCGCGTCATCATGTTGAGCGCGGCCTTGGCCATGTTGGTGTGGGGATGCCGGGTCGTCTTGAACTTGCGATAGAACTGGCCCTCGACCGCCGAGACGTTGACGATGTGCTTGTCGCGATTCGGGGTGCGCAGCATCAGCGGTTTGAGCCGCGCGTTGAGCACGAACGGCGCGATGGCGTTGACCAGCTGCACCTCCATCAACTCGACGGAAGACACCTCGTCCATCATCAGCCGCCACGAGTTCCGCCCGCGCAGATCCACCTGTTGCAGGTCCTGGTCCAGCTTTCCCTCGGGAAAGAGCTGCTTGCCGGCGGCATGATCCTCGGGAAGGAGCGCGACCTGGGAAAGCTCCGCGGCGTGGATCAGACCCAGGGCGTCGAGCCCCCCGTCGTTGCGAGGCTGCGAAGCAGCCGAAGCAATCCCGCCGGCAGTCTCCGATCCCGGCAGCATGTGGTAGCCGCGGAGCCCCTCGTAGGCACCGAGCAGCCGGCGCGCGCGGGTTGGAAGGGTGCCCTGCGCCGCGGTCTCCACCGCCATCATGTGGGCGTAGAACTCGGGCGGACGCCGCACCGTCTGGCAGGCGTTGTTGACGATGAAATCCAGCCGGTCATGGGTGTCGAGCAGCTGGCGGCAGAACGCTTCCACGCTCGGCGTATGGCGGAGGTCGAGTCCGAAGATCTCGAGCCGGTCGCTCCAGGCGTCGAAGTCGGCTTCCATGGCGTAGCGGAGCGCCGAGTCGCGGGGAAAGCGAGTGGTGACGATGAGGCGCGCGCCGGCGCGGAGGAGCTTGAGCCCGGCCTGATAGCCGATCTTGACTCGTCCGCCGGTGAGCAGCGCCACCCGGCCGGTGAGATCGGCGAGCTCGGTGCGCTTGGCAAAGTTGAGCGCACCGCAGGCGGGGCAGAGCTTGTCGTAGAAGTGGTGGACGGCGGTGTAGTCGGACTTGCAGATGTAGCAATTACGGAAGTCTTCAGTCGTCGGCCTTCGGCCCTCAGTCGCGGACTCCTCGGACGGCGGGAAAAAATTCGGCGTCGTGAACACCGTCTGCCGGCGCAGCGTGCGGATGCCGGTCTGCGCCAGGACTTCCTCGTCTTTCCGGATTCGCGCGCGCTTCCTCTCGCGGACCGTTGCCTTGACCAGAAGGCGGCGGGCCTTGGCATCGGGGTGATAGACGCTGGCGGCGGCGTCGAGCAGCCGGCGCCGGTCTTCCCTGGGCACCAAGGCGAGGAGGCCGCGGTCGGCGACCAGCGATTCGAGCAGCTCGGCCGCGGCGCGAACCCGGTCGGTGAGCATGCTATCGATTTGTGAGATTGTCATGGGAGGGGCGTTCGCACCTCAAGTCGCATTGATGGCCACCCGGTACCAGGCGTTGTTGCCGTAGCCTTTCACATTCCAGGTCTCGTGGACCGACTTCGGCTGGGTGGTGCCGCTGCCGTCGCTGGCGCGCGCGGCGAGAATGTGACGCCCCGGCTCGAGAGTGATCTCCGCCTCCCAGAAGCTCCAGGTCCACGGCTCACCGGCGTGGGTGATCGTCGCCCTGACCCAGCTCCATCCCGCATCGGGTGAGACTTCGACCGAAGTCAGCGGACTGCCGCCGTCACCCATCGCCCAGCCGCGGACCCGGACCCGCCCCGCGATCACCACCTGGTCCGGCACCGGATCGATGATTGCCGCATTGAGGGGGACGGCACTCATCACCTGGCCGTCGGATACGTCGCGGGGGTTCTCCGGGTTCATGGCGCGCTGCACCCGGTAGGCCTTGCTCTGGAAATAGTTGTCCGACGGCTGGTCGAGCAGGGTGATCCTGCCCAGCCATTTCACGTTGCGGGCGCCGATCCAGCCGGGGACGATGGCGCGGAGCGGGAAGCCGTGCGCCGGGGGCAGGGGCACGCCGTTGATCCGGGTCGCGAGGAGCACCTCGCCCGCCATCGCCTTCTCGAGATCGATCGAGCCGCCGAATCCGAAGTGGTGACCGTGGCGCTCGACGGTGTCCAGGCCGAGGAATTCGAGGTGACGCGCGGATGCGGAGACGCCGACGGCGCGCAGCAAGTCGGCAAGGGAGACGCCGGTCCACTCCCCGGTGCTGACCGGCTCCGGCCCCCAGGGGAGCTCGCCGGGGAGGGGGCCGACCGAGAGGTATTCCTCCCGGCGCAGTCCGGCGCAGACCAGTGTCGCGGCCACGGTGCGCTCGGGAAAGGAGCGGATGAGCTCGTCGAGTGTGAACGACACCGGCCGGTCGACCAGTCCGCCCACCTCGAGCCGCCAGGTCTCGGCGTCGACCGCCGGGACGGCCGCATGGCTCCGGGTGAAGAAGCGCTGGACGGGGGTGATGAAGTGATCGTCGGCGATGACGGTCCACTCACCGGTATTGAGGCCCGCTGTGTCGTGGACGATACGGCGGTCGGACCGGTTCATCGCTCAAATCTAGCGCCTACTTCGCTCCTGCGACGATCCTTTCGAGAATCTGTTTGGCCAGATCCTTGTCCCAGGTAACCGCCGACTTCTTCGCGATGACCACCACCTTCGATCCGGTGCCGGCGGTCTCGATATTGACCGAGATCTCCCGGTCGTCCATGCTGCCCTCGACCACCCGCTTTTCGCCGCCGCCTTCCTGGGTGATGCCGGTCTTGGTTTCCTTGATGCCCATTTCGCCGAAGACCCGCTTGGTGGAGGCTTCGACCACCGGAGGAGTGGCGAGGAGCGACGTCTCCGCGCCGCGGTCGATCACGTAGATCGCCCCGGCCGCTCCGGCGCCGGCGGCGGCCGCCACGCAACCGCCGAGGGTCGCGAGCGAACTGCAGGTGAACATCAGGACTCGAATCCGCATCCGCATTGGCGGCTCCTTGTGGCTGACGTGGTGGGAGACGATGCGCCGGAACGTGGGGACCACAAAGCCGCCAAGGCCTAGCCGACGTAGCGCGCCAGCGCCATCGCGGCCGTGGCCAGCACCAGGAGAATCGAGACGACCTGCAGCGCCTTCCCCAGCCGGTTCTGTAACCGCTGCATTTCGGCCGCCTGGTCGGGTGACGGGGGGCCGCCCTTGGCCTGGATCGCCCCGGCCAGGGCGCCGATCTGTTTGGCGGTTGGGGAATTGACGCTCATGCCGATGCCGATCGCGATGATCGCGAGCAATCCGCCGGTCCCGAACGTCATGCCGGTGGCGGTGGCCATCCAGGGTCCCTGAAATCCACCGGAGTCGCGCCAGAACAACAGGAGCCCGGTGAGAATGTTCACCACCCCGGCGCCGAGGAGCGCGCTGGGCAACTTCTGGACCTGGGTCAGGTGATTCATGACCGGGCCGGCGGCGGGGCCGAGGGCTCGGGCGGCGGGGAAGATGAAGCGAGCGAAGAGCAGCACGCCGCCGACCCAGAAGACGCCGGAGAAAATGTGGAGGAGCCGGAGGAGCCAGAGGACGAGAGTGGAGTTCATGTCTACCTCTTGGGGGTCGCGAAGACGCGAAGACGCGGAGACGCAAAACCGGGGCGACCTGCATTTTCAGATTCGCGAAGGGTAAACGACCGAACTCTTTTCGGAAGTCCCCCGACGATCGCCGCGTCAGGTCGTTTGACCCACAGATTTCACAGATTACACCGAGTAGAGCCTCAGCGTGCCAACTTCCCCGGGTCGAGCGCAACGTACATGATGTGGTTCCGGTTCCAGGTGTACGTAACGTGGACCAGACCATCGCGCGACTGGATGATCGCCGGATAAGAATACTCGCCCGGATCGTTCTCGAGCTGGAGTGCAGTGCGCCAGGCCCTGCCGTTATCGGATAGGGCCACGTAGAGCTGGGATCGTCCCTGCCGGGTGTGATTGTAGACCAGCAGGTGGCGGCCATCGCGCAGCGTGACTCCATCGATGCCGGCGTTCGGATTGGGGAACTGCGTCAGGGTGAGCGGGCTCCAGCTCCGGCCCCGGTTGGTGGACCAGGTCTCGAAAATCCAGCCGGAGCGGGTGCGGCCGAGCGCCTGGAGCGTGTCTCCGCGGTGGACCAGAATGGTGGGCTGGATCGCGTTGGGCTCTACCCGGCTGGGCAATACCGGCGGCGCCACCTTGGTCCAGGTGCGTCCCGAGTCGCCGCTGAGCTCGAAGTGGACCCGCCACCGCGATACTTCGTCGGCGGACTCGGTGCTGCTCGGGCTCACGATGGTGCCGTCGGAGAGCCGCACCGGCTTGTTCTTCACCGGTCCGAGGATCCCCTCGGGCAGCCGCTCGCCCCGGCTCCAGGTGCGTCCCCCATCGCGCGAGACGCTCAGCATCCCCCACCATGTCGCGGGACTCGGCCCCACCTTGTAGAAGAGTCTGAGGGTGCCGTCGCCCCAGGGAGCGAGCACCGGATTCCAGCAGGGATAGCGTGTCCCGTCGGGCTGCTCGCCGGTCGCGACCGAAACCGGGGCGGTCCATTTGCCGCCCACCATGCGGGAGAGCCAGATCGCCACGTCCACGTTTCCTTCGCGGGTTCCTCCGAACCACGCCGCCACCAGGCCCTGCTCGGTCTCGGCGATGGTGGAGGCATGCGCGCTGGCGAAGTCGGCGGCGGTGTATATGAACTCCCAGCGGAGGACGGCGGGATGGGTCGAAGCGGCCTGGGCGGCTACCGGGGAAGGGGGAAGAGGGAAGAGGACAAACACAAGCAGGAAACCAGGGCGCATGATTCGGAATTTACCGCGGATGGCGGCGAGCGCCGGTCAGGGCGACAGTCGCTGCCATTCAGGCTCGAGCCCGCGCTCCCGGATGAACCCTTCCAGGATCGAGAGGTCTATCAGGTCGGGACGGATTCGCAGCATCCCCTCGATATCGGTGAGGTGTTTCTCGGATCCGCCTTCCCGGTGGTACTCCAGCTTGCGGACGATCACATATTCTGCCGGGGCCACCCAGACCGGCTCGCCGGCCACGGTCTCCCGCCGCCGATTAGCCAGACCCCAGCGGTCGAGAGAATCATCGCCGGCCAGGTAGATGTCGGCTCGCAGACCGGACTCGTGGTGCAGGAGCTCGAAATGCCCATGGCGGGGACGCGCGGCTTCCGCTTCCATCGCTTCGATGGGGGGGGCGTAGAACTCCCCGGTGGCGAAAGCCGCCGCAAAGCGGGCTACATCGGGAACGGAGAGCCGAACAAGCAGATCGAGGTCGAGCGTCAGCCGGGGTTCGCCGTACACGATGGCGGCCACGGCACCGGTGGCCATGTAGCGGAGCTGGAGCTGATTGAGCGGTCCCGCGAAACGCCGAAAGAGGTTAACCAGCGACATGGGTGAAGAGCTCGCTCACCCGGGCTCGAAGCTCCTCGTCGGAGAGACGGGGGTAACCGGTGCGCAAGCTGCTGGACTTGAGCTCCCGGGCGAGCGCCAGGAGCTCGTCGGCGACTTCCAGTTTGCGCTGGGCACCCATGGCGCGGAGGCGCCTGGTCTGCAGCACACGGACCACCGGATCGATGGCTTCCACGATTTCAATGTGGGGATCGCGAGCCTCCGGGACAAGACGGCCCGGCGGAGATCGGCGCGCCAGGACCTGTCGCCCACAGATGACACAGATTTCGCAGATTTTGAGAGCGTCCCATCCTGAAGGCACACATTGTGATTTCAATCTCACCTGAGCCGTACCCCCGATTGCTTTTCAATCGCCTTAATCGTGCCGATAGGCAGGTCCTTTTCAGGATGTGGCACGACGACGGGACGTCGGCCCTCCTTGCCGTACACGTGGTGGGATCCCTTCACCCGGCGGAGTTGCCACCCTGCTGCCTGCAGCATTGAAATGACCTGGCGGGAATTCATTCCGACCGCGGCGTACGCGTTGACATCACAACATATGAGTTGTATAGTTGTGGGCATTCAAGCCTGGGTATGAAGGGAGACACATGCAGTATCCAGCCAGCATCACTCGAGCGGGTGGGGTGTTTCTCATCGAATTCCCGGACTGTCCCGGCTGTCAGACTTTTGCCCGTGAGGAAGCCGAAATCGAAGCCCGCGCATCCGAAGCACTCGAGGGCTGGCTGGAGGTCAACCTGGAAGACGGTGAGGCACCCCCGGAGCCTTCCGCGAGGCGTCGAATTCGGAGAGGTGCGGAGCTCCGGAAGATCCCCGTGTCCACCCAGCTGGCCGCGGCCATTGAGATCCGCTGGGCCCGTCGCGCAGCAAAACTCTCTCAGTCGGCGCTCGGCAAGCGGATTGGGGTTAGCCAGCAGGCCATCGCCAAGCTTGAGCGTGGGGGAGGAAACGTTTCCCTCGATACCCTCGAGAAGGTTGCCCGCGGACT
>Ga0184615_10002183_pt1 | contig 10539 bp, 16 predicted proteins | sample PLM4_65_coex_FD_133134 | JGI IMG/M metagenome (GOLD analysis project Ga0184615, IMG submission 133134) | Groundwater sediment microbial communities from an aquifer in East River, Colorado, USA - PLM4_65_coex | ecosystem: Environmental > Terrestrial > Soil > Riparian zone | place: USA: East... | reverse complement strand
TGCCGTTGGGTAAAAGCCGCCGCTGGCTCGGCCCAGCCGGTCTTGGTTGCGTATCCGCTCAGTTTCGACTGGACTTGGCTGTATTGGTACTTCATTCGTTTCTCGGCTCAGGGCTCCCCGTTCGACTACTCCAAATGCTTCGACATCAAGACTGCTCTCGCTGTGAAGGCCGCGATTCCTATCTCAGAAGCCGGTCGTTCGCGAATTGATCCTTCTCTTCGCTCCAGGCACCCCCATACACACCACGCCATCGACGATGCAATAGCACAAGCCGAAATATTCGCGAACGTGTTCGAGTGGAAGGGAAATCGTGGGCGAACTCGCTGATCGCCGACGGCAAACAGCCAAACGACTCGCTGACCTTCAGGACCGTCTTAGAGAAGCTGAGGCTATCGCTAACAGTAAAGCGTGCGTCTACGCAACTGGGTCCTTCGGACGATGTGAGGCCAGCCTTCACAGCGATTTGGATCTTTTCATCGTGGGGAAGAAAGATGGGAATGCGGGAGCTGATGGCAAGGAAGGAAGCCTCCTCAAGCGTCTTGACGAAATCTGCATCAAGGCCGACCTCATCGAGGTCACTCGCCAGCTCGAGATTCCGGAGTTCTCCCAGGATGGTCGTTACCTCACACACTACTCGGTTCACGAGTTCACGAAGACGCTCGGCACACAGGAGGACGACGTTACGAACACTTTTACAGCGCGGCTCCTTCTTCTTCTCGAGAGTCGCCCGCTGCTGGGTTCTGAAGTGTACCGAGATGTCACAGAAGAGGTTGTCGCCGCATACTGGAGAGATTACGAGGATCACAAGTCGGATTTCATGCCCGCGTTCCTCGCAAACGATATCCTTCGCCTGTGGAGAACGTTCTGCGTTAACTACGAAGCGAGGACGGAAAGAGCACCTGCCGAAGAGAAGGCTAAGGGCAAGCTCAAGAACTACAAGCTAAAGCACAGCCGGCTCCTGACGTGCTACTCGGCCCTTCTTTACCTCCTTGCTCTATATGGCCGCCAGCACACAGTGAGTCCGGGTGACGCCATGTCTATGATCAAGCTAACGCCGACGGAACGGCTAGAGTGGCTCCTGTCCCAGGCGGATCTGGCGCGTGCGCATGACAAGCTGAGCAAGCTTCTGGGTCAATACGAGCGTTTTCTGCAAACTACGAATGCCAGCGAAAAGGATCTCGTCCGCGGGTTCATGGACAAGGAAACGAGCCGGTCTTACTTCACCGCCGCTAACCAGTTCGGCGATCTCGTATTCGAAGTACTGACAAGCGTTGGCAACGAGAACCGGTTCCATCGCCTCCTGGTTGTATAACACTTCGTCCATCTGTCGGCTGCCGATCGCGGGTTTGGGGGAGAAACGGGGGACAGCCTCCACGCCGCCATTTCTCTTTCGCCGCCCGCCCTTACCCTCGACCCACGGGACGGTCACCCTTTACAGTTACGCGATTCCCTTTGCGTTCATTCGGCCAGTAGTCCCAGATCGCCATGTGCTGAGTACAACGGTTGTCCCACATGGCGACGTCGTTCTGCCGCCAGTGGAAGCGCGTCTGATACCAGGGACTTTCCGCGTGCTCAAAGAGGAATTGCAAAATGGCGCGGCTCTCTTCCTCCGGCAATCCCTCGATCCGCGTGGTGAACGTCCGGTTGACGAAGAGTGACGGGCGGAGGGTTTCCGGATGCCTGCGAATGATGGGATGAACGGCCGTGGGATTAAACCCTGCCCGCATCGTTGACCCCGCGCTCGGCGTACCGCCCGCGATAGACGTGCTCGGATTCGTGAACCGCCGAGAGGCCCTCGAGATACGCCTTCATCCTCGGCGACAGATCGTCGTAAGCCGCGTACATGCTGGCAAACAGCGTGTCGCCGCAGGCTGTAGACTTTAGGCCGTAGGCTGTAGGAAGTAGAGGAAAGTCGCTACGAACGTGGGTGGACTTCTCGTACCGGCTGTGCGCTGCGGGAAGGGCTCGGGTTCTCGCGATCCAAGGCATCGAGCGCCATTTGGATCCGATCTACTTCCTGGCCTTCGAAGTAGGGTTCACCACACTGTTTGCACACCCACGCCGGAAGGGAATCCCAATGGACGTGATAGCCCTTGCGGTCAACGCTGAAGGGCGCTGTAGCCTTCTCCATGGGTCCTTTGCAAAAGAGACATTCCACTAGCTCTTCCTCCGCAACGGCGTTGTCCAGTATTGCGGGTCTGGCAGGTATGCCGTGATCACCGCCAGATAACCCTCTTTGGGGGAGCATACCACATGAACGAACCTTCCCTCGGTGCTGTGGCCACCAATCAGACAACTATGACCGCGGGCATCCTCGGGATAATCTTCGATGAGTGTTCCACCGAAGATCACGCCCTCAACTTCCGATCTGGTAATCACCCGCTCGGGATGAGCCATCTGCCGAATCGCGTGCGGCAGAAACAGAACCTTCTGGCTGGCGGCAATGCGCACTTGGTCGACGATGTTCTGCTGGCCCACCGCTCAAGACTTTACCATCTTCTCTCCCGACAGCCTTGTCTTCGTCCGTATCCGCTCGTAGCGTAGCCCGACCGATCCATTCGAGTAGGACTTGCACTCGGTCAACTTGAAGTCGCGCTGCGGGAACTTGCCCGGGAAGCCGAGGATGCCATCACCTAAAAGAACGGGACCAACACCGATGTAGAGTTCGTCCACCAAATCCTCTTGCAGGAAGCTGCGGCACAACTGGCCCCCGCCGCCCAGGTAGATGTCTTTCCCTTTGCGGCGCTTTAGCTTTCTCACGAAGGCGGTCAGAGATCCGCCCACCACTTCGAATCCGTCGCGTTTGCCCGGCTTCCAACGCCGCGAGATTACGTAGTTGGCCATGCGAGGCGTGTCGGGGATCTCGCCGGGCATCTCGCCGCGTTGGCGCATCTTCACCCAGCCTTCCGCGGTCTTGCGGCCCATGATGGTGGTGTCGATCTTGGCGAAGAAGTCGGCCATCAGCGCCTCGCCTTCCTTGTCGATCACCAGATAATCCATGGCGCCGTTCCGCCGCGCAATGTAGCCGTCGATGCTGAGTCCGAATCCCAGGATGACTTTCCGTGACATGCCGCGATTGTAATACACCTACGTTTATATACCTTGACAAGTATATACTCTGTGGAGTATACCAAGAGCGTGGAATCTGTGTTCGAAGTCATTGCCGAGCCGAACCGACGCGCGATCTTGAGCCTCCTGGTCTCGTCACAACAGTCGGTGGGAGAGATCGAGCGTCGACTTCGGATGCCGCAGCCGAGCGTGTCAAAGCACCTGCGAGTGCTGCGAGAGGCCGGTTTCGTAGAATCCGCGGTGGACGCGCAGCGCCGTCTCTACCGGCTGAAACCGGAACCACTTCAGGAACTGGATGCCTGGCTGGCTCCGTTTCGCCGGTTCTGGTCCGCTCACGTCGATGCTCTCGAACGCCACCTCGACCGCATCCATCAATCAACACCAACGAAAAGGAAGACCAGGAGAAGATGAGCGATCGCGAGCAGTACGCACCGGGTCCCGCCAGTGGGGCGCAGGTACGAAAAGACGGAGAGAAGTGGACGCTCCTCGTCGTCCGAGAGCTGCGCCACCCGCCTGAAAAAGTCTGGCAGGCGCTGACCGATCCTGCGCACCTGTCCGAATGGGCGCCGTTCGACGCCGATCGGAACCTGGCCGCTGTGGGGCCAGTGAAGCTCTCGGCGGCCGGGGCGCCGACGCCGCAGGTCTCCGAGACCACCGTGAAGCGGGCCGAGGCGCCGAAGTTGCTCGAATACAGTTGGGGTGGCAGCGACCTGCGGTGGGAGCTTGAGCCGCTGGGCAGCGGCACGCGCCTGACGCTTTGGCACAACATCGATCGCCGCTTCATCGCGTGGGGCGCCGCGGGCTGGCACATCTGCTTCGACGTGCTTGACCGGCTCATCGCGGGTGAGCCGATTGGACGGATCGTCGGCGCTGCGGCCATGAAGTTCGACGGCTGGCAGCGATTGACCACCGAGTACGCCAAGCAGTTCGGCGTTGAGACGCCCGGTTGGCCGGGCGACGCCCCGAAGCGTTGAAGCCTAGGAGGACAACATGAAAAAAACGGGCGCAAGCCAAGGCCAGCCGGCATCGGAACTGATCTCGGAGAGGATCGCCGAACTCGGGGACTGGCGCGGGGAAACTCTCAGCAGAATGCGCAAGCTCATCAAGGCAGCGGACCCGGACGTCGTCGAGGAATGGAAGTGGATGAATCCGATTTGGTCGCACGACGGCATCATCTGTACCGGCGAATCCTACAAGAATCACGTGAAGCTTACCTTCGCCAAGGGCGCGTTTCTGAAGGATCCGGCCCATCTCTTCAACTCCAGTCTCGACGGAAACGTACGCCGCGCGATCGATATCCACGAAGGAGAAGAAGTTCCCGAGTCCGCCTTCAAGGCGCTGGTTCGCCAGGCGGTCGCCCTCAACCGTTCCGGCAAAGCGAAACCATGAGCGCGCGGAAAAACCCGCCGCGAAAGGCCCGCAAACCCGCGTACCTGCCCAAGTCCGATGGGGACGCCGGAGTGCAGGCGTTCATCGACAGCATGGAGCCGTGGCAAGCCGCCATCGCCAAGCGCGTCGACACGCTGGTCGTGAAGCACGCGCCCCGCGTCCGCAAGGCCATGAGATGGCACTGCCCGTTCTACGGCGTCGAGGGGCAGGGCTGGTTCCTCGCCGTCAACGCCTTCCAGTATCACGTCAAGTTCGGCTTCTTCATGGGAACGTCGCTCAAGCCCGTTCCGCCCGTCGGCAAGTCCGGCACGGTGCGCTACCTGGATGTGCGCGAGTCGGACAAGCTCGACGAGAAGCAGATGGCGTCCTGGATCAAGCAGGCGGCCTCGATCCCCGGCTGGGACGGCGGATCCAAGCGCTACGGCGGATCCAAGCTCTAGGGCTATTTACATACATAGAACTGCAATGTATAATACTTCTACGTATGGAAGTGACTAAGGACCTGGTTGCTGCTTCGGCCACGCCGCTGGTACTCGCCGTGCTTGCCGAAGGCGACAGTTACGGTTACGCCATCATCAAGCGAGTGGCCGAGTTGTCCGGCGGGCACCTGCAGTGGACCGACGGCATGCTCTATCCCGTACTGCACCGGCTGGAGCGCCTGGGTTATGTCGCGGCGAAGTGGTCCGCGTCCGAGAGCGGCCGCAGGCGCAAGTACTACCGGATCACCAGAGAAGGCCGGGCGCAGCTCGCAGCCCAGCGGCAGCAGTGGCAGGCCGTGGACGGTACCCTGCGAGGTATCTGGATGAAGGCGTGCACCGTATGAAGACATTCGCCGATCAACCGCTCGAGGAACAAATCGCGCAGTGGCGGGAATACCTACGCCGCCGGCGGGCCGTGAACGGTCCCGACGTGGAGGAGCTTGAGGGACATCTGCGCGACCAACTGGCGGCGCTCACCGAATCCGGCTTGGCCGGGGATGAGGCTTTTCTAGTCGCGGTCAAGCGCATGGGCAGCCTCGATGCGCTGTCACGCGAGTTCGCGCGCGAGCATTCCGAGCGGTTGTGGAAGCAGTTGGTGATGGCCCCCGAGGGCGCCGAGCCGGCGAACACCTCACACGTGGAGACGCTGGTCGTCCTGGGCCTGGCCGTCGCCGCGGCGTTGGCCATCAAAGTGCCGGCGCTGTTCGGTTTTCGGATCGGCCCTAATGAGGAACTGCCGCTGTTCTACTTCCGCAACGCCAGTCTGTTCGTCTTCCCGCTGCTGGCGATCTACTTCGTGTGGAAGCATGGGTGGAGCGTCGCCGGCAGCCTCTGGCTGGCGCTGCCCTTCGCGGCCGGGGCTGTTTTCGCCAACGTCTTCACCTTCCCTAAGAACAGTGACACTGAGGCGCTGAGCATTCTGCACCTGCCCATCGCCCTCTGGTTGGTCGTGGGCTTCGCCTACGTCCGAGGCCGCTGGTTCGCCGACGGTGGACGCATGAACTTCGTCCGGTTCTCGGGTGAGCTGGCGATCTACTACGTGCTGATCGCGCTCGGCGGGGGCGTCCTCACCGGCTTTACGGTAATGATGTTCCAGGCCATCGATGTGAAAGCGGAGTGGTTCGTAGCGGGCTGGCTGCTCCCGTGCGGGGCGGCGGGGGCCGTGATCATCGGATCCTGGCTGGTGGAGGCGAAACAAAGCGTCATCGAGAACATGGCGCCGGTGCTGACCAGGCTGTTCACGCCGCTGTTCACGATTCTGCTCCTTGCGTTTCTGGCCACGATGGCGTGGACCGGCAACCCCATCAACGTGAAACGGGAGGTCCTGATCGCCTTCGATCTGCTGCTGGCGGTGGTGGTCGGGCTGGTGCTCTACGCCGCCTCCGCGCGCGATCCGCAGGCGCCGCCCGACTTCTTCGACGGACTGCAACTAATGCTGGTGCTCTGCGCGCTGGTGGCCGATGGGGTGGCGCTCTTCGCCATCGCCGCGCGCATCTCCGAGTTTGGCTTCACTCCCAACCGAGTGGCGGCTCTGGGCGAGAATCTCATACTGCTCGTCAACCTGGCGTGGTCGGCGTGGCTCTATGCGCGCTTCCTGCGTCACCAAGGCTCGTTTGCCGTCCTGGAGCGGTGGCAGGTCGCCTATCTACCGGTGTACTCCGTATGGGCGGGACTCGTGGTTGCAATCTTTCCGCCCGTGTTCGGCTACCGGTGAATGCCATCATCCTCAAGGAAAAGGGTGACGGGTGCCCGAAAAGAATCTGAGGCTTTGACAGCTACCAGTCGCGGCCGCCGCTACGAACGTGGGTGGACTTCTCGTACCGGCTGTGCGGGTCTGGCAGGTATGCCGTGATCACCGCGATATAGCCCTCTTTGGGGGAGCATGCCAGCGCCTTCAAGACGCTAGCCAGAGCTTGGTCGGTAAAGAGCATCGGGACTAGATTCTAATGGATTACGTTTCCGGCGAGCCGCGAGCTTGAGCGAGCGGGTATTCCAGGTGTGTTGGTTCAGCCTGAAATGGAGAGAGGGCGCGCTCCGTTAGCGAGTGTTCCGCCCTTCGGGCGGGCATCGGGGTCTACCGATCCGATGTGATTGTTTTTTGAAGAGTGTGGAAGCGAAGCCGCTACGCTCCGTTCATCGTCTCGGCGAGCCCACCGGACTATCCCTCAGCATGGTTGCGTCCCCGCAGTGCCGCTTCCGTTTCGCCCGGCAGAATCATTGTAGCGCCGCCACCAGCGCGGCCAACTTCCGGATAGCCCGTGATCCAGGGGAACAAAGATGAGGCGCGCGATGCTACAGTGTCCAGAGAGGCAAAGGGGCTGAATAGAATGGGCTCACTGGCTCACCGATGGCTGACAACGCTTCTCGGGTTGGTGTTAAGCGTTGCTGCGATGGCGCAGAACGGTCCGTTCCGCGATCCGTCAAAACACAAGATTCAATTCGTGACCGTGCAGGCGGACGTGCGATTGGAGGTGCTTGACTGGGGTGGCTCGGGACGACCAGTTGTCCTGCTCGCCGGCCTTGGGAATTCCGCCCACGTGTTCGATGATTTCGCGGAACATTTATCCGATTTCTGCCACGTATATGGCATCACCCGGCGAGGGTACGGAACGTCGGACCAGCCGGATTCCGGATACGACGAACAGCGCCTCGCCGCCGACGTGCTGGCAGTCCTCGAATCACTCCAGCTTACCGCTCCCGTACTGATGGGACATTCTATTGGAGGGGACGAACTAACCGCAATCGGAGCGCAGCGCTCGGACCGCATCGCGGGACTCGTCTATTTGGACGCGACGGCCGATCCTCGGGACGACTATACAGAATTCAATTCACGGATTCAGCAGTTGCCGGCGGCTATACGGAGCTTACCGGAGTGGAGTGGCGGCTTGCGGGCTGGTTCAGTTGCCGACCGCAGTTCGTTCGCGGCGTACCGCCGGTGGCTGCAGGAAAGGAATGGTGTCGAATGGCCGGAAGCCGAATTGCGGAACCTCTATGAGGCTAATGAAGACGGCTCCGTAGGCCGGTACAAAACGCCGAAAGCCACGGCGGACGCGATCCTCGCCGGTGGACGAATTCGGGACTATTCGCACATCCACGTGCCCATCCTGGCGTTCTCCTGGTTTCCTCCTTCGGTGGCGGAGCGATTGAAAAAGTATCCGCCCACCGATGCGGAGGGAGTCGCGAAGGTCGCAGCGGTGCGGGAGGTGGAACTGAAGCTATCCCGGCGGCGAATTCGCAGCCTGTTCAGCGCCGACGCGCCGGTCCACGTGATCGATATGCCGGGCGCCAACCATTTCCTCTTCATCAGTGATGAGGCGTTTGTTCTAAGCGAGGTGCGAGCGTTTCTGAAACGCTTGCCGTTAGACTGAGGTTTCCGGCGACGAGAATTTCGGCTGCAAATCGGGCTCCGATTGCAGGGCTTCGCGGCCTTCCCCTCGTTCATCTCAACCTCTCGCTCTTGCGGTCGCAATCCTCACGACGCGAGGGAGCTACGATCCGTTTTCGGATGGTGAGGTGGAAGCAATCCGGCTTTCTCTTCCGGCGTGTAGTGCTTCCGTTGCTTCTTCATGCGTTCGCTCCATTATCTTAACGGGGGAACGCTTTCTCCATTTCCAGCTGAACCGGAACACAGGGCAGCACCCGCTCCCTTACGGTCGCGGCTCGCTCAGTCGTATCCTTGCCAACTTGGCCGACGCCGGGATTACGGTGCCGAGAGCCGTGCCAGTTCCACGTTCAAGCAGACCTTGGAGACGTACTCCACCTCGCCATCTTCAGTGACCGGACGATAGAAGAAGACTGTGGGCCGGCCGTTTTCGACGAAGAACTCGACTGACTGTTGCTGCAGTTCTACTTCCAAGGCTTGGGTGGTACCGCCGTGATAAGGCAGCTCCAGACGGCGGACTCCCTCTCCTGGAACTTCAACTTCCAGGACGAAGGGCGGTCCCGGCTGAATACTGCGAATCGTGCCGCTTGAGCTTTTTGGCACCCGTCTAAGGGGCGCCGCCGGGGGCAACTTCGCGGTCTGTGCGCATCCGCGGGCGGTAGCCGGTGCGCGTACGCAGGCGATAACGCTTGGCGTTGTCACCGGTCAATTCGACGGTGATCTTGCGCCAGCCAAGATTGGAATTGGATGCAGGGTAATAGCTCAGCAGGTAGAGGTGCGCCAAGTCGTCGCGGATGGAAGCGAAGGCTTCGTTCTGGGCGCGCCAATTGCGTGCGAAGTAGGCCTTGCCTCCGGTGCGTTCAGTGATCCGCCGGAATACCGTAGCGGAGATTTCGTCCCTGGTGGCGTCCTGCGTGGAAATCATGTAAATGGGGATGCCTTCGCTCTCCGCCATTTCCCGGACGGCCTCCGGCGAAACCATGCTGCCGTTATCAGGGCCGTTGGAAAAAACCACCACCACTTTGCGCCCGGTTACCAGACGAGCGTCCTGCAGAGTGAGCAGCAGGCAATTGTAAAGCGCAGTGTCATCGCCGGCCACCGTGTGGCGCAAGCCTGACAGGGCTACATTGCGGTCACGGGTCAGCATGCTGGCGCGCATCAGGTTCCGGCTGAATCCGTAGACCGCCACCGAATCCTGGGGATCGAGGTTGCGGATAAAGTCCGCGATGGAGTCCTCGGCCAAGGCAAAGGCCTTGTACATGAAATTGCTGGTGTCCATCAGGATGAACACGTTGGAGCCGCTTCCTGCGGCGCCTTGCGGCTTCACGGCGCCCAGGGTCATCGGCGGCCCGGCCGGCTCCGGAGCGTTGGCCCCCTTGGGGACATCGGCTGCCGAGATCAGATTCTCCATGGGTCTTCCGCCCTCGGAGAACAAGGCCACGCGCTGCGGAATGCCGTCCTCAAAGACGCGGAAGTCGGACGGCCGCAGACCTTTGATGTACTTCCCGCCCCGATCGGTCACCGCCACGTTCAACAACACCAGGTCTACCCGGACGCGATAAACAAAATCGTCCGGGTTCGCCTGCTGTTGCTGAGGCGGCGTTGGTGGGTTGGGTGGGTTTTGCATCGCCACCGTTGAGAAAGCTGCGAAAAGGGCCAAGCCAACCAAGACAGCACGAATCGCGTTTTTCATCCCAATCACTCCGTCACCCGCGTGGCAGCAGCGGTGGCCTGTTTCCGAAACTCATCGGCAGTCAGCCGCATGGCGCGCAGCACAGCGGGCCAGTCTTCATGATGATTCGCAAAAATATGCTCGATCAGGCGGCGAGTCAATTGCGGCGCCAGCCAGTGGAGCGCGGCCGGAGGCATCTGCATCTCGTCGGCCAGGCGAGCCCAGTAGAGATTGTTGGATTCCCAGGACTCCGCCAAAAGACGGCTGGAATAGCCTTGCAGCGCCGGGAGCGGGGCCATGCCCAACAACTCCGGACGCCAGGACCGGGCCAGCTTCGGTCGGGGCACCCCGAACAGGCTGGAGATTTTGGCGTCGGTGAGTTCCTGGGGTGCTGCTCCCGCCAGCACCGCCATCTCCGCGAACGCCGGAGAATCAAAGGCCGCCGATAGCGGCCCGGAAGCGGCCATCTGGCGGATTTCCGCGGTCCACTTACGGGAAAGATGATAGAGATCGGCGGGCGTCAACAGGGCCAACGCGTCCTGCAGACG
>Ga0184615_10002182_pt1 | contig 10543 bp, 13 predicted proteins | sample PLM4_65_coex_FD_133134 | JGI IMG/M metagenome (GOLD analysis project Ga0184615, IMG submission 133134) | Groundwater sediment microbial communities from an aquifer in East River, Colorado, USA - PLM4_65_coex | ecosystem: Environmental > Terrestrial > Soil > Riparian zone | place: USA: East... | reverse complement strand
GTTAGGAGACTTTGCAATCCGTCGTCTGCAATGCCGATATGCGCGTCGGGGAGGTCAGGCAAGTTTGCCGGTTGCAGGATGAGGGTCAGAGCCTGATGCGCTCGGCAATGACGCAGCTCAATTTATCGGCGCGCGCTTATCATCGCATCCTGAAGCTGGCGCGTACGATTGCTGATCTAGCAGGTAGCGAGGAGATTCAATCTGTACATCTGGCAGAAGCACTGCAATATCGGCCGAAGTTGATGTTGAGCTAACCATTCCCCATCTCAAAAGGTAAGAGCAGAAAAATCTACTTAATCAGTTGCCAGGCTGATGCTTTCCCTGGCGGTTCCCCGAAGTCGTTCCATGTCACGCATCGGCGGTAGGCCGAAGAGACTTTTATATTCCCGGTTGAAGTGTGAGGCATCGTGATAACCGACACGGTAGGCCACGCTTGTGGCGTCAAGTCGCTCAGCGAGCATGAGACGGCGGGCTTCCTGAAGGCGCAATCGCTTCTGGAACTGTAACGGACTCATGGCGGTGACAGCTTTGAAGTGGTGATGGAATCCCGAGACGCTCATGCCAAGCTCGCGCGCGATGCTGTCAATTCGAAGCTGTTGGTCAAAATCCTGGTGGAGGCGTTCAATGGCTCTGGCGATGTGGGGAGTGTAGCCCCCTGAAGCCGCTATGTGGCGGAGCCGCTCGCGCTGTTCTCCCATCCAGAGTCGGTAGACAATCTCACGCGTGATCAATGGAGCGAGAAAGGAAGTTTCAGCAGGGGCTTCCAAAAGTCGAATCAGCCGTACCACAGCGTCCAGCAGTCCAGCATCCAATGAACTTACATTGACGGCCTTCACATCAGTATGTTTTTTTGAAACGACATCACCGGCTTCGACCATGATCGAACCGACGAGTACTGGGTCGAGTTCCAGACGCAGGGCAAGATACGGCTGATCTCTCGATGCTTCCAAAAGGTGACTGACAAGGGGCAGCTCGGCGGTGACGAGAAAGTAGTGTGACGGATCGTACACGTAGCGCTCATTGCTGAGAAAGACTTCCTTACTGCCCTGAGCAATCACGCAAAAGACAGGGCTGTACACACTGTGCAGTGGCTCCATGACTGAAGAGGCGCGGTTCAGGTACAGGCCTTTCAGCGGCTCAACCTCACCATCCTCGCGGAGTGCATGCGTAAGAAGCTCAACCAGCTCGTTACGGCTGGCATCTACCTTGTGATTCTTATGCTCTGTCTGATGGTGGGATATCGAATTCATAGTGACTTTTCTAAACTTTCTAACACGTCACTGCTCAAAGTTTGCAGAATTTTACAACGATCTTCGAGAATTATTATACCAGTCTGGGCTTTTGGGCCCTAAAATACTTGGAACAAAGGAATTGATCTCGATTCCTGCTAAACAAGCTCTTAATTCAAAAACCACTGTAAGGAAAGGAAAGAATAATATGAATAAGAAAAAGGTTTGGTTTATTACTGGTGCTGGTCGCGGTATGGGTGTGGACATCGCCAAGGCAGCCTTAGCCGCCGGCCACGCAGTCATCGCCACCGGTCGAAATACGGACACCGTATCCAGAGCCTTAGGACAGTCGAACGACCTACTGATCGTCAAGCTGGATGTTACCAATGCCGCTAATGCTAAGGCGGTAACCCAAGCCGCTGTTGAACGGTTCGGGCGCATCGATGTGCTGGTCAACAACGCCGGCAATTTCTACGCCGGTTTCTTCGAGGAGATCACCCCTGAGGACTTCCGGGCACAGGTCGAGACCAACCTCTTCGGCCCGGTGAACGTCACCCGCGCCGTGCTGCCTGTCATGCGTGCCCAGCGCTCGGGACTCGTCGTGCAGCTCTCCTCGACCGCCGGCATTTCGGGACAGGAGTTCGTCTCGGCCTACGCCGCGTCAAAATTCGGCGTCGAAGGTTGGATTGAATCATTGACCCCCGAGGTCGCGCCGTTCGGCATCCGCACGATGCTGGTCGAGCCTGGCTTTTTTCGCACGGAGCTCCTCACGCCGGAGTCGACGAGCTACGCCGAACCTTCGATTGACGACTATGCCGAGAAAACCAGGCAAACCATTACGGCCTGGAACGGCATGAACGGCCTGCAAGGCGGCGACCCCGCCAAGCTCGCCAAGGCGCTGATCCATCTCGCCAGTCAGGATGAGCCTCCACTGCGTTGGGCAACTGGCGCAGACGCCGTCGGGGCCTTGGAACAGAGAAGGCCCAGCGTTTGCTCGCCGAGGCCAATGCCTATCGGGAGCTATCCTCCTCCCTCGCCCACGAGGACGCCTAACCGAACAGCCTGACTGAGCAGGCGGGCTCTGACCGGCAACAGGTCGAGCCCACCTGCCATCGCTGAAGTAAGTGTCCACGGAATTTATAAAGAGAAAGTACTATGTACAATTTTGATTTCTATAACCCAACACGAATTCTATTTGGAAAAGACAGACTGGATGGTATTGACAAATTGGTACCATCCGAAGCAAAAGTATTGATCACCTTTGGAGGTGGCAGTGCAAAGAAATATGGTTTGATTGATAAGGTAAAAGCTAGCCTTAGTGGCAGAAAGGTTTTTGAATTCGGTGGCATTGAACCCAATCCACGTTATGAAACCCTTATGAAAGCAGTAGAAGTGGTCCGTAGTGAGAAGATCGATTTCATTCTGGCCGTTGGTGGCGGTTCTGTAATTGACGGGACTAAATTCATCTGTCTGGCCAGTCATTACACAGGCGATGCGCATGATTTGTTGAAATTTGGCTTCACTCTGATTACTTCCGATGTTGTAAAAGAAGTAGTTCCCTTTGGAACTGTTTTAACATTGCCAGCGACCGGGTCAGAGTCGAAGTTCGGCCCGGAGGCTGGATGGAGTCACTGTAGCCGAGGTCACGCCGTTCGGCATTGCTGACCACATCCTACCACTCGCATCAGTACCCCCTGCCTTTGTGTTCCTGCTGTTGTGACCAAATATCAAGAACGTATCTCAGGTCCACTACTGGACCGTATCGATATTCATGTTCTCATTTAAAACCCTTGACTTGGAGTCGACTCCAAGTGTTAGACTCCGCTTAGAGGTGAAATTATGAAAATTGCAGAAGTTAGTGAACAATATAATATTTCATCGGATACGCTTCGCTACTATGAGCGGATTGGTCTCATCCCGCCGGTCAATCGAAACGACGGCGGCATCCGGGATTACAACGAGCTCGATCTCAGGCGGGTTGAATTCATCAAGTGTATGAGGAGTGCGGGGCTTCCCGTTGAAGTGCTGATTGAGTATGTGGCGCTGGTCCAACAGGGCGACAAAACCATTGAAGCCAGAAAAGAAATCCTGAAAGAGCAGCGTGAGTTACTGATTGGCAGAATGCAGGAAATGCAAAAAACACTGGATATTTTGAACCACAAAATTGAAGTGTATGAACATGCCGTTTTGAAAAAAGAGAAGGGGATCGTTCAAACATAGGAATACTAGGGGAAAAATCAAGGAATTTTGTGGAAGGTCAATTTTCAGGAAGAAACTGATTAACGAAAAGACAGGAGTATGGAAAATGCAAAAACGTAAACTTGGAAACAGCGGACTGGAAGTCTCGGCTATCGGATTAGGCTGCATGCGAATGAGCTTCGGCGATACGCCGACTGATAAACAAGAGATGATCACGTTCCTTCACAAAGCTGTCGAGCGTGGCATCACGTTCTTCGATACGGCGGAGGTCTACGGTCCCTTCACAAACGAGGAATTGGTCGGCGAGGCATTGGAGCCTTTCAAGGGACAAGTAGTGATCGCCACCAAGTTTGGGTGGAAGCATGATCCGGAAAAGGGACCACATCCCAGCGTTGGCCTCGATAGTCGTCCAGAGCAGATCAAGCGAGTTGCTGAGTATTCGCTCAAACGCCTGCGCGTCAACACTATCGATCTGTTCTACCAACATCGTCCCGATCCGAATGTGCCCATCGAAGATGTGGCTGGTGCAGTGAAGGATCTGATTCAGGCAGGCAAGGTGAAGCACTTCGGGCTTTCTGAGGCGGACGCCGACACCATCCGTCGTGCTCACGCGATTCAACCTGTCACTGCCTTGCAAAGTGAATATTCGATATGGTGGAGAACCATTGAAGATGCGGTCCTGCCGACCTGCGAGGAACTTGGTATCGGTCTTGTGCCCTATAGCCCCCTGGGCCGGGGTTACCTGACAGGCAAGATTGATGAGAGCACAACCTACGATAGCACCGACATCCGCAGCCGCAATCCGCGCTTTACCCGGGAAGCGATCAAGGCGAACCGGGTCGTGATCGATCTGCTTGAGAGGATCGCGACACAGAAGGGTGCTACCCCAGCCCAGATTGCGCTCGCCTGGCTGTTGGCGCAAAAGCCCTGGATCGTGCCTATTCCAGGCTCGCGCAAGCTCGAGCGTCTTGATGAAAACATTGGTGCCGTTAGCTTCGAATTGACGGCCAGCGATCTCAGTGAGATAGAAAATGCCATGTCACAGATCACAGTGGTCGGCAACCGGTATTAGGGCGGTGCGCTCCGCTGGCGCAGAGTTGCTGACCTGTGTCGTAGCGTGGACGGAAGGTCTTTTCTAGTCAGGTGCTTCGGACTTCGGTCGGCTGTATACAAATAAGTTTTGATAAGGAATGAATTATGAAACATATAGTATTGAATAACGGTGTGGAAATGCCCATTTTGGGGTTTGGTGTTTTTCAGGTCAGGGATGCCGAGGTCTGTGAACGGAGTGTATATGAAGCTTTCCAAACTGGATATCGTCTGATTGATACGGCCGCTTCTTATCTTAACGAAGATGCTGTTGGTAAAGCCATAAAAAGAAGTGGTGTTACAAGGGAAGAGTTGTTTGTGACCACAAAGCTTTGGATTCAGGATGCGGGCTACGAGCGCACAAAGAAAGCTTTTGAAAAATCTTTACACAGGCTGCAACTGGATTATCTGGATCTATATCTGATTCATCAACCTTTTGGAGATGTTTATGGCTCCTGGCGCGCGATGGAGGAGTTGTACCGGGAAGGCAGAATTCGGGCCATTGGTGTCAGCAACTTCCAGCCAGATCGGATCATGGATTTGATCGTTCATAACGAAGTGGTTCCTGCGGTCAATCAGATCGAGACACATCCTTTCAATCAGCAAATTGAAACTCAAAAGTTCTTGCAGGAAAACAATGTTCAAATTGAGTCCTGGGGACCCTTCGCGGAAGGTAAAAACAACATCTTCCAAAATGAATTACTGCTTTCAATTGCCGGAAAATACCGGAAAACGGTCGCGCAGGTGATCCTGCGTTGGCTGACGCAAAGAGGAGTCGTGGTGATTCCGAAATCAGTTCGTAAGGAAAGAATTGTTGAAAATTTTAACATTTTCGATTTTGAGCTAAGCTCTGAAGATATGGATGCAATTATCTCGCTGGACACGAAGGTTAGCAGTTTCTTCGACCATCGTGATCCGGAAGTGGTGAAACGGTTGGGTCATGTAAAACTTGATATTTGAAATCACTGAATACACGTCTTGTCTTATTGAAGAGGATACATGACTGGCCCGTCCGTTCACACCATCCCCGAACAAAATATGAGGTCACGCCATTAGAGTTGTTCTTCGACCTCGTGTTCGTGTTCGCCGTATCCCAACTCTCGCAGCATCTCTTGACCCACCTCTCATGGCGCGGTGCGGCCGAAACGCTGGTGTTGCTGCTGGCGGTCTTCACGGTATGGTTTTCTACAAGCTGGTCGGCCACCATGATCCGGGCCGATCAATCGCGGACTCTCTGGATGATGTTGACGGTGATGCTGCTGGGCCTGTTCATGAACGCTTCGGTGACCAGGGCATTCACAACCTCTGGCTGGGCGTTTGTCGTTCCGCTCCTGCTGATTCAACTTGGGCGTGCTGTTTGGACGCTCACAAATTCCACGGATGTTGTGTTCCGGGAGCACTACTATCGGACGCTTCTCTGGTTGATTGCCACAGCACCTTTGTGGATCGCGGGCGCGGCGGTGAGCCCGGAAACCCGCTTGCTGTGGTGGGCACTGGCCGCCGGGATTGACCAGATCGGCAGGTGGCTGGCACATCCCATCCCCGGGAGGCGGCTGCAATCGGAGAATATTCCATTCGACGCGGATCACATGCTCGAACGTTGTCGCCTGTTCCTGCTCATCGCCCTGGGTGAGACGGTATTCACTACCGGCACGGCCATCGCCGCGGCCCCCACGATGTTGATGACTCTCATCACGGGCACGTTCGCGCTGGTGAGGACAGTCACCCTGTGGGCACTGAGCTTTGGGCGTTCCAACAGGCTCATCCTTCAGCACTTGGAGGAGACGAAAGATCCCATTCGCACCAGTCGCCATGCGGTGAATGCCCTGACCGTGAAGGTCGCAGGACTCATCGCCGTGGCGGTCGCGAATGAATTGGTGATCTCGCACCCGCATGAACACGCCTCGTTTGCACTGAGCCTGCTGCTGGGTGGAGGGCCGATTCTCTTCCTGGCTGCCCAGGGCTGGTATCTGTGGGCGGTGCCGAACGTAAGGTCGAAATTCCATTTGATCGGCGGGGCAATACTGCTGCTTGTTAGCCTCGCGACGCTAGCCGTACCGCCGTATGGTGCATTGATTCTCCTCGGTGCGAGTCTCACGACTCTCGCGATACTTGACCGGTAGATGACTAAAGAAAAAGGCAATCAAGCAAAGGAGTTCAAAAATGGAAATCAAACGAAGCGGCTCACAGCCTTCAGGCAAAGGACAGGCCGAGTATTTTACCGGCACTGTACGTATTGACCCTCTGTTCGAGGCAAACGAGCCGGCACGCGCGGGCGGTGTCAGTGTCACGTTCGAGCCCGGACAGCATGGCACAGTCACCCTCTCGGCCAGACCCTGATCGTGACGGCTGGCTGCGGCCTGGTACAGAGTTCGGGAGGCTCGATCGAGAAGATTCGACCGGGGGACGTGATCTGGTGCTCACCGGAAGAGAAGCATTGGCACGGCGCCACGACGACCACGGCCATGACGCACATCTCTATTGTGGAACAGCTCGATAGCAAGTCCGCCGACTGGATGGAAAAGGTCAGCGACGGACAATACCAGGCTGGATCAGGGGAAGAATGAACGGAGACGCGCCGATGACCACGTGGACGAGTAATGAACTTAACAAGATCGGAACCGCAGAAGAGCTGCAGATCGCCTCACTCCTGGGCGACGGCACACTGCGAAAGCCGGTGACGATCTGGGTTGTCCGCGTCGGTGACGACATCTACGTTCGATCGGTGTACGGACATACCTCCGCCTGGTTCCGTGGTACCCAAGTGTGCCACGAGGGCCACATCCGGGCTGGCGGCGTCGAGAAAGACGTCACTTTTGTGGAGGAGACCAACCCCGATATCAATGACCAGGTCGACGCTGCCTACCGCACAAAGTACCGCCGCTACGCTGCAAGTATCATCAACACGGTTGTGAGCCCTGAGGCGCGAGCCGCGACAATCAAACTGGTGCCGCGCCAAACAAACTCTTAGTACAACAACACTGGAGAAGCGTGATCACCGTCAACGCCTGCAAGCGAGAACATCTTACGGTTTTTACTGCAAAATCTGTGAAAAACTCGAAAAAACAGCCCACTTTTCGTAACTGAACTGAGCAGGAGAAATTTGTCCGATTGTGTACATCCCTGCCCTTGTGGATATTATGGAGATTCCACCGAGTTGCTTTACTTAAGAGCAAGACAGTATGATCCCAGTATGGGGAGATTTCTCACACAGGATACTTGGGATGGAAATTCCACGTTACCAATAACTTACAACAAATGGGTATATGCAAATGCAAATCCCATAATGTACACAGACCCAAGCGGACATTGTTTTTTCGGAATTGATACAGCTTTCTGCATAGCTGTGCTTGTTGGTGTTCCCGCAATTGCAGGCGTGACCACCGCTTCATGGGATTACTATGTAACTCAAGGCCACGGCGTAGGAGGAATAAATGAATTCAACCCAGCCTGCGTTGATTGGGGACAAGTGTTCGGGGCAGGGAAATCTGGCTCTTTCGGTGCGATAGAACCTTTCGCAATGATGCCAGCATCGGTCATTCTAACTCCAAGTTATCTTCTGGGGTATTTGAGATATGGCATGACGCCTGGAGAAGTAAACGAGTTCTTTATTAATCAGGTAGGATTAGGCAACGTGCACAATCAGGCGATGCAAAATCCATATTATGTTTCTGGTCGTGCTGGTGGGTCGATTGGCACACTTGCTCTCTCGCTACATCTGACCCTCACAGGATTGCCAACACTTACTACAGGACCAGGGACTCAACTCAGCGGATATAACACATTGGTCTTGAGCGGGGCCAATGTAACTGCTGTTGGGGGAGATCTCTCCTTGATTTACACTGGAACATCTGGATTGGCGTCATCAGGTCTCGTTATGATGTCAAGCGGTGGGGGAGGTGAAGGTCGCGGGCCTCAAAACAACCTAAGAGGGAAAATTGGCGAGGCCCAAGTAAGAAAAATGTTAGAGAATAAATTTACTTATCTGGGAAACCGTGTAACAGTCAGATTGCCCAATGGAAAAATAAGGTTTGTTGACCACTTGGTACAAGACCCAGTTTCGGGTAAGATCTTTGCTGTTGAAGTTAAGACTGGGCTCTCTCCAATTTCCGGTAGACAACAGAGCCTAGACACACTGATGGCCAGTCAAGGCGGAATTCTTGAACGAGGAGTACCGCCGCGTTATCTCAATCTAAGATTAAGTAGTATTGAAACAATATATTTTAGGTTGCCATCAGTGAATTTGCCATGAGGTCAAATATGGGAATGTATACAGAAGTAAAAAAAGAAATGTTGTCCTTTCTTGAAGGACAATTTTCGCCAAAAGAATTCTATAGATCGCGGCAGATTTTTTACCGCAAAGTTCCAATTGGCAAACAAATGTTACATATTTCTTTTCTGAAGGAAAAGGATGAGATAAATATTGTTGTGGATGTAGATATTCGCCATGATGAATTAGAAAATTTATTTTCAACTCTAGAAAAAATACCACACAACACATTAAGCGCTTCTATAGGAACTGAATTAGGAAAACTGTCACATGAAAATACAATTATGTGGGCAGTTAATGATATATCAAACGTCCCATCAATTGGTATTGAAATAATTTCTAGAGTCTCGGATGTTGGTTGGTCCTTTTTCGAAGAATATTCAAGTTTGGAAAAAATATTTGATGTATTAATGGACGATAAGGAAATAGGACAAACACTGTGCTCAATTCCCCATGTCAGGGCGAAAAAAGCTTTAACGGCAGCGTTTTTACTTCAACGCCGAGACTTTTATAATAACATAATAGAATCGAAAACCAAGTTTCTAGAATCCATAAGCAATCCATATCTGTCTGAATTCTTGGAGTTCGCGTTCAGACTAAAGAATCGGTTTACAAAAGCTTAGGCAGCAGCTATTAATTTTTGACCTGTTTCGCTTCAAATCATATCTAGACGGAATGCTTCATCTTAATACGGTTCACTAAGTCAATTGATATGAACCGTAATCTAATGTTAGCCTCCTCCCAAAAGGAGACTACCATGTATCCCGAACTCACCCAATTCAATGACTGGTTTAAATGCCAGTGCTATTCTTTACGAACAGACTTCCGAGTTTCCTAAAAACTCGGAAGTCTCATTTAACTATTTGTAATCCCCAGAATATGCACTTACTCCATTCAATGAGGCAGGGTTTCTGTTCATTTTGAAAATATTTTATTCAAAATCCCCTTTGCTTTCATCACCGCCTTTGCCCGATGGCTGAGGCGGTTTTTTTCGTCCATGCTAAGTTCTGCCATGGTCTTTCCCAACTCTGGCAATAGAAAAATGGGATCATAGCCGAATCCGCCTGTGCCGCGTTCTTCTGGGATGATCTCGCCTTCGCAAATTCCTTCAACAATCTGGACTGCAGAACTTTGCTCCTGCATCTTCAAGCGGCTCGCCGCTTGACTCCAGAGTGATTCTGGGATCGCAATGGCAATTGTGGCGTGGAAGCGCGCGGTCCATGGGCGGGGTTTTCCCAGAAGCTTTTGCAGGAGATATTTGCGCCGTTCGGCATCAGATAGCCGCCCCCCTCCGGCTCCCCCCAAATTCTGCGAATTTAGGGGGAGAGAGCCATAGCGCGCAGAATATAAACCTGGCGCGCCATCGAGCGCGTCCACTTCCAGGCCTGAGTCGTCGGCGAGAGAAATAAGGTTGCCTGCTCTGGCGAAGGCAATTGCTTTTTGGGTCGCGTTCTCAGCATAGCTGTGCCCATCTTCGGTCACATCGAGGTCGAGTCCGATCTGTGCAGGCGTGACGAGTTCAATGTCCATGCCTTTGAGCAGGTCTTGAAGTTCTTCCACCTTGCCTTGATTGTTGGTGGCGATGAGGAGTTTGTGCATATACTTTTTTTTACCACAAAGAGCACTTAAGGGTCACAAAGGTTTTTATTGATGCCGTTTTTCGATTTGTTCGATTGCCCAATTTGCGTGTTCGCGGATCATGGGTTCTTCGTCGTTGAGTGCGTTTTGAAGAACGGGGAGGGCGTGCATATCGCCG
>Ga0184615_10002179_pt1 | contig 10554 bp, 11 predicted proteins | sample PLM4_65_coex_FD_133134 | JGI IMG/M metagenome (GOLD analysis project Ga0184615, IMG submission 133134) | Groundwater sediment microbial communities from an aquifer in East River, Colorado, USA - PLM4_65_coex | ecosystem: Environmental > Terrestrial > Soil > Riparian zone | place: USA: East... | reverse complement strand
CGTGCAGGATGGCGTGAACCATGACTTCCGCGTGCGCGCGGCTGGGAGCTTGCGCGAGGTGAGCCTGTGGACGGAGTTCTCCGACTACCTCGTGCTCGGCAAGAGCGAGAAGCCCGCGAATGTGGGGACGCTCAGTTTCACCGATCCGATTCTCTCGTGGCCGGCGAACACTGAAAAGGACCTCGCCGGCTACATCGTGCGCTATCAGCCAAGCGCCAGCAACGACTGGGCGAGTGCGACTCCAGCGCATGACGCCGGATTCATCACCGAGACGCAGTTCGATGTCAGCAAGCTCGTCGGCGGTTTGACGCGGCTGCTGGTCAAGTCGGTTGACACTACCGGCAACGAAGCGACGGCGGCTACCACAATCGTCGTGGATCTGCGACCCACCGCGGTGACGTTCTTCGCCATCTCAGCACAGCCCGATGGAACGCGCGAACTAGCTTGGGAAACATCGCCGATTCCGGCCCGCTTTGCTGGGGTAGAAGTCCGCTACCTGCTAGGGGCAACGAGCGACTGGGATGCGATGACGCCTCTGCACACCGGCCTCTTGATTGCATCACCCTTTGAGACGAATCAGCTTGCCGCAGGTACCTACACCTTCGCCGCCAAGAACGTGGATTTCGCAGGCAACAAGAGCGAGGACGCGACATTCATAGACAACGCGATCCTGCCCGATCCGAGAATTGCCGGGTCGATTGAGGACATTATCGAGGAGCCGAGCTGGACTGAGACCAAGACTGCCTGCCACGTGGACGGCGCCACGGGCTGGCTGGTGGCGAACGGCACAGGCACTTGGGCGACCGCGGCGACCTGGGCGGCGATGGATGCCTGGGTAATTACGCCTGCGGGCAGCATCCAGTACGAGCGGAAGATTGACGTGGGGATCATCACCACGTTCATTCCGCTCGTGACCGTGTTGGCGGATTCGGCGGGCGGTTCAGTAGTCATCGAGGAGGCGCACAGCGACACCGATAGTGGGTACTCGGCATTTACTGCTGTCGGTCCTCAACTGCTCACGCGCTGGATAAAAATCCGCGTAACAGTGACCGGCACATTCCCAAAGCTCAAGAGCGAGCGAATTATCCTGAGTGCGAAACCTATCGAGGAGATCATCGAAGACTTGGATACCTCGACGCTCGGCAACCCTCCACGAACCGCAGCCGGTGATTTGCGGCTTCCGATAACCAAGACGTTTAACGTGATCAAGAGCGTGAGCATCACGCTGCAATCTGTGGGTGCGGGATGGAGCACGGAACTACTGGACAAGCAGATCACGGTCGGAAACGGACCGCACATCAAGATTTATGACGGCACTGACACACTTGCCGACGCAACGATTGACGCAGTAATCAAAGGAGTTTGAGATGACCTGGCCTACCGGAGCAGTACCTACCACGAACGTTGACGCGACTACCGATGATCCCGAATTGGCTGTGGTGGACATCAAGAGCGCCTTCGACAAGCTGAATCAGATCATCGCGCACGTCAGCACGTTCGTTCAGGGGGTGCTCGACGATGCCGATGAGGGAGCGGTACGATCGACGATCGGCGCGGCTCCAAGCGCCTCTCCGACCTTCAGCGGCACGGTGAGCTTGAGCACCGCTGTATCAAAGATCGTTCCCGGTGCGACTTCGCTCTCGCTGCGAAACAATGCGGACAGCGCCGACAACTGGATATTGACGGATGCGGGGAATGGAACGCTCAGGGGAAACCTCGTCGTCTCTGGAGTCGGTCCGCACGCGATTGGCGGGGCAGTTCGCGCAGATACCCAGTTGCACTTAACCGGCACATTCGCGCCAGGCGGGGATACTTACGGCGTTGTCCAGCAAAACACATTGAACCCTGGGGTAAATGGGACAAGTTATGGGGTTCTGCTTAACCCGAGCTTCACCAAAGCCGGTTCTGGCACGCACCCTGAGTTTATTTCGCTTCGGATAGCCGCCCCTATTGAAGAGGGCGCTGGAGCGGCAGCCCTCACGAATTGCTCCACTCTGAAGATTGATGGCGCTCCAACATTCGGAACGAATAAGCGCGCGCTGTGGGTGGTGGACGGGCTTGTAGAATTTGGTGGTGGCCAGATCAAGTTCCCGGCGACGCAGAACGCAAGCTCAGACGCCAACACGCTGGACGACTACGAGGAGGGGACGTGGACGCCATCTCTCGGTGGCACTGCAACCTACAGCGTTCAGAGCGGAACCTATACAAAAATAGGACGCCTAGTATTTATCGAATGCTCACTTTCGGTCGCCACCATTGGGACTGGCAGCACAACGACCATTGGCGGGCTCCCGTTTGCACCAATAGTAGGCACCTCAGCCTATGCCGACGTGGCCGGGTCCGTAACGGCTATCGTTTCGGCCACAGCAACGCTGAATACTGGTTCTACCATAACCATCCAATCCAGGACGGCTGCTAGTGCTTCTGCCGCGCTCAATGCCATATTTCAGAACGGAGCCAGCGTGTCGGTCGCTGGTTTTTATCGTGTGTGAAAGGAGTCCAGGCGCAGCGCCTTACCCCTCGCCGATGCCAGAGGCTTCGCTTTCGCAGACTTTGTCCAGGAATATCTGAGATGTGTGATTGTGATCTGAGTCTCCGGTCGCGTAATCCAAAAGGTAATGGATCACCTCGTGCCTGTACCCGATTATGCTTTCGTCGATCACGATAAGGCTGGGGTGGTGGTAATACTTCCCGACGACCGCAGAACCGCCTTGATATCCAAAAGTCCCGCGAGGAACGATGATTAAAAAAGGTGCGGGGGCGGAAAGGTGCGCGCACTGTTCCACCTCTGAAAAATTCCTTTCGTAATAGGCGACATTGGAGAACGGATCGCTTGCCTGTAGCGTCGGAGAGTACCGCAGCCGCAGCCCGCTCTCCCCGCGCACGTCGTACTCATAGCCGTACCCGTGGTTGTTGCCGTCATCCGGCACGCCGCACCCGGCCAGGGCGAGGACTAGCGCAACAGTAAGGGCGGATTTCACGGGCCAGATCATACGCTGCCTCTTAGAATTTTCACCGCTGGTGAATATCCGCGTGCGTAGAGCACGCAGGCACGCGCGTAACGTCTTGAATTTGGCTCCCCGACCAGGGCTCGGAAATTAACCAGCAGCGCATTTATAAACCGGCTGCGTGTAGGGGACGCGGATGCGCGTACCTGAAGCCCATGAGACTTAAGGGGTTTGTGGGGTGGCCGATGGGACTCGAACCCACGACAACCGGAATCACAATCCGATTTTCGAACCGCTGCATTGTCCTGATTCAGCATCGTTTGCCTCGTGGTGATCGGTAAATATCTTGCCTAGAAAATAGGCAAACAGTAGAAAACTTCATAGGAGAGGCGGCGCGATATTAACCGCTCGCTACCGCAGCGGCTTAACGCGAGATTCCCCGCGCCGATAGGATTTCGTTGTGCGCACCGTCTCATGGTCGAGAAGCTCGCGCGCGGCTTCATCCGTCTTTGCGGCCGTGGCTGTCGCGGCCCGAATGTCATGCTCCCAGAATGCCTCGTTGCCCACCGCGATCCATCCAGCTTGCGCGCGTTGCCAGGCGCTCTTGAATCCCCGAGAGGATAACGCCTGCCCCCTGCGCTTGCCCTTCGAAGCCGGGAAGATCACGGTGCTGTCCTTGGGCCGCGGAAGCGCCTTCAGCCAATTCCACACCTGCCGCAGGCGCGGGGTCCACTCCACGAGCAGTTCCCGGTATCGGCGTTTCTTCAGAATCCGGAACGCGATCCCTTGATCTCGCTCGCTAAAAAGGCCAAGCTTCAGGAGTTCGCCTTGCCGACGGCCAGCAAGATACTTCAGGGCGAGGTAGCCGCGCATCCACTCGGGCGCGAAACCGGCGGCGAATCTGCGCCGCTCAGATCCGGTGACGCGCCGCTCGCGATCGCTTTCGGGAGCGTATAGGAATCCTGCTGTTGGATTGCGTGTAGCGGCACGCCAGCGGATCGCGTGACGGTAGATGATGCCCAAGACGGTGATTTCCCTGTTGGCCCGTGTAGGAGCCTTGCGGGCCTCGTGGTAGGCGTAGAGATCGGTGATCTCGATCTCGTCGGGCAGCATGTGACCCAGGCCGTGCTTCAGCTTCGCGCAGTAAGCCCGGTAATCCTCTTGCGTACGCGGGGCGAGCTCGGGGACGATCTCGAGCAGGTACTTGTCTATGACGTCGCCCAAGAGCCGCGGGCGCGGTAGGGGCCCGACGAGCTTTGCGTATGCGGCGAGGACTTTCGAGGGTTCGGCGATCAGCCCGAGCGCGACCGGAAGCTTTGGCTTGCCATCCTGTTCGCCGGGCGGGTAATAGAGAACCTGCCGGCGGTGCGCGTAGCAGCGCTTTGGTAGCCAATCGGGCGAGCGGGTACGGCGACGGCCCACGGGAGCGCGATTCTACGCCGAAAGCCCTTCGAGGCGCGGGCGCCGGCGCTTCGCCGAGGGCTTCAGACCCATCCGCTCATCGTGCACCGCGCGCAGCACCAGGGGCCGGCCTTCGCCGTCGGGTTGAAACGGCCAGCCGAGTTCGCTGAGCATCTTGCACTGCGCCTTCGCATAGCTGCGCCGGGTCAGCCGTCGAATCTCGGCCTCGGTCAGGTAGGTTTCGTCGTCTCGGGTCATCTGGTGCTCACCGTCCCGAGGCCTGTGCGTTTGCTCGGCGGCCTCTTTCCAATCGAGCGACGATACCGCGCGCACGCCGTCAGCAGGTCCGACAATGCGTGCTGATAATGCGGGCCATTCTGAGCATCCCGGTCGGTAGGCTGCATGAACCAGTAGTGCAGGCGCATTGCCGCTTTCACGATGCGGCGTTCGGAGATTCTGAGCTTGCTCATTCCAGAAAGAGCACGGGCAGCGCCACGACCTTGCCCGGCGTCGGGTAGTTGATCAGCCCGAGCGTGCGAAGCCGGCCGAGGTTGTTGAAGTAGCCGCCTGAAGTCGGGGATTGATTCGCGGCTTCGGCGAGATCGTCTTTCGCAAGGTCGCGCGGATAGACTTCGATCAGCTTGCGGAGGATCGCGCCCTGCGAACCGGACAGGCGCCGGATCAGTTGTTCGTGAAGCTCCTCGCTCGTGCTCGGCACATCGCCTGTTTCGGCGGAGGCGCGGCCCGCATCGGTGAGCGCAACCTTTGCGGGGGCCGGGTAATCGATCAGGCCCGCGCTTCGAAGCGCCCCGAGATTGTTGAAATAGCCTCCGGAGGTCGGGCTCTGATCGGCGAGCAGCGCGACCTGCGTCTTGTCCCCCGGGGCGATGCCGACGCCTTCCATCCAGGCGAGGGCGTTCAGGATGCGCTGCTGCGAGCTGCTGGTGCCATTGGCTCGCGTTTGGCCAGTGGCGGCCTTGCTGGAAGCGTTGGTGGGCCTTGGCGCGGCCGGGGACACCGTGAAAGGTTCGTTGTGCCGGACATCCACGCTGACCTGGACATCGTTTTCGAGCATACCCTTCAACCGTGCGATGACCCTCTGGGCCTCGCGCCTGAGGCTGTTGAGTTCGGCGTTTCGTTTCTCGAGGTGGTGCTCGACCATTTTCTTGACCGATTGAGCGGCGCCCTTGATTGCCTTCTCGATCTCGGCCTGATCCAGTTCTTCGCCGCCGGCCTTGAAGAATTCCTTCGCATTGATTTTGACGATTACTTTCATGGCTTCCTCTAGCCCCTTGCGGAGCGCGTTGATCGTGGCAATGTCCTCACGGCGTGCGCCGGACACCTTCACTGTGACCGCCTGCTTGCCGGTGGGCGTCGGTTTGCCTGCTTCGCGCTTCAGGCGCGCGATCTCCGCGCGCAACAGCTTCGGGTCGTTCGCCTCGGCTTCCTTCACGGCCTCGGCCATTGCTGCGTGAACCTCGTCCAACTTGATCTCGCGCACCTTCGGCCCCGCCTTCGCGCCGTGCTTCGGCGTCGCGGAACTGTCGTAGGTGCCGATCTTGGGGAAGCTCGCGCGCTCGAGGTGCCCGCCTTCCGGATACCAGACCCATCCCTCCCCGCGCTTCAACGCCGCGAGCGAGTCGAGCACGCCCTTGCCCTTCACCGGATCCCCGGCGCCGTCGATCCAGTCCTTGATCGCCTGTCGATCCTGCGGGGCGATCACCCGCATCGCGATCAGCGTATCGGCACAGGTCAGCGAATCCTTATGGAGCTTCGCGGGGCGTTGCGTAATCAAAATCCCGCGAATACCTTTCGACCGGCCGCCGGACATCAGCCGGTTGCCGGCGTGGAGCATCCGGCCGGCGTCAACGTCAGGGGATTTGCCTTGCGGCATGAAGTAGTGCGCCTCGTCGATGACGAGATGCAGCGGATCCCGGATGGTCGTGTAGAGCGTGCCCGCGAAGTCGATAAACCAGCGGGTGTATTCCCCGACCGTGAAGCCCGAGGTATCGATCACGACCGAGGCATGCTGTTCTGTGACCAGGCGCGCGACGGCGGCGCCGGAACGTTCGGCGAGCGGGATGTCCGCATGCGCCCCGCCGAGGAGCACGACGTCATAGCCTTTGGACTTGCCATCCGAGCCGAGTCGCAGCCCCCACCATGCCCCGGTTGGGTCGAGCGTGCAGACCTGTCGATGCTGGTCGAGGAGATGCTCGACGATTCCTTTGGCAGCGTATGTTTTCCCTGAACCAGTTTTTCCGAGCACCGCGATGTGCTGGCCGAGCGCAGCCTCGGGAATGATCGGCTTAGTCATCGGCGCCCACCTTCGGATCGCGTTCCCTGAACCACTCGTCGCTACCGGGGGTCATAGTTGCTTCACCTTAAAGGCTCTTTTGTTCTCCCAGCATTTCTTTTTCTCCCCCACAATTCTGTAGATTTCAGCATGAGCGCTTGCGAGATCATCAAAGAGCGCGTGCAGGCGAGTTTTTCCCATGAAAATGGCAAACTTACCTTTCTCCTGTTGTCTCTTGGATATATGGTGGAAAAATCGCTTCACCAGCAGACTGCGCTTGAGATGCCATTGAACGACTGAATGCGGGACTACTAAGATTGCCAAAGGATCAGCCTCTGTCTCTCCAGAGGAGTCACGCCTTCCGCCCTTCGCCTTGAGTTCCTTCAAAGCTCGGCCCCGGTTCAAGCCGGGAGATCGCGCGGCGTTCCGCATTGGCCTATCCTCGCTACCGGGTTTCATGGCTCAAATCTCGATGGTGAATGGTTTGGTCAGGCCGATAGCCCTCGCGTGCTTGATAAGCGTCGCGGCGATTTCTACGGCCTGATCCGGTGTGAAGCCGATCCACTTTGTTGGATTCGGGAACTCCACAACTACTCGGCCTCCATGCTGTCCGACCTGAACAGCCGTAGCCCCTTCGTCATGCGGAGTCAGTTTCCCATCCGGGAATTCGCCGAGTAGCTTCTTCATCATCTCGCTCATCGGCTTACTGTCAAACGGTCTTTCGCTTCCGTGGTGGCTCATTTGTGTCTCCTATAAGTAGTCGGTCTCGGATCAGGAACGAGTAGCGACAGAAACTCGTCGGAGTTGTCGCAGCATTTTCCTGGAGCTTGTTTGCCATCGGCGAGCGACCACCCATCTTGTCCGCGCCACAGACGCCAGAAGGTTCCGCACTTGCGACATTGGTGCAAGCTCTCGGTATGGTCGATGACATTTCTAATCAGCATATCCATCTCCCCCACGTCGGGAGGCGCAGACACCGCAGATGCGGATTGCGTTTCGTCGGGCAGCATGGCTTGATAGACTCGTTTCATTTCGCGCTCCATTTCGTTATTGGGAGGCGCAGCAGCCGCAGGGTTCGCAGTTGGAATTTTAACGCTCGTTGCAGAGGACGCCGGAAACGCTACTCGCCGGGATAGATCGGCTTCGCTCGCGCCTTGCGCGCTTCCACGCTCCGTATGTTCGCCCATGTCCGCTTCGGCGGTCCTTCTCCAGAGGCTTGCGCTTACTGGTTCCTGCGGTGCCGCGCCATTCTGTTCACCTGCACCAGGGTTCGATTCACGCCCGCATATACAAAGAGTCCCGGCGCGAAGGAACAAACCACAATTCGCACAATTCCTATCCATAAATATGCTCATTCTTTCCCCTTCGGTGAGGGAGGGAGCGGCTCAAGAAAATCTCCGTCACGGTCGAGAGCAAGCCCACTCGGTGCCTGCTCCGTAGCGCGAGGGGCGGGTGCAGCAACAGGAGATTCTGAAACCACCGCTTCGGCTCTTACTACTTCCGAAGTCGCGGAAAGCCCAGACTCAACCGGGGCAGGCCGGGAATCCAGTCGATCGACGGTGGTGCCCATCCTCGCGGGTAAGGCAATCTCCTGTGCTGCATTCTCGCGCGCGTTCTCGATACTGGCTTTTGCAGCCTTTAGGTTAATCATTTCTACATCGTTCTCTTCAAGGCCACGGCGATTACGAAGTCCGTTGCCAACAAGATCAAGCGCCGCAAGTGCCCATCTCAGGTTGTAGTCCACTAATTTGGAACGCTTCGCCTCCCGCTCTGGTGAATCCAGGGCGCGGCGGTTGGCTTCTCTCCAGTGGCACGTGATCGTGAATATCTTTTCCCACGCTGGCGAGTCGCGGTCAGGATGTTGCTCGGGCATCAGGTCAAGGTCGTACAGCAGCGAGAGCAGGACAGGCTCCTCGTTGATATACGCGAGCACGTCCTTGTCGCCGTCCGGTCCTTCGCCCCACAACCTCTCGTTGCTCATGGCCTTCCTTTCAGATTGGGATTGAGCGTGATGCCGACTTCGATGCTCATGCTGCCATCGCATTCTTGTCGTGCGGCAACGCTCCGGGGTAGTGCTTAGTCAGGATGCCGTTCATCTTCTCGACCAAGTCGGCGCGGCTGAAAGTCAGGTGGCCGTTGCCGTTCTTAAACCACCGGATGTGAAAGTAGTCCGCTTGAAGTTCGTTCTCGTCGCCGACGCGATATTCGGCGCGCTCCTGCTTGGAGATCCGCGACCACATTGAATCGCGATGGTCGGGTTCGGGTTCTCCTTCGAGAACACGGAACACCCGGACCAGATCGTCCAACTCGTCCGTTGCCCGATGGTTGAGGTAGCCGTAGCTATCGCTGCGCCCGCCGGTGACTTGGTTGCGCAGATTACGGATGATGATTCGCTTGCCGAAGCGGAAAGGGTTGTTGGTCTTGTAGTCCCACGACAGGTGGCGGAAGACTTCGATCACGCCGCGCTCGAACATTTCCCCGCGCGAGTCGTGCAGGTTCGTGAATGTCGCCTCGATGTTGCGCTTGGTCAGTTCCGGGAATTCGCCCTTCTGCAAGGACTCGTCCCACTTCGACCGAGCCTTGGCATCCATGAGGGAGCGCAGGCCGGACTCGTTCATCAGGTACGCCCAGCCGGCCGAGTCGATGCAAAGCCGGATGTTCTTTTCCGCGTCGCCGCGACTCTCCGGGTCGAGCATGTTGTAGACGGCGTAGCGGTGTTCGTCGATTTTGAAGCGGGGGAAGCCAACACCGGCCGCGCCAGCTAGATCCCGCGCTTCGGTCAGCAGATCGAGCGCCGCGACGATCTTCTCAACCACGGCATTGCGCTGGTTCAGCATGTTGTCGATGCTGACCGACTTGACGAGGGCGCCTTCGAAAACGTCGCTCACGCGACCTCGGCGAATAACGGTGCATCGCCCGTAATGCGCTTGCGGGCCATCTCGGCATAACTTGGGTTCAGCTCGATCAGGATGGCGTTGCGGCCCAGGCGATCGGCGACAAGGCCAGTAGTGCCAGCGCCTCCGAAGGGGTCGAGAACAGTGCCGGCGACTGGACAGCCTGCGAGGACACACGGCTCGATCAGCGACGGCGGGAAAGTGGCGAAGTGTGCTTCCTTGAACGGCTGTGTGGTGACGGTCCAGACGGAGCGCTTGTTGCGGGTCACGTATCCTGGCCGCTCAAGTGCCATCGCTCCGTGATTCGGCTGTGCTTCAGCATATTCTCGACTGAAGTTGCCGCCGGTCTTTCGTGGCTCACCGTTGCCTTGTCGGCCGCGAGGATCGAGAGCATTAGCTCCTGGAGATCCATAAGGCCGCCTGAGATCGTCACCAGCAGGCTCCGCAATCGCATCAGCATCGAAGTAGTACCGTTCCGACTTCGCCAGCAGGAAAAGGTACTCGTGGGCCTTAGTGCAGCGATCGCGCACCGACTCGGGCATCGGGTTCGGCTTCGACCAGATGATGTCTTGGCGGAGATACCAGCCATCGGCTTGAAGGGCAAAGGCGACGCGCCAGGGGATGCCTACGAGATCCTTCGCCTTCAGCCCGGTGTCGCGCCTAGCGCGACCGATCGGCCCGCCGTGCAATCCTTCGGCGTGCTTGCCACCAGTGCTGCCGCCCCACTTCGTGTCGTTCGCGTAGCTATCCCCGAGGTTCAGCCACAGCGTGCCATCCGTGCGCAGCACACGCCGCACCTCACGGAACACTGCGACCATGCGCTCGACGTATTCCTGCGGGGTGGACTCGAGGCCGAGTTGGCCGGCAACGCCGTAGTCCCTCAAGCCCCAATATGGCGGCGAAGTCACCACGCAATGCACCGACTCGTCGGGCAGCGTCTTGAGCACGTCGCGGCAGTCGCCGGTGAGGATTCGGACGCTCACGCCGTCTGCCCCACGTAGGAGTACTCGATCCGGTT
>Ga0184615_10002178_pt1 | contig 10559 bp, 10 predicted proteins | sample PLM4_65_coex_FD_133134 | JGI IMG/M metagenome (GOLD analysis project Ga0184615, IMG submission 133134) | Groundwater sediment microbial communities from an aquifer in East River, Colorado, USA - PLM4_65_coex | ecosystem: Environmental > Terrestrial > Soil > Riparian zone | place: USA: East... | reverse complement strand
TCTCGCGTGGCTCATCAGGTCGTGGAGTGGTGCAATGGCATCTCCTCCCTGCCCTTGACGAACCTGGACTGCGGCGACCTCGACCGTTCTCTATCGAAAGCGGTGCTCACCCCGAAGGCCGGTCAATCTTATTTTCTGCACGACGCCGATCTTACGACCAAAGAGCGCCGAGAGTTCGACCGCTACTTGGCGCGCTCTCACCGGTCCCCGAAATAGATCAAGGAAGTGCCCGCAAGGGCAAGCAACAGCATGAACGGTATCATGACAAAGATCGTGTGTCTCTGCCCCATAGGTGGGCGTCCGTTGATCGCATTCGGCAGGAATGACCCCATAAACTCAAGTTCCTAGACCCCAGGCCTTCTCTTCGCGGCGGCCACCGCGGCGGCCATCTCCCCTTCCTTCAACGCCTTGATTTTCGAGCAAGCCGGGCATACGCTGTGCGGATGGCAAAGCCTGTGGTGAGCCGATCGCCTGATGTGATGGGAGGCACACCGGTGTTTGCGGGAACGCGTGTCCCTGTCCAAACCTTCCTTGACTATCTCGAAGCCGGAGAGACCATCGATGAGTTTCTCCAAGGCTTCCCCACGATGACGCGCGAACAGGTCATCGCCTTTCTTGAGGAGGCGAAGGACCGCGTCGTTGCCTCGGCTTCGTGAAGGTCCTGCTCGATGAGTGCATCGACCGACGACTTGCCGGGGATATAACGGGCCACGATGTCAAAACCGTCCCTCAGATGGGATGGGCAACGATCAAGAACGGCGAACTACTGGCTCTCGCAGAGCAGGCGTTCGACGTCTTCGTCACGGTCGATCGTAATCTGTCCTTTCAGCAACATCTCCCACGGTACAATATCGCGGTCATCATTCTTCGCGCCCAAAGCAATCGACTACACGACCTCCGACCGCTACTGCCGAAACTCTTAGAGAACTCGCCAGCGGCCAAGCGCGGAGAAGCGCTTTCGGTCAGCAGGGAGCGTTGAAAATGAATCTGTGCCCTTTTCCCCTTTTGCGATGTCAAATACAAGACGTGACCCCTAGCAGCCCTGATCACGACATCAACGTTTAGTGACAACGCCCGCGACGAGGCCGAACGTTCTGGAAATATCAAGCTGATCGATGGCAAGGAACTTGCCGAACGAATGATTCAGGCAGGGCTTGGAGTGCGAAAGACCAACCTAGAGATTCCAAGACTCGATAACGATTATTTTGCTGGATTAGTATAAACAAGCTCTTAGGTGAGCAAGAGTTGTTCTCTGAGAGGCCGGAGCGATTGGTGTTGTGTTTGATTCGCAAGGCGGTTCACAAACAAATCTCTTAGGGGCCAAGGAGGCGCCTTATGCCTGGAGACTTAGGAAAAGTCACGAAGAGTAAAGGGAAGGGCGGAAAGCCTGCAAAGACCGTTTACGCTTCCGACAAATTCGGGATTTTCGAGGACGGCGGGATATTGCATATAACGACCCTTGAGGCAGGTGGTCATCGGGGCCTTACGCAAAAGGATGGACTGATTTATTGGATGCTGAAGACGATTTATGAAAAGGGCTTAAACGACCCCGATAGATAGGATGGCAAATGCCACAAATACTAAAAGTTGGCACATCGTATTTGCTTCATCGTGAGACCAGCCGATCTTTGAAAGTGATACTGATCGTGAGTTGGCCCGTGAAACGAAACGGAAAAACCAGGAGAAGATACCTTTTCTCACTAGGGAAGCGCGCGGCAGCGAAACACGGAAAGAAAAGTAGGCCAAAATTGCAGACTGGCAGGACCTACATACTTGAACGCAGTCTATCGCCAGCCCTCCGATTACGGCTCGATAGAGAAAAACCAGGATGGAACGGAGAAAGGATCTTGTGGTTTACCCGAATGAAAGCAGGGACGGGTTCGTAAATAGTTCTTTTTGAAACGGAGTGGACCGGTTACGGTTCGCCAGATAATTCAGCGAGTTGTGACGGCGAAACCGAGAGAGTTATTGGTCACGGTAGAGATGGCCACAAGAAAAACAAGCGATCTGCAATTTCTTACCGAGAATCGGTTACTAGGCGGGTCTAGCAGGGGATGTTAGGAAGCAGGATATGCGAGGTAACACACGTCAGGGTTTCATCGAGATTGCCGCCGTAAGTTACGGGGTTAAAACAAAGTGCATGGCTACTCTCAGTTGCGGGGCAAGAACGATTACCAAGCAGTCCACGCTTGGTTTGCAGAAAGGATTGGGACGTCGAATAATAGTTAACCGTCTCAACTGAACCCGCAATGATCCGCGAAGCTCTCATACAGTCACTGCGAAGCAGCACACCGGCCGTGTTCGTTGAGGACCACCTCTTCGACCGCATTCCTGCGATCTTCGTCAACGATCGTGCGCTCTTCGTAAACTGGAAGCGGGCGCTCGCTGAAAAGATTGAGGTCGATCCAGCCTGCATCACCATCGTCGGAAGTGCCGCGACTGGGGCAAGCCTGAATCCGTCTAAAAACTTCAAGCCATTCGATAGCGGCTCGGACGTAGACGTCGCCATTGTCTCGCCCTACCACTTCTCGGTCGGCTGGCGTTACCTGCGCATGAACGGCACCAGGCGGCTTCGCGTCGACGCGCGAACGCGCATAGCATGGGACGAGCACGTCAGCCGCTACATCTACTGGGGAACGATCGCTACGGACCGCCTGCTTGGCGTCCTACCCTTTGGCTTGCAGTGGCTGCATGCCATAAGCGACGTCGCACAACTTCAACCAACACTTGGGCGCTCAGTCAATCTGCGAATCTACGCGGACTACGACTCATTGCGCGCATACCACGTACAAGGCGTACGTACTCTACGCGACTCACACCTCGGATAATGACATGCAACGCTACCTGAACACGACCCAGAGAACCGTAGTTTGGTTCAAGAAGACGTTTGAAGCCGGTGACATCGTCATAAAAGCGCCTTTCCAGCGCAACCCTGTATGGTCCGACCGGCAGAAGAGTGCCCTCATTGACACCATCCTTCTGGAGTACCCAATTCCGGAACTCTACATGCAGGAGTTGACGGATGCGTCTGGTGGCCAGAAGCACGTCGTGGTCGACGGGCAGCAACGCATTCGCGCTGTGCTCTCCTTTTTGGCTGGAGAGTATGTACTCGATGATGAGAGTCCACATTGGGCGGGACTCGCATTCGACGATCTGTCACCAGACGATCGAAAGAAGGTGTTCGAGTATAACTTCATCGTTCGTTTGCTTCCCGAAATGCCAGACGAGGAACTGCGCGCTATCTTCCAGCGTATCAATCGAAACACCGTCATCCTCAATCCGCAGGAATTGCGCCACGCCACCTATTGGGGGCCATTTATCAAGCTCATGGAAGAGCTAGCCGACCTTGAATTCTGGAGCGTCGCGGGTCTGTTTTCGGCTAATGACCGGAGGCGCATGCTCGATGCAGAGTATGTCAGTGAGCTCGCAGTTGCCGTATTGAACGGACTCCAGAACAAGAAGAAGAATCTTGAAGAGTTCTACCAACAGTATGAGACGACTTTCGAGGACGCAGAACAACTTAAGAGCATCTTCATCAGGGTCCTAGGAGAGATCGAACAGCTACTGCCGGATCTGTCAAAGACCAGGTGGCGGAAGAAGTCCGATTTCTATTCGCTCTTCCTAAAGCTCGCGCGTCATGCGGCAACGCTTCCTCTTTCAGCGGACGCCAGAAACCAAGCGTCAACAATATTGCTCCAGCTAGCCTTCGCTGTCGACGCGATCGTTAGCGGGAAGCTCGAGGCAAGCGCAGCCGACGAAGATATACAAACCTATGTCAAAAACGTTGAACGCGCGGCCTCAGATCTGGGAAGCCGCAAGGGCCGTGAACAGGCATTGGATAACAAGCTCGCTACAGTCCTCCCGAAAGACGGCTAATCCCTCCATCGAGCCGAGAGCCAACGGCGTATAGGGGAGAATCGGAGAGGGGGTCACCCCACCGAATTGTGCTCACCTCCACAACACTCCAGCCTATTCAGGCCTACTCAGGCCAAAGTTGGCGGAACGCGTAACTCTTTGCTGGAGTTGGATTTAGTGAGTTGGAGTGAGTTGGAGGAGGGTGGGTCTTACCGAGTGAGAGGCCAGCGTCCTAGGCTATTGGATGATGGAACCGATCAAACAAATCAAGGACGGGGAAAATGGGGACGGACTTATTTTCTCGATTATTGCCGCCTGGGTTATGCGGCGACAGACGAGTTCGCGCGGATATCGACCCTCAGACCTGCGTGAGCGAGCATGGTAATGAGCGCGTCCGCATAAATGGTCTAGGGCCAGGTCTACAATCTTAAATTTCGATCGACAAGACAGTTGGGGTTAGGGCAGTAATTGGAGTTAGAGTACTTTTTGCGGCATATAAGGCCGGTTCCAGTAGATTCTTGACGGACTTCTGTTAGAAGAAGTACTCTGGCCTTGTCTTTCGATATCACCAGATCCACGGGCGGGGTGTTCCTGATTGCCTTCACGCGGGGTAAGGCCAAGACGGTCGTCTCGATCTCCGAAGATGATCTCATCGATCTGGTGGGCGACCACGCGGTGGAGACTGAGGTCATGGCCAACGTCCACGACGCCATCACGAATCTGTCGGCTGGGGGATAACCATGCGCGAAATCCTGCCCGGTGTGTACGAGTGGTCCTGGTTTTCCGCCGAGAAACAGATCGACTTCAACGGGCATTTTGTGGTGGCCGACGGAGACCGCGTGCTCATCGATCCTCCGCCGCTGAGCGAGGCCGATCGCGTGGAGATCACGCAGCAGGGCGGTCCGACCGCGATCGTGCTCACCAATCGCGACCACGTCCGCGAGATCGCGGCCTGTCAGTCGACGTATGGCGTCCCGGTCTGGGTGCCCGCGGCGGACACGGCGTGGATCGATGTGCCGTTCGATCGGACCTACGATGACGGCAGTCACCTGCCGGGAGGCCTGACGGCGGTCCGCGTGCCGGATGCCAAATCGCCGGGCGAGTCAGCGCTGTGGTCGGCCGGCCAGCGCATGTTGATCATCGGCGACGCCGCGATCGGCAAACCGGCCGGGGCTCTGGGCATGCTGCCCGACGAGAAGTTTGCTGATCCGGTCAAGGCCCGGGCGGGTTTGCGGGTGCTGCTGGATGCGCGGTACGACTATGACGCCGTGCTGGTCGGGGACGGCGTGTCGCTCCCGACCGGCGGACGCGCGGCACTCGAGCGCCTGGCCACGGTCGGTCGTGTGGCCTAAAGGAGCACTCCGATGGTCAATGTCCTCAGGAGCGTATTTGGGTTAGAGTACTACTTATCGGTCGCGTTTCTTGTGACTTCATGATGGACCATTCCCTAAAAAGTGCTCTGATATTGTTTCTCCCTCAAAGAAGTGATTCCGAGCCAGCAACCGACCCCACCCCAGCGGCCTTGACTGAATGAACGAGCTGATAAAGAAGAGACCGAAACCTTGGGTGGCCTTCTTCCTGGGGTTGCTATTTCCTGGGTTTGGTCAGATTTACCTTGGTAGTCTGAGAAAGGCGATGTTCATTCTGGCCTGGTTCTGGATAAGCTTTGGTTCCCTCACCATTATGTGGGCTTATTTTATCTCGTCGTTTAACTCGCTCTTAGTCCTCCTCACCCTGGTTTTCGTAACGCTTATTACCATCGCCGCATTGGCATATCGCGAAGCGACGGGTGATCATCTAGCTGTCGAGCTACGCTGGTATCGGCGATGGTATGGTTTGCTGGCGATATTCCTCTCCTTTAGTGTTGTGTTGCAGCCGGTTGGCGGACTTGCTCTAAAGTATTTTGTCAAATCCTACAAGATTCCGATAGGGAGCATGCTGCCCACCTTGGCGGCTGGTGATCATATCTTCGTCAAGAAGGTCAGTTATCGTTTTCGGGTTCCATTTGCAGATAGAACTTTGATCGACTTCTCGGCTCCACAGAGGGGAGATATTATCGTGTTTAAGTACCCTCAAGATGAAACAAAGGAGTTTGTTAAGCGGATTGTTGGTCTGCCTGGTGACATCGTCGAGATCCGCAATAAGGATCTGTATGTTAACCGACAAAGAGCCGAAGAAAATTACATTCAACATTCCGATTCCCGAACCGGTGTTGACCGGAGAGACAATCTCGATCCAGTAACAGTTCCTCAGGGATCGTACTTCGTTTTAGGCGATAACCGTGATCAGAGTCTCGACAGCCGATTCTTTGGATTCGTCAGCGAGGACAAAATCAGAGGTAAGGCTTTCCTGGTGTACTGGTCTTTGGATGGTAACGGTTTCGGTTCGGTGGGATCGCCTGGGGCTTTGTCTGTAACAGCAGGGACAGTATTGACAAAAATTTGAGACAAGTTTTTGGGGCCAGGTCCAGGATTTTGATAAGCAAAGGGTCCAGATACGACGGCGGGGCGAACTAGGGGGCAGGTTTGGCGTGTTGACTCTGTTGCGCTGTTTCGTTGGACGAGTTGGAGTGGTGTCTTCCGCACCTCGGTGTGATGCACAGGCGGAGCGCGGGTCGGGGTCGTGAATCTGACAAGCGTCGGTCCGGACATTGGGCAAACCCTGCCACGCGCCTTTTATGACCGCGACGCCATGACCGTCGCCAAAGAATTACTCGGACAACACCTCGTTCATGTGTCGCGCGGCGTGGAGCGCATCGGCCGGATTGTGGAGGTCGAAGCCTACCTCGGACCCCACGATCGGGCCGCACATTCCGCCAAGGGGCGGACGGAGCGAACGAACGTCATGTTCGGTCCGCCGGGTCATGCGTATGTCTACATGATTTACGGGATGTATTGGTGCATGAACGTCGTGACCGAGCGCGAAGGCCTGGCGTCGGCGGTGCTGCTGCGAGCGCTCGAGCCGGTGAAGAATATCGAGGGACGAACCCAGGGCCCGGGCCTGCTGTGCAACGCGATGGGCATCGACGGTCGCCTCAATGCCTGCGATCTGGTCAGCGACGAGTTCTATATTGCCGCTCCGCCGAAGGCCGAACCGTTCACGATCGTCAAAAGACCCCGGATCGGCGTGGACTATGCGGGGCACTGGGCCAAACGGCTCTTGCGGTTTTACATTAAAGGGAATGTGTTCGTCTCCAAGCGATAAAGGAAGGATACTCGGGGACTGGGAGCACAGGCCTGAGGTAGCGGGAGCGTAACCCCTGGCCGCCGGAGGCCGATGCCCTACGACTGGTCGTCCAGCACGATCTCGTGTTTCTGGAGCGTGGTGCCCTCGACCCGCGCCAGCTCGACGAGGGATTCGCTGTAGTCGGCTCGCGCGCGGATTTCGGCGGAGCGGGCGGCGGCGAGTTGGGATTGGGCTTGCAGGACGAGGAAGCTCGTGGAGGCCCCCGCGCGGAGCTTGGCTTCCTCGGCTTTGAACGATTCCTCGGCCAGCCGGCTCGCGACCCGCGTTGCCTCCACGCGCTTATAGTTCGTCTGCACCTGACCCACGGCGTTGTCCACCTGGATAAGCACGTCCTGCTCCAGCCGCTTGAGGGTCAACATCGCGTGGTCCTCTTCCAGCCGCGCGATCCGGTGGGCCGCCTTGGCTTGGCGATTGCCCAGCGGGATCGTGGCGATGACGCCGATGCTCCAGACCGGATTGTCCCGGTCCGCCACGTTCTCGGTGAAGTTCCCCACGCTGTTCCCCCGCGCGTTCAATCCGTAGCTGGTCTCGAGATCGACCTCGGGCCACGCTTGGTTGCGAGTGAACGCCCGCAGCATGCCTCGCCGTTCCACGTCGTGGCGGGCCTGAATGAGATCCGGTCGGTGCTCCAGCGCGGTGCGGCTGCTGCCCGCCGCGTCGGTCTCGACCGGTTCGTCGCGCAGCGCCTCGGCCGGGCGCAGCGAGACACCGCGCAGGGCCGTCACGTCCGACGCGATCAGCCGCTTGAGGGCGTTTTCGCGGTCGGTGATCGCGCGCTCGGCCACGATCACCGCCTCCTCGCGCTCGGCCGCGCCCGCGTCCGCTTGGGTCACGTCCAACGGGGACATGACGCCGACTTCGACCCGCGCGCGGTTGTCCGCGACGAGCGCCTTGGCGCGGTTGAGGTCTTCGAGCTTCGCCGTATGATCTTCGATCGCGAACACCAATTCGAAGTAGGCGCGGCTCACGTCGCTGACGGTGTCGATCACTTGGCGTGCGACCTGTTCCAGCGCGATCTGGCGATCCTTGCGTGCCACCCGGATCGCGGTGGTGTTCGCCGACCGGCCGAGGTTCTTGAGCAAGGGTTGCGTCAGCGTGAGGCTTGTCGTGCCGGTGTAGACGAACGAAGGGGCGAGCGTGCCCGAGGAGCGCGTCGTGTCGAATGCCGAGAGGTCGTACCGCGTGCCGGTCGGCAGCGTGCCGGTGAGCGCCGCGCGCGTCCGCAATCGTTGCTGGTCGAGCGTCGAGAGGCTGAGCGACGCGGCCCGCTCGGGAGCCAGCGGCTCCGATGAGTCTTGGTAGCTCAGTTCGCCCACGAATGCGGGGTCGAACGCGCCCTGCGCGCGTACGATACTCCACGATTGTATCGCCGGATTGACGCGCTCGATCCGGATATCGAGGTTGCCGGCCAACGCCCGTTCGATGCACTCCCGGAGCGTCAGCGATTGGACCACGGGCGCCTCCTCGGCGCGCACGGCCCCGGCGCTGAGCGCCAGCACCACTACTAGAATGACCGATAGGAAGAGAGGAGAGGACGCGCGTATATCCATTTAGGAGTCTGTCTGAATAACCAGGGGTAGGAGCCTGTTCAGGAATGCGTCAGATGCAAGGCGGAGTGAGGACTCCCCCCGGAGCGTACTGGGTCGTACGTGAGGAGGGATTCCGAAGCGACAACGCAGCAGATGGCCATTCATGGACAGGCTCCCGTCACTCATAGCGTAAGGCTGTGATAGGGTCGAGCCGCGATGCTTTGCGCGCGGGGTAAAATCCGAAGAAGATACCCACCGCCGCGCTGAACAAAAACGCCACCGCGATCGACTCGACCGAGATCAACGTCGGCCAGTTGGCCACCGCCGACAGTACCTTTGCCGTAACGATCCCGAGCACGATGCCGATGACGCCGCCCACCGAGCTCAACGCGATCGCCTCCAGCAGGAACTGCAAGAGGATATCGCGGGCGTGGGCGCCCACCGCCATGCGGATGCCGATCTCACGCGTGCGCTCGGTCACGCTGACCAGCATGATGTTCATGATGCCGATGCCCCCTACGATCAGCGAGACGCTGGCGATCGCGCCCAGCAGCGTCGTCATCACCCGCGAGGTCTCGGTCGCGGCCTCGGCGATGTCTTCTTGCGTCCGCACGGTAAAGTCATCATCGCGACCGGGGCCGATCCGATGGCGCTGGCGCAGCAACTCCGTGATCTGCCGCGGCATGGAGGCCAAGAGGGTGGGGGTGGCCGCCTGGATATTGATCGACCGCAGGGTGGTGGTGCCCATGACCCGTTTCATGGCCGCGGTGTAAGGCACGATGAGCACGTCGTCTTGATCGCTGCCCATCACGGACAGTCCCCTCGGCGTGAGGAGCCCGACGATGACGAATGGGACGTTCTTGATCCGCACGATCCGGCCGATCGGGCTGTCGCCGCCGTAGAGTTGCCGCGCGGTGGTGCGGCCGATCACGGCGACCTTGTTGGCGCTACGCACGTCCCGATCGGTGAACGGCGCCCCATCCGCGAGCGCCCACCCGCGAATCTCGAAGTAATCCGGCGACTCCCCAAGCACTTGAGTGGCCCAGTTCTGATTGCCGGCGACGACCTGGGTGACGGTCCGCACCTCAGGGCTGATCCCGGCGACTCCATCGATCTCGCGCCCGATCGCATCCACGTCTTCGACCGTCAGCGTGCCCGCGCTGCCCATGCCCGTGTGCAACCCACTCGCCGTCGTGCTGCCCGAAAAGACCAGAATGACGTTCCGGCCGAGGCTCGCGATCTGCGACTCCACCTGGGCCTTCGCGCCGTTGCCGATGCCCACCATGGCGATCACCGCCCCCACGCCCACGATGATCCCGAGGGTCGTCAGCGCGGACCGCATCGGGTTGCGGCGCAGCGCGCGCCCCGCGATCTTCGCGGTGGCCAGAGCTCTCATGGCGTCACGGTCCCACGGGCTGAAGAGGCGGCAGCCGGCGCAATTCGACGGCGGCGTCGAGCCGTTCCGCGACGGGCGAGTCGGCGACGATGAGCCCGTCGCGCATCACGATCGTGCGCTTGGCGTGGCGGGAGATGTCGGGTTCGTGCGTGACCATCAGGATGGTGATGCCCTGTGCGTTGAGACGCTGGAAGACACCCATGATCTCCACGCTGGTGCGGCTGTCGAGGTTGCCGGTCGGCTCATCGGCGAGCAGCAAGACCGGATTGTTGACGAGCGCTCGGGCGATGGCCACGCGCTGCTGTTGGCCGCCGGAGAGTTGGTTCGGATGGTGGTCGGCCCGGTCAGCGAGCCCGACGAGGTCGAGCGCTCGCAGGGCTCGCCCGCGCTGCTCGGTTGTCGTGAGGCCACGCGCATACTGCATCGGCAGCTCGACGTTTTCCAAGGCCGAGGTGCGCGAGAGGAGGTGAAATCCTTGAAACACAAATCCCAGCTTGCGGTTTCTGAGGTCGGCCAGTTGATCGCGGTCCAAC
>Ga0184615_10002177_pt1 | contig 10559 bp, 10 predicted proteins | sample PLM4_65_coex_FD_133134 | JGI IMG/M metagenome (GOLD analysis project Ga0184615, IMG submission 133134) | Groundwater sediment microbial communities from an aquifer in East River, Colorado, USA - PLM4_65_coex | ecosystem: Environmental > Terrestrial > Soil > Riparian zone | place: USA: East... | reverse complement strand
GACGCCGAAGTTGAGGCCGTGAACGACCGGCAGCGACCAGAGGATGACGGCGAGGTTGACGATGACCGAGAGCACCACCGCGATGCGGCGCTTCCCGACGAAGTCGAACTTCGTGCCGTGGGGGATGATGTCGAAGCTCTTGAATTGCATCAGACGCTCAGCCGCGCAGTCTCGTGGCGCGTGAAGTACTCCATCATCACGCGGGTCACGACGATCGAGGTGAACATGGAAGCGACGAGGCCGATGATGAGCGTGACCGCGAAGCCGCGCACCGGGCCGGACCCGTACTGCATGAGGACGATGCCGGCGACCAGGGTCGTGACGTGGGAGTCCACGATGGTCCAGAACACGCGGTCGTAGCCCTGCTGGACCGCCTGCTTGATGCTCCGCCCGTTCCGCAGCTCCTCGCGGATGCGCTCGTTGATGAGGACGTTCGCGTCGACCGCCATGCCCAGCGTGAGCACGAACCCGGCGATGCCGGGGAGGGTCAACGTCGAGCCGATCAGGGACATGACGGCGAGCACCAGCACGCCGTTGAGCACGAGCGCCACGTCCGCGATGAGCCCCGACGCGCGGTAGTACACGACCATGAAGACGAGGACCGCGATGAGGCCCCACAGCGCCGCCACCGTCCCCTTCTTCACCAGCTCGGGCCCGAGCGTCGCGCCCACGGTCCGCTCCTCGGAGATGGTGACCGGCGCCGGGAGCGCGCCCGCCTTGAGGACGACGGAGATGTCGCTCGCCTCCTCGAACTGGCGCTGCCGGTCCGTACCCGAGCCGAGGGTGATCTGGCCGTTCGACGAGATCCGCCCCTGGATGTAGGGCGCCGTCTCCACCTTGTCGTCGAGGACGGTCGCCATGCGGCGGCGCATGTTCTCGGTCGTGAGCTTCTCCATGAGCCGCGCGCCCTCCGCGGTCATCTTGAAGGTCACGACCGGCCGCCCGGACTGGAGCGGGTCGGAGTTGTCGACGCCGACGCCCGCGTCGGCGATGTAGTCGCCGGTCAGCTCGGTGCGGGCCCGGAGCAGGTAGGTTCGGTAATAGCGGCCCTGGAAGGCGCCCTGGGCTCCGTGGACGGTCGCCTCGCCGATCCCGATCACGTTCTTCGACGCGTCGAGGAGCGGCGCCGCCTTCTCCTGGATCAGCTTCTCGAGCTCGGGGCGGGTGTTGGTGGCGAGGAGCGTCGCGGCCCGCGAGCCGCCGTTCGGGAGCTCGATCGTCTCGGCCGTCCAGCAGCCGCCCTCCGGCAGCGGGACCTGCATGCCGGCGCGGCCGCCCGGGCACTGCGCGACGGCGCTGCGCAGGGCATCCAGCGCGGGGTTCTCGTCGTCCGCGATCTTGAACTCGAGCTGGGCGGTGCGGCCGAGCAGCTCCTTCGCCTTCTCCGGGTCCTTGAACCCGGGGAGCTGGATCTGGATCTGCGAGTTGGCCTTCCGCTTGATGTCGGGCTCGGTGACGCCCCACTTGTCGATGCGGTTCCGGATGGTCTTCTCGGCCTGCTCCACCGCCTTCGCCTGGAACTCGCGGAGGACCTGGTCCTTGAACGCGAAGAGCACCGCGCCCGGCGCAGCACCGCCCGGCGCGTACATCTCCTGGTCGTAGGCGTCGAGCACGGTCTTGCGGATCGCGTCGACCGCCTCGCCCTTCACCTCGATCCGGCGCCCGCCGTCGGTGGTGTGCGCCTCCGCGATCTTCACGTCCTTCGAGCGGAGGAAGTCCGCGATCTCGTCGGAGCGGCGGGCGACCTTCGCCTTCACGGCGCGATCGACGTCGACGCCCATCGCGAGATGGATGCCGCCCTGGAGGTCCAGGCCGAGGTTCAGGTGGTGCCGGGCGTCGGGTCCCCAGCGCGGCACCGACTTCTCGTACGCCTCGCTGTTCCGCTGATCGGGCGGGAGCTTGAAATAGAACCAGCTCGGGACGAGCTGCCAGACCGAGAGAAACGCGACCGCGCCGATGAGCGCGATGCGCCAGTACCAGGAACGTTCCATCTACTTCTTCGCCTCCGTCTCGACCGCCTTCCACTGCCCGACCACCTGCTTCTTCAGGACCCGGAGCTTCGTGCCGCCCCCCACGTCCACCGTGACGACCCGGTCCTCCACGACCGTCACCGTGCCGATGATCCCGCCCTGCGTGACGACCTCGTCGCCCTTCTTCAGTCCGCCCAGGAACTCCTTGTGCACCTTCGCCTGCTTCGACTGGGGACGGAAGAAGACGAAGTAGAAGACCAGCGCGATGAGGATGAACGGCAGGAACGAGGCGATGCCGGGCGACTGCTGCGCCTCGGGCGCCGTCTGGGCGAAGAACGCGTGGAGGACGGGGGACATTCTGTGTGCTCCGGGTCCGCGGGGGGAGATGCCGAAAAGCGCTGTTTTTTAGCCCGATTTGCAGGGGGAGTCCAGCGCGTCTTACGCCCCGTCTCCCGCCCGCCAGGCGTCGAGCCGCTCGCGGCGGAACGGATCGAACTTTCCCTCCTCGATCGCGCGCCGCGCCCCGTCCATCAGCGAGAGGTAGAAGTGCAGGTTGTGCAGGGTGTTCAGGCGGAGGCCCAGGATCTCGCCCGCCTTGAACAGATGCCGCAGGTAAGCGCGAGAGAACGTCCGGCACGTGTAGCAGGAGCACGCGGGGTCCACCGGCCGCTCGTCGTCCGCGCTGGCGGCGTTGCGGATGACGAGCTTCCCCTGGCTCGTGAAGAGCAATCCGTTGCGCGCCGTTCGCGTGGGGAGGACGCAGTCGAACATGTCCACGCCCGCCGCGATGCCGGCGAGGAGGTCCTCCGGCGTCCCGACACCCATGAGATAGCGAGGCTTCCCGGCGGGGAGCAGCGGCGCATCGCGCGCCACCCCCTCCCACATGCGGGCGGGAGCCTCTCCCACCGCGTAGCCGCCGAGGGCGTAGCCGGGGAGGTCGAGGCCTGCCGCCTCCTCGATGGCGCGGGCCCGCAGGTCGGGGAACAGGCCGCCCTGCGCGATCCCGAAGAGCGCGGGACGAGGGGCGACCTCCGCCGCCGGATGAGGCCCTCCGCGAGCCCATGCCTCGCGGCAGCGCACGAGCCAGCGCTGCGTGCGCGCCAGGGACGCCTCGTGATACGCGCGGTCGGCGAGCGACGGCGGGCACTCGTCGAAGGCCATGATGATGTCGGCGCCGAGCGCCTCCTGGACCTCGATCGCGCGCTCCGGCGAGAGGAACTGGCGGGAGCCGTCGAGGTGCGAGCGGAACGTGACGCCCTCCTCGGCGATCTCGACGAGGCCGGGCCCGCCCCGCTCGCGTCCGTTCGCCCGCTCGCCCAGGCTGAACACCTGGAACCCGCCGGAGTCGGTCAGCAGCGCGCCCGACCAGGCCATGAAGCGGTGGAGGCCGCCGAGGCGGCGGATCCGCTCGTGGCCGGGCCGCAGGAACAGGTGGTACGTGTTGGCGAGGAGGATGCGTGCGCCGAGCGCCTCGAGGTCGCGGGGCTCGAGCGTCTTCACCGTCGCCGCGGTGCCGACCGGCATGAAGACGGGCGTGTCGATTGGCCCCCGCGCGGTCGTCAGCTTTCCGCGCCGGGCAGCGCCGTCGCGCGCGAGAACCTGGAACTGGATCATGTCGCGCGCGCGCCCGTTCGGGCGACGGCGTCGACGAGCGCGCGCCAGGCACGGCCGCCGCCCCCTTCGGCGACGACCTTCAGCCCGACGCTCCGCTCCCCCTCGGCGCCCGGCTGGTTCCAGCACACGATCGCCCGCAGCGACCGCGTGAAGAAGCCGTTCTTCAGCCGGATGGCGACCTCGTCGCCGACGAGCGGCAGCTGCCCCGGCCAGGAGACGGCGCAGCCGCCCTCGGACACGTTGATGGTGACGACGTCGGCGCCGAGCTGGCCGTGCTCGAGCCGGAGATTGCGACGGACCGTCCAGCGCGGTGCGCGCTCCTTGAACGTGACCGGCTCGCCGCGGGCCGCCATCGCGAGGAACCCTGCCGCGGGCAGGCTCAGCTTCTCGAGGTGGAGGTCGACGCCCGGCGGGAGCGCCGGACGCCCGACGCGCCGGACCAGCGCCACCTTCCCGAACAGCGTGGCGCGGATCGCGTGGCCGTAGATCCCGAGGCGGATCGCCACCTCGTCCCCGACGCGCGCCTCCGACAGCGTCGGGACGAAGAGCGTCCCCGACTTCTCCCGCCAGCCGGCGAGGAACTGCGACGGCTCCAAGTTGACCGAGACGCTGTGCAAGGACTCCCCCGACGACACCCGTCGTATAGCAGGATCATCTACGGCTGAGGAACATCGCGTCGCCGTAGCTGAAGAAGCGATACCGGAGCCGGACGGACTCCCGGTACGCGCCCAGGACTCGGTCGGGTTGCCCGAAGGCGCAGACGAGCATGAGGAGGGTGGAGCGCGGCAGGTGGAAGTTCGTCACGAGGGCATCGACCGCGCGGAACACGTGGCCCGGCCGGATGAACAGGCCGGTCCTACCCGCACCGGGCGCAACCCGCGCGCCGTCCCACGCGCTCTCGAGCGTGCGGACCGTGGTGGTCCCGACCGCGACGACGCGGCCGCCCCGGGCTCGGCAGGCGGCGATCTCTGCAGCCGCCGCTTCCGGCACCTCGTACCGCTCCGGATGCATGCGGTGGCCCTCGATCGTGTCGCCGCGCACCGGCAGGAAGGTGCCCGGGCCGACGTGGAGCGTCACCGCGGTCCGGCGGACGCCGCGTGCGCCGAGCCTGGCGAGGAGCGCGTCGGTGAAGTGCAGGCCCGCCGTCGGGGCGGCGGCGCTGCCCGGCGCCCGCGCCCACACCGTCTGGTACCGCTCGCGATCCAGCGGACCCGGCGCGCGGCGGATGTACGGCGGCAGCGGGATCTGCCCGGCGCGCGCGAGCCCCGCCTCGAGCGCGTCGCCCTCGCGATCGAGCTGGACGAGATAGAACCCCTCCCCCTCGGCGGCCTCGACGCGGACGGAGAGACCGTCGAGCTCGAGCGTCGTCCCCGGGCGGATCGACTTCGATGCCTGGCCCATCGCGCGCCAGCGCCGCCCGAGGCCCCCCTCGAGCGGCTCGCAGAGGAGCAGCTCCACCTTTCCGCCCGTCGACTTCCGCCCGACGAGCCGCGCCGGGATGACCTTCGTGTCGTTGAAGACGAGCAGGTCGTCCGGCTCGAGCAGCCCCTCGAGATCCGTGAAGCGCACGTGCTCCGGCGCGCCCGTGGGCCGCAGCACGAGCAGCCGCGACGCATCGCGCGGCGACACCGGCTCCTGCGCGATGAGTGCTTCCGGAAGCTCGTAGTCGAAGTCCGAGAGCTTCATGGCGGCTCAGTACATCCGGACGATCTCGGTGCCAGGGTAATAGTGGAGAAGGATCTCCTTGTACCCCTTCCCCTCCTTCGCCATGCCCGCCGCGCCCCACTGGCACAGGCCGGCGCCGTGTCCGTGACCGCTCCCCTCGAGCACGAACCCGGCCTGGGTCGCGCGGATCTCGAAGGCGAGCGACGGCAGGCGCGTGAACCCGAGCCGCTGGCGGAGGTCCGTGGCGGGGACGACCGCGCGGCGATCGCCGGCCTCGACCTCCACCTTGTCCACGCGGCCGGTCGGAGTCCGCGCCGCGACACGCGCGCCCGTCGCCTCGCCCCGGAGCCCCGCCGCGGCCGCGAGCTCGCGTGCGCCCACCGCGACGGTCCAGCGCACGCGCGGCGCACCCGCGCAGCGGCCGCACTCCACGGAGACGAGGTACGGGAGGTCGCGGCCGAGGGCGGCGAGCCCGCCCTCGGTCCTCCCGCCGCAGGAGGCGTGGAAGTACGCCTCCACCGGTTCCATCCCGATGGCGAGCACCTCACCGGCCGTCGCGTCCGCCGCCGCGCGCGCCTGCGGCCCCGGCGTGCGAGAGAGGACCTGCGCGAGGACGCCCGTGCCGATGTCCCAGGCGCGCCCGGCCGCCTGCGCCTCGATCTTGCGGGTGAGCGCGTAGCTCCTCGCCGCGACCGCCTGGGCCTTCTGCGCCTCCGCCGGGAAGCGCGCCGGCATCTCGCCCGCCACCACCCCTGCGACGTAGTCCTCGAGCCGGAGCTCCACCACCTCGCGCGGCTCCGCGGAGACACGCACGCGGATCCGCTCCTCCGCCGACGCGGGGAACGCGGCCAGCGCCAGGAGCAGGACCGCGACTCCGCGCTTCGCGCTCACGCCTCGTCCGGCGCGCCGGCGACCTTCTCGGCCGCTCTCTCGGTCCGGACGCGCCGGGCCTCGCGCACCTTGTGCCAGACGAACCAGGCCGCACCCGCGACGAGGGCGACCACGATGACGAGCTCGAAGCGCTGGTAGAGCGCCTTGACGCGAGGGTCGGTGTGCCACGCCTCGCCCAGCTTGGCGCCGACCCAGGCGAGCCCGAGGCACCACGGATACGAGCCGACGAACGTGTACGCGATGAACTTGCCCATCGGCATCCGCGAGACGCCCGCGGGGAAGGCGATGAACGTCCGGATGATGGGGAGGAGCCGCGCCGCGAACACCACCCAGTGCCCGTGGTTCCGGAAGAGGCGGTCGGCGAGGTCCAGCTCCCTGCGCGAGATGAGGGCGTATCGTCCGTAGCGCTCGATGAAGGGACGGCCGCCGAACTGGCCGAGGTAGTAGGCCGGGATCGAGCCCAGGACGCAGCCGATCGCGCCCGCGAGGGCGGCCCCGTGCAGCGTGAACTGGCCCTGGTACACGAGGTACCCGGCGAACGGCATGATGATCTCGGAGGGCAGCGGGATGCAGGCACTCTCGATCGCCATGAGGAGCGCCACCCCGCCGTACCCCATCGCGGAGATGACGCCGGTCGTGAAGACCGCCAGGGCCTCGATCACCTTCGAGATCACGCAGACTCCTCCGTGCTGGTCCCGCCGTCGCGGGAGGCGTAGTAGACCGCCTCGTACGGGCAGGTGCAATCCCGGCCGGGCGCGTCCGGATACAAGTAGCGCTCACCGCGGGAGTTCCGCAGCCAGGTACCCCGTCCGGCGCCGTCCGGGCCGACGACGTAGCCGGGCTGGAGCGTCACCTTTCCGCCCCCGCCTGGGAGATCGACGGCGAGGTGCGGGATGGCGAGGCCGCTCGTCGTGCCGCGAAGCGCCTCGAGGATGGCGATCCCCGCGTCGAGCGGTGTCCGCAGATGGCCGGTCCCGAGGGCGACGTCCCCCTGGTGCAGGTAGTACGGGCGCACGCGCCATTCGAGCATCCGCTCGAACAGGTCCTGGAGGATCCGCGCCGAGGAGTTCACGCCGCGCAGGAGCACCGTCTGGTTCTCGACCGGGACCCCGGCGTCGACGAGCGTCTCGCACGCGGCGCGCGCAGCGTCCGTGCACTCCTTGGGATGGTTGAAGTGGGTGAGGACGAACAGCGGCGCGTGGCGCCTGAACAGCGCCGCGAGGCTCGCGTCGACCCGCATGGGGCAGACGACCGGCGCGCGCGTCGCCACGCGGAGGATCCGGACGTGCGGGACACCGCGGAGCGCCGAGAGGATCTCGTCGATGCGCGCGTCGTCGAGGACGAGCGGATCGCCGCCGGAGACGATGACCTCGCGGATGCCCCGGTGCGCGCGGAGGTAGGCGATCGCATCGGCGAGGTCGGAGCGGGAGAGCGCCCCCTCGCCCGCCAGCGTGAGACGGCGGCGGGTGCAGTGCCGGCAGTAGACCGCGCACCGGTCGGTGGCGAGGAGCAGGGCGCGGTCCGGGTAGCGGTGAACGATCGCCCGCACCGGCCGGCGGACGTCCTCGCCGAGCGGATCGCGCAGATCGCCGGCCGAGCGCTCCGCCTCCTCCGGGGCAGGGATCGCCTGGATGCGGACGGGGCAGGAGGGGTGGGCCGGATCGATCAGCGAGGCGTAGTACGGCGTCACCGCCACGCGCGCCTGCCCGTCGGCGAGGGCGAGGCCGCGCCGCTCGGCGTCCGTGAGCGGGACGTGCCGTGACAGCTCCTCCGCGCCGGTGAGCGCGTGGCGGAGCTGCCAGCGCCAGTCGGCCCACTCCGCCTCGGTCGCGCCGAACCGTGCCGCCTCGAGCCGTGCCGCCGGGGTCACCATCGCGGCCGCGCACGGTAGCGGGGCGCCTCCGGCGAAGTCAAACCGGGCATGCTAGATCAACCACCATGGTGAGCCCGAACGTCCGCTCGAGGTTCAGGCCGGCTCCGCGCGGCATCTGGAGGGACGTCCCGGAAGCCCTCTGGAACGACTGGCACTGGCAGCAGCGCGAGCGCGTGACGGGGCTGGAGCAGCTCGAGCGCGTGGTGAACGTCACCCCGGACGAGCGCCGGGCGGTGGTCGAGACGGCCGCCGAGTTCCAGATGGGGATCACCCCGTACTACGCGGCGCTGATGGACCCGGACGACCCCGCCTGCCCCGTCCGGCTCCAGTCCGTGCCGACGATGGACGAGACGGTCGTGTCGGCGGTGGATCTCGAGGACCCGCTCGCGGAGGAGCGGGACATGCCCACGCCGGGGATCACGCACCGCTACCCGGATCGCGTCCTCTTCTACGTGACGCACAACTGCCCGGTGTACTGCCGCCACTGCACGCGCAAGCGGAAGGTGGCGGACCCGACGAGCGCGGCGGCGAAGAGGCAGATCGAGGACTCGATCGCGTACATCGAGAAGCACACCGAGGTGCGGGACATCGTCATCTCCGGCGGGGACCCGCTGTCGCTCTCGGACGAGCGGCTCGACTACATCCTCGGCCGGCTCCGGGCGATCCCGCACGTGGAGATGTTCCGGCTCGGGACGCGCAACCTCGTGACGCTGCCGCAGCGCGTGACCGACGACTTCGTGCGGATGCTGCGCGAGCACCACCCGGTCTACGTGAACACCCACTTCAACCATCCGAAGGAGTGCACCGCGGAGGCGTTCGAGGCGACGCGCCGGATCGCGGACGCGGGCTGCCCGATCGGGAACCAGATGGTGCTGCTCAAGGGCGTGAACGACGACCCGGCCATCGTGAAGGAGCTGAACCACAGGCTCCTCCTGATGCGGGTGCGCCCCTACTACATCTACCAGTGCGATCTCGCCAAGGGGATCGCCCACTTCCGAACGCCGGTCGAGGCGGGCATCCGGATCATCGAGGCGCTGCGAGGCCACACCTCCGGCCTCGCCGTCCCGCAGTTCGTGATCGACGCGCCGAACGGCGGAGGGAAGATCCCCGTGAACCCGCAGTACGTCGTCCGGCGCGAGGGGAAGCGGTGGATCCTGCGGAACTACGCGGGCAAGACGTACGAGTACGAGGAGCCGTAGCGACTGCGTCGGCGCACCATCACGGCGGGCGGCGGTTCCTCCCCAGAAGTGCATCTTGAACGTCAGCGATGGTGGGATCCGGTCTCCTGAACTGATCCATGTGCGCGCGCCCGTAGATCTGCTCCGCGTGGAGCATGTTGTGAGCGCGGCAGAGGAGGCGAAGATCGTCGACGTTCGAAGTTCCGCCGAGCACCGGAGGTCTCACGTGGTCCAGCTCGAGCTGCCAACGGCTGTCGCAGCGCCGGCCGTCTTCACCGGTCCACGTGCACCTCCCTCCGTCCCGCTTCCACACCTCGCGGCGAACCGCGGCGGGGATGTGTTCGCGGGCTGCGGGTCGGTGCGAGCCCGCGCGCGTGCGCTGATTCCCTTGGGACACCGCAACACACCTGGGACTCGATCGACATGCGCAGACCTGGGGCATTGCGGATGAGGACTTGGACCGGTCCGATCGACGTACTCATCCCAGGATGAGTTCGTGGACCGATCCGGCCCACATCGCTCTGCGCGCCCTGCCACGGCCCCGGCCAGCAGCCGCAGCGCCGGCCGCGCGAAGGAGATCGCCGCGCGCACGGTGAACAAGCAGCGGCGGCAGGCCGGCGAGACGAAGAAGGGACGCCGGCGCACGTCGGGGCGCTCCTCCCGGAGCCGCTCCTCGCGCCGCTGAACCCACTGCGGCCTCGTCTCCCGGCCCGCGCTCGCGAACGGCTCGAGCCGCTACACGTCGAGCTCGAACCCGATCGCGACCTCGGTTGCTGGCTTGCCGCCGCGAATGCCCCAGCACTCCAGGGCGGGCTCGTGGAGCACGATCAGGACCTTCGCCGGATCGACCCCTGCGCCGGCCTCCAGGTTTCGTGCGATGGCCGCGAACAGCCGCTTCTTCGCCTCGGCCGTTCGGCCAGGGAAGACCGTCGCCTCCACCAGCGTGAACCCGAGACCGTGGCGCGACTCGAAGTGCTCGGGCGCGTGCTCGTGCAAGATCTGGTTTCGATCGTTCTCTGGAATCCGGAACGCATCGACGAGCGCGGCGTGAACGGCGTCGAGGAGAGCCTTCTTCTCCGGCGCGGTCCTGCCGGCGGCGACGTGGATGTGAACGATCGGCATGATGCGACTAGTCCAGCACCGCGACCGCGTCGATCTCGACCCGCGCGCCGCGCGGCAGCGCCGCCACCTGCACCGTCGCGCGAGCGGGCGGGTCCCGCGGGAAGCGCCGGCCGTACACCTCGTTCATCTTTGCGAACTCGGCGAGGTCGGTGAGGTAGACCGTGCACTTCACCACGTGGTGGAACCCGCCACCGGCCGCGGCGAGCACCGCGGCCAGGTTCTCCATCACGCGCTCCGTCTGCACGG
>Ga0184615_10002176_pt1 | contig 10562 bp, 8 predicted proteins | sample PLM4_65_coex_FD_133134 | JGI IMG/M metagenome (GOLD analysis project Ga0184615, IMG submission 133134) | Groundwater sediment microbial communities from an aquifer in East River, Colorado, USA - PLM4_65_coex | ecosystem: Environmental > Terrestrial > Soil > Riparian zone | place: USA: East... | reverse complement strand
GTGGATCCGCTGATGCGAGAGATCGACGAAATGTTTCGCAACAGCGAGGCCGAGACCTCCTCCGAGACCGAGAAGAGCTACTTCAAGAGCTTCTTCACGCTGCTCGAGGGCTTCGTGGTCGTGATCCTGCTCGTCACGGGGGTGGTGGCGCTCTGCATCGTCTTCATCGCCGCCAACACCGCGAGCATGGCGGTGCGCGAGCGCTTCGGCGAGATCGCGATCCTGAAGGCCCTGGGCTTCAGCCAGCGCCTGATCTTCGCGATGCTGGTGGCGGAGGCGGTTCTGCTTTGCACCCTGGCCGGCGCCGTGGGCGCCGTGGGCTCGCTGGGGCTCACGCTCGGGATGCGCGCGATCGCGACCGGAGGCTGGAATACGCAGCTCGGGCCGCTCGGCAGCTTCATCGTGACGCAGTCGATCCTGGTGCAGGGGCTCTTCCTGGGGCTCTTCGTGGGCATGATCTCGGGCATCGTGCCGTCCTGGGGCGCGGCGCGCCGAAGCGTCGCAGCGACCCTTCGCGAGGTGTTCTGAGCCGTGCTGCCGCTGCGCTATCCGCTCGGCAATCTCGCCGCGCGCCGCCTGCGCACGGGGCTCACGGTCGGCGTGATCGCGTTGGTGGTGCTCGCCACCACCTTGTTCGCCGGGCTCGTCTCGAGCCTCGAGCGGACGCTCGTCACGACCGGCTCGGAGCGGAACCTCGTCGTGATGCGCAAGGGCGCGACCAACGACGGCTCGAGCGCCGTGACGCTCGAGGCGTACCAGAACGTGCGCTTCTTCGAGGGCATCGCTCGCGACGGGGCCGGAAATCCGCTGGTCTCGCCCGAGCTCGTCGTGCAGCCTTTCTTCATGAGAGCCAACGGCGGGCGCGAGAACGTGCTGGTGCGCGGGGTCGAATCGATCGCGCTCGCCGTCCACGACGAGGTGAAGATCGTCGAGGGACGGATGTTCCAGCCCTCGACCGGCGAGGTGATCATCGGACGCAACGTCGAGGGCCGCTACCTGGGCGCGGAGCTGGGCTCGCCGATCGAGTTCGGGCGCGGCAACTGGCAGGTGGTGGGCGTCTTCGAGAGCGGCGGCACTTCGACCGAGAGCGAAGTCTGGTGTGACGTGCGCCAGCTCGGCAGCGACGCCAAGCGCCCGGTTCCGTACTCCGGCCTGCGCGTGCGCGTCGCGGACGGAGCGGACATGGACGCGCTAGCGCGCCGGATCGGAGACGACCCGCGCTATGCGCTCGAAGCCACGCCCGAGCGCGAGTACTACGCGAAGCAGGCAGAGTCGTCGAACGTGCTCTACTACATCGTGGTGGCGCTGGCGGTGCTCGCCGGGACGGGCGCCGCCTTCGGCGCCACCAACACGTTGTACGCGGCGGTGCAGGCCCGCACCGCCGAGATCGGCACGCTGCGCGCGCTCGGGTTCTCGCGCGGGACGATCCTCGTCTCCTTCCTGATCGAATCCCTCGTGGTGGCGATACTCGGATTCATGCTGGGAGGCGCCTGCGCCTGGGGGCTCGCGCGCGTGATGTCGTATCTGCTCGGCGGCGTGGCCTTCGCCTCGCAGACATTCACCACCAACGTGATCACGCTCCGCGTGGGTCCGAGAGATCTCGCGATGGCCCTCGCGCTCTCCCTCTTCATCGGCCTGATCGGCGGGATCTTCCCCGCGCTGCGCGCGTCGCGGCTGCGGCCCGTCGAAGCCTTGCGGAAGGCGTGAGCCCCGCAGAGAGCGAGAAGGGCGGCTCGGTGCGCGACCAGCTCGCCGCGCTGCGCATCGATCGCAGCCGCCGGGGGGCTGCGCCGCGGCCGCCTTGGCTCAAGCCCGTGATCTTGGGTGCGATCGCGCTGGCCTTCCTGCTGGGCAGCTTCCTCGCCTGGCGCGCGACCCTCGGTCGCACGCCGCAGGTGAAGCTGGCGTATGCCACGCGCACGACGCCCGGCGCGAGCCAGTCCGGCGCCGTGCTCACGGGCTCGGGGTACGTGGTGACGGGCGATCGCTACATCTCGCTCGGAGTGCGGATTCCCGGACGCATCGAAGAGTACCTCGTCGACGAAGGCGAGGCGGTGATGGCGGGCCAGGCCCTGGTGCGCCTCGACGACCGCAACTACGCGGCGGCGCTCCGGGAGGCCCGCGCCAGCCTGCACCTGGCTCGCGCCAATCTGGATCTCCGGCGCAAGGAGCTGGTGCGCTCGGAGGAGCTGCGCAGCCGCAATGTCGCCTCGGAGGCCGATCTCGACGTGAAGCAGAACCAGCTTCGCGTCGCCCAGGCGGAGGTGGAGCGACTGATCGCGCGCATCGCCCAGCTCGAGCTCGATCTCGAAGACACGGTGCTGCGCGCGCCCTCGAACGCGGTGGTGCTCGAGAAGTTCAAGGAGGTGGGGGAGATCGCGGTGCCGGGCGGCTTCGCCGGCTCGGGCGAGCTGATCCGCCTGGCGAACATGGACGAGCTGCGCGCCGAGATCGACATCAACGAATCGGACCTCTCGAAGATCGAGATCGGGCAGGCCGCCGAGGTCGTCCCCGATGCCTACACCGATCGGCGATATCACGCGTCCGTGGTGAAGCTCTACCCGCAGATCAACCGCCAGAAGGGCACCCTCAAGGTCGAGGTGAAGATCCTCGAGCCCGACGCGAAGCTTCGCCCGGACATGAGCGTGCGCATCACGTTCCTGCGCGAGGCGCAGTCGGCGCCGGGCGGCGAGGGCGTGGTGCTCGCACCGCGCGAAGCCGTGCGCAGCGAGGCCGGCGCCTCGTTCGTATGGGTCGTGACGCAGGGCCGCCTGCGCCGTCAAGCGGTCGAGACCGGCGGAGACGCGGGCTCCGGCCAGCTGATCATCACGAAGGGCCTCGCGGGCGGCGAGGCGCTGGTCGTGAGCGGCGCCGAGGATCTCGCCGAAGGCGGCAAGGTCGAGGTCGTCAAATAGCGTTGAAGAAGGTTTAGAGGGTAGGAGTGGGGGGCTTGGGCGCCGCGGCTCGATCGCGCAGCGAATCGGGAAACGCTTGCAACGGTCCGCCGTAGAATACTCTGTTGGGCAGACGGCTGGGGGCAATGCATGAGCCGGCTTTCAGCGATATTCATCGTCGGCTGCGTGCTAGGCCTATCTGCGTGCGCAGAGCAATCTACGACGATTGGGTACAAGGAATTTCTCCACAGAAACAGCACAGCCGCCTCGAAGCTCTCGCTTGGTATGACAAAGGCAGACGTCATCACTGCTATGGGCGCTTACTCGTCGAAGGTACATAGTGGCCCGATCTCAAATCCTTGGAAGGTCGAAGCATTCAGTCGAGGCGACGACTCCTATGAGGTCCTCTACTACCTCGTGACGCCCCATCGTCTGTTTGGCCCGATCCATGAGTCGCAAGCAACATCGATCGTCCTGAAAAACGGCATCCTAGTTGCGTGGGGCCAGAACGCCGAAGCCTTCGTCAAGTAGTCGCCGCAATTGTGGCTGAGTCATCTGAACGCCGCCCAACAAGCCGCTGAAGAAGACGGCCGCGGGCTTCAGCCAATCGACCGGCTCCAGCGCGACACGGGCTCTGGTAGGATCATCGGCGGCCGCAGCTTAGCGGCCATCCGTTGGGCCGCGCCAAGGTGAGTTGTGGACCAACACGCAAGGACAGCGCGAGAACTCGCCAGTAAGTTTCAATCGACGAGTCGCCAACTCGACGCGTGCTTTGTCAGAGCCATCGGAGTAGGCGACCTCGTCACTAGCGACGGCGCCAGGGAACACCTCAAGTACGGAGTCGGGCGCCGCTTCGGAATTCTGCGTAAGGACCTTGAGTACATCGGAGGCGTAGCGAGCCCCTATCGCGCGGAAACTCTCACTGCCGACGAAAACACTCTCTTCGATCTCCACCTCAACTCACTTTATCTCCACGTCCGCGGATCTTTGGACAATCTCGCCTGGTGCCTCGCTCACGAGTTCGAGATTCTGGGGCCGGTCCCCCATGGAGATTCTCGATTTCGCCGCCGTATTGGGCTTTTCCTTTCTGAGTTCCGAAGCGCGTTTCCGGGAGATCTAGCCGACTCGAGAGATCTTCGTGACCGACTCGACGATTGGCATAGGGATCTGACGAACATACGTGACCCGGTGGCGCACAGAATTCCGCTCTACGCGGTCCCGGCGGTCCTCAACCGCGAAGAAGCTGAGCGATACAAAGCGCTTGCCGAGGAGGTGAACGTCGCGATTTCCTCCTTCAATCCTGAACGCGCCAATCGCTTGATGGAAGAACAGGGACGCCTTGGTAGATATCTACCGGTCTTCGCCCATTCGTTTCGCGAGGATCCGATACCCAGGCCGATACTTCCTTCAGTCTGCGAAGACTTGGGGCACGTCTGTGACATCGCGACGTGCATCTTCGACTCGCTCGAGAAGCGAGGCGCGGCCTGACAAACTGCTGAAGGTGTCGGCCGCGGGCTTCAGGCAACCTGCGGCGTCAGCTGACACGGAGCGTGGTAGGTGCGCCGGCGGTAGCAACTCGGCAGCCATCCGCCACGAGACAGAAGAAAATCCGAAAACGATCTTGACACTTCGGGAGAACATAGCCACAATCAAGTGTATGACGCGTCGATCGCAGCTCGAGCTGGACCTGGAGATGCCGGTGCATTGGGGTGGAGCGAGAGATGGATCCGGGAGAAAAGCTGCGGCGAGAGCGCGGGTATGGCATCGGGGGCGAGCGGAGTTTCCGAAGGGCCATCCTGGTCTGGTGACGATCCGCGTTCGCAGCGACGTGCCGTCGCTACGAACGGTCCGGCTCATTCGCGAAATGGAGTGCTCGCTCCGCGCGATCGCGCAACGTGCGGACTTCCGCGTCGTCCACTACTCGCTCCAACACGATCACGTTCACATGCTCGTTGAAGCGGAGAGCGTTGCTGCCCTGTCGAGTGGGATGAAAAGCTTGGCCGCGCGTCTCGCTCGAGCCGTGAATCGGGTATTCGATCGGCGCGGAGCGGTTCTCGACGGCCGGTATCACCACCGCGCGCTCGGCACACCCCGGGAGGTGCGAGCTGCGCTGGCGTATACGCTCCTCAACGCGCGCAAGCATGCGGGCAAGCCGGCCCCAATTGCCCCGGGCTCCGACAGCTGGGCCGACCCCGCGTCTTCGGCCCGATGGTTCGAGGGCTGGGCCGAGCGGCTGGCTCCTCCCCCCGATTCTCCCGCGGTTGCCCGAGCCCAGACCTGGCTCTTGCGTGCGGGCTGGCGTCGACATGGGCTCATCCGCCGGGACGAGGTTCCCGGCGGCAAGACGCGCCATGGGTAGGATGCTCGGCCACGGGCCTTCCCCTGACCCCTCTCCTCAAAACCGCCTTCTCCGGCGCTAGCAGCAGAACGGGCGGCGCGAGCCGTCGTCGCCGTGGCTGCCGGCGCCCGGCCGCAGGGGCGCGATCCCGACGAAGCCGCGCAGGAAATTCCGCAGCGCACGCGCGGCGGCGCGCAGGCGATCGCTCATATGCCTACCTCCAGCCTGGTTTTGGGCGGTCGCGGGGTCGCGAGCACGCGCCACCAGGCGCGCGCCGCGTCGGTCACCACGATCGCGACCAGCAGCATGAACGCCGCCGTGACGGCGGCGTCCAGACGGTTGTTGAAGATCAGCGCCTGCGTCCGCGCCACCTGCTCCGCCGCGACCGCGCCCGAAGCAAGACTTGCCGAGAGCTGCTGCGCCTGGGTCCAGAATCCGATGCGCGGGTCGGCGTCCAGGATCTTCTGCCAGCCTGCGGTCATGGTCACCGTCAGCAGCCACACCAGCGGGATCGCGGTCGAGATCGCGAACCAGGGGCGCCGCGACTTGATCAGGATCGTGGTGCCGAGCGCGAGTGCCGTCGTCGCGAGCAGCTGGTTCGCGATGCCGAACAGCGGCCACAGCGAATTGATGCCGCCAAAGGGATCGACGACGCCTTGGTACAGGAAGTAGCCCCAGCCCGCGACGATCAGCGCCGAGGCGAGCAGGTTGCCCGAGAGAGAACCCGTGCGGCCGAGCGCCGGATGCAGCTGGCCGAGGAAATCCTGCATCAGGAAGCGGCCGACGCGCGTTCCGGCGTCGAGCGTGGTCAGGATGAAGAGCGCCTCGAACATGATCGCGAAGTGGTACCAGAGCGCCTTCACGGCGGGGCCGCCGAGCGCGCGCGAGAAGATCTCCGCCATCCCGACGGCGAGCGAGGGCGCGCCACCGGTTCGAGACAGCAGCGTGTGCTCGCCGATCTCGCGTGTGAGCGACGCGAAAGCGGCGGGGTCGAAGGGGAAGCCCCAGCCGCGGATCGCCACCGCTGCGGTCTCCACGCTCTCGCCGAGCAGCGCCGTGGGCGCGTTGATCGCGAAATAGGTGCCGGGCTCCATCACCGCCGCGGAGAGCAGCGCCATGATCGCGACGAAGGATTCCATCAGCATCGCGCCGTAGCCGATGAAGCGCGCATCCGTCTCGCGGTCGAGCAGCTTGGGCGTGGTGCCGCTCGCGATCAAGGAATGGAAGCCCGAGATCGCGCCGCAGGCGATCGTGATGAAGCAGAAGGGGAAGACCTTGCCCGCGAAGACCGGCCCGCTGCCGTCGATGAAGCGCGTCAGCGCCGGGAGCAGCACGGGGGGTTGCACGGCGAGCAGCCCCGCGGCCAGCAGCGCGATCGTCCCGATCTTCACGAAGGCCGAGAGATAATCGCGGGGCGCGAGCAGCAGCCAGACCGGCAGAACGCTCGCCACGAAGCCGTAGGCCATGATCAGGAGCGCGAGCGTCCGGCGATCGAGGTCGAACCACACGCGCAGGTCGGGGCTCGCGTCGACCAGCCGCCCTGCGAAGACCGCGAGGATCACGAGCGCAAGACCGCCGAGGCTCGCCTCCAGCACGCGGCCGGGGCGGATCCGAACCAGGTAGATTCCCATCGCGACCGCGATCGGGATGGTGGCCGCGACCGTCGAGGTGGCCCAGGGGCTCCCGTACATCGCATTCACGACGACCAGCCCGAGCACCGCGATCAGGATCACCAGGATCGCGAGGATCGCGACCAGCGCCGCGATTCCGCCGATCGGCCCCACCTCCTCGCGCATCATCTTTCCAAGGCTCTTGCCGTCGCGGCGCGTCGAGGCGACCAGGATCGTGAAGTCCTGTACCGCGCCGCCGAGCACCACGCCGACCAGGATGTAGAGCGTCCCGGGCAGGTATCCGAACTGGGCCGCGAGGATCGGACCCACCAGCGGGCCAGGGCCGGCGATCGCCGCGAAGTGGTGCCCGAACACGACCCAGCGGTTGGTGGGGACGAAATCCTTGCCATCGGAAAGCCGGTGAGCCGGGGTGATGCGGGCGTCGTCGAGCGCGAACGCCTTGGCGGCGAGGAACGCCGCGTAGAAGCGGTAGGCGAGCGCATAGGCGCAGAGCGCCGCCACCAGGAACCACGCGCTCGAGAGGCTCTCGCCGCGCGCCGTCGCGATCACCGCGAGCGCGACGGCGGCCGCGACCGCCACGGCCATCCAGAGCGCCTGCCGGAGGACCGTCAAGCGATCCGCTCCCGGGGAGGGGTTTCCAGTGCATCCTGCGGCCCGGCCGCGCGCCCGGCCCGCGCGGAGAGCAGCGCCGGCAGGAACACCAGGTTCGAGAAAAGCGTGATGCACATGGAGACGACCAGCAAGATGCCGAGGGAGCGGATGCCGCGGTGCGACGAGAGCGCCAGGTTCCCGAAGCTCACGATCGTGGTCGCCGCGCTGTAGAAGGCGGCGCGTGCCGTCACCGTCTCGAGCAGCTCCTCGCCGCTCGCCGCGCTCTTCGAGCGATGCATCAGGTGGATCCCGGTATCGACGCCGATGCCGAGCAGCAAGGGGATCACGACGACGTTCGCGAAGTTGAACGAGAGGCCGAGCAGGACCATCGCGGCCAGCGTGAGCAGCGCGCCGAGCAGCAGCGGCAGGATCACGATCAGCGTGTCGCTGAGATTGCGCCACAACAGCCACACGATCCCGGCGATTGCGAGCAGCGCGACGACGAGAGCCTGGCGCAGCGCGTCGACGGTGGTGCGCGCGAACTCCACCAGATCGACGGCCATCCCGGTCGCATCGGGAAGGATCCCGCGCACGGAGTCGGAGAAGCGGGCGAGCGCACCCTCGTCCTCCAGGTTCTCGCTGGCGAAGATCTGGACGCGCGACCGGCCGTCGGGCGCCCGCATGCGCCGCACGATCTCGTCCGGAATGTCCGCGATCGTGACCGGCCCCGGGGTGAGCGCCCCTCTCAGGCGCGCGATCTGCTGCGGGAGGTTCCCGAGCAGGACCTGCTCCAGGCGCGCCAGCGCTCCGGCAGGGTCGCGTTCGCGGTCGACGCGCTCGAGGAACTCGTCGAGTTGGCGACGCAGGAGCTGGATGCTGTCGCGCAGCGGCGATCGCTTGTCATCGATCTTCGACGCGGCGAGGAAATCACGCAGCTCGCGCAGCGCCGCAACCTGCATCTCGACGCTCTCGGGAAGCGCGTTCGCTCCCTCGCGCCGCATCGGCTCGAGCATCAGCTCGAGATCCGCGAGGATCTCGAGCTTCTCCGGCTGGTCGGCCGGGACGAAGTCGGCCAGCGTGAGGGCGCGCTTCACGACGTCGAGGTCGCGCGCCCCCTTCGCGTTCGCGACCGCAACCTCGAGGTCCGGGGCGATCCAGTCGATCGTCCAGGGCGAGGCGATGTCGCGGTCCGCGAGCAGCTCGTTGAAGGCTTGCACCGATTCGGTGTCGGGATTGCGCATGCGAACCACGTTCGGGTCGAAGCGCAGCCGCGGGACCAGCGCTAGCGAGCCCACGGCGAGCAGGCCCGAGACGACGAGCACGCCGTGTGGATGCCGGTGCAGGCACGCGGCGCCGAGGACGTGGCGGCGGCGCGCGGCGCGCAGCCGTTCCGTATCGGAGGGCTGGAGGCCCAGCGTCATCAGCGCCGGGAGGAGCGTCAGGGTCTGCGCCAGGATCACGATCATGCCGGTCCCGGCGATCAGGCCGAGCTCGGCGACGCCGAGGTAGTCGGTGGGAACGAATGCGTAGAAGCCGATCGTGGTGGTGAGGGCGCAGAGCACGAGGGAGGTGCCGCAGATTTCGGTGGCCCCGCGCAGCGCGGCTGCGTGGTCGTCACCGCGGCGGCGAAGCTCCAGGTAGTTCATGCCGTGGTGGATGGCGAAGTCGACGCCGAGGCCGATGAAGAGCACCGTGAAGCAGATCGAGATCAGGTTGATGTGTCCGACGGCGGCCGCGGCGAAGGCGGTGGTCCAGACCAGACAGATCACCAGAGTGATAAGTGAAGAGGTCACCAGCCGCTTGGAAAGGAACGCGAACCAGAGCAGCAACGCGACACCGGCGAACGAGAGCAGGCCGGTCCAGCCGACGTCCCAGGCCATCCCCAGCATCTCCTCGTAGTTGAGGGCCGGGTTCCCGGTGATGCGCACACGCACGCCGCGCTCGGGCACCAGCCCGAGTCCCTGCGCCGCCTCGCGGATCTCGGCGAGCGCGGCGCCGGCGGCGAGCAGCGAGTCGAAATCGAGGACCGGCTCGACGACAATCACCCGCCGCGTGGAGACCTCGAGCGCCGATCCCTGCAGCAGCAGATCCTCCCAGGAGATCGAGAGGGGATATTCGTCGTAGACTTCGACCGTCGCCGAGCCGATGCGGTCGAGCACAGCGGACCAGTCCTCCGGGCTCGGTCCCACCTTGCCCACCCGCTCGAGGCCGCCGCGGACCAGGCCGGCCAGGTCGGCGATGGTTCCCCCGCGCTCGAGCTCGGCGATCAGCGGCTGAACCTGCACGAGCTGGTCCGAGAACTCCTCCAGATCCTCGAGGCTGCGGTAGAGCAGGCCGTTGCGCTCGAAGAAGGGCCCTCCCCCCGGTACGTAGGCGTCCTTGAACCGCTGGGGCCGCGCCGCGAGCGTGCGCACGAGCGCTTCGGCGCCGTCGCGGGCGAGCTCGGGGTTCTGGCCGTCGACCAGCACGATCAGCGAATTGCCGAGGAGCGGGAAGACCCGCGCGAATTCCCGGTGCCGCTGCATGAAGGGCAGGTCCTCTGCGATCAGGCGGAGGTTGTCGGAGTTCACGCCGAGATTGCGGACGGTGTAGACGCCAAGCAGCAGGGTGGCGACGGCGATCAGGGCGACGACGCCCCTCGCGCGGCGCCGGACGAACTCGATCCACGCGCAGAGCAGATCGGTGACTCGCGTCTCGAATAGGCCCGTCACCCGCGGCTCGCTAGCCTCGCGCGGTCCCGCCGCCCGCCCCGTCCGAGCGCAGCATCCCGCGCGCGAGCGCGATCATCGATCCCACGTCGGAGACGGTCGCGGGCAGCACGATCGTGTTCCCGGCCTGGGCCAGGTGACCGAACTGCTCGAGGTAGCGCTCGGCGATCCGCAGCTCCATCGCCTTGCTCCCCCCCTCTTCGCGCAGGGCGATCGCGATCCGGCGCAGGCTCTCGGCCGTCGCGGTCGCCACCGCCAGGATCGCCTCGGCCTCTCCCTCCGCCTCGTTGATCTGCTGCTGCTTCGAGGCTTCGGACTCCTTGATCACGCGCTGCTTCTGGCCCTCGGCCTGATTGATCCTGGCGTCGCGTTCACCTTCCGAGCCGAGGATGATGGCGCG
>Ga0184615_10002175_pt1 | contig 10566 bp, 10 predicted proteins | sample PLM4_65_coex_FD_133134 | JGI IMG/M metagenome (GOLD analysis project Ga0184615, IMG submission 133134) | Groundwater sediment microbial communities from an aquifer in East River, Colorado, USA - PLM4_65_coex | ecosystem: Environmental > Terrestrial > Soil > Riparian zone | place: USA: East... | reverse complement strand
GTGGGTCGAGCTGGCAGCCGGTGAGCGCCAGCCCCTCGACATAGCCAAGGTAGCGCTCGTCGGCCGTCCAGATCGTGCGCAGATCGCCAAGGAACGCGATCCGGCGATGGCCCAGGCCGACCAGCGCATCGACCATCCCGCAGATCCCGGCCGCGTTGTCGACGCTGACCTCCGGCTCGCCGAGCGCATGCGGCGACAGGTGGACGACCGCCGCGCCATCGGCGCGCATGGCCGCGAGGTGCCGCTCAATCTCCTCGTTGAGGGACGGGTCGTCGAGCCCGCTGCCGGCGAACACGACCGCGGCCGCGCGCATCGAGCGCAACAGCCGGACGTACGACCGCTCGCGCTCGGGGTTCCGTTCCGAGCTGCAGGTGATCACCAGGTAGCCGGCGGCCGCGGCGCCGTCCTCCACCCCCCGGACGACCTCCGCGAAGTACGGGTCCGTGATGTCGTGGACCATCACGGCCACGACCGGGACGCGGCTCTTGAGCAGCCCGCGGGCCAGCGCGTTCGGCACATAGTCGAGCGCCCGGGCCGCCTCGAGGACGCGCTCCCGGGCCGCCGCGCTGACCGGGTAGTCCGACGACGAGACCACCCGCGAGGCCGTCGCGGTCGACACGCCGGCCAGCCTTGCCACTTCGGTGATCGATGCCATGTGGTCCGGCTCAGTACGGGAACGGGAAGGACTTTGGCTCGTCGCGGACGGTCACCCATTGCCACTGGGTGAACTCGTCCCAGTTCGCCGCACCGCCGAACCGGCTGCCGTTGCCCGACGAGCCCATCCCGCCGAACGGGATGACCGCTTCGTCGTTGACCGTCTGGTCGTTGACGTGGACCATCCCGGACCGGATCCGCTGGGCGAACGCGAGGCCGCGCGAGGTCGACCGCGAATAGACCGCGCCGGCCAGGCCGTACTCGGAGTCGTTGGCGAGCGCCAGGGCCTCCTCGTCGGTTTCGAAGGCGACCACCGGGGCGACCGGCCCAAAGACCTCATCGGTCCAGGCCGGAAGGCCGGTCGTGACGTCGGCCAGGACGGTCGGGCGGTAGAACAGGCCGTCGTGGGTTCCGCCCACCGCGAGGCGAGCGCCGCCCTCGACGGACCGCCGGACGATCCCGTCCACGCGGGCCAGCTGCCTCTCGTTGACGATCGGGCCGAGATCGACATCCTCGCGGTACGGATCGCCGAGCCGGAGGCGCTTGGCCTTCTCCACCAGCGCGTCCACGTAGTCAGTCGCCAGGCTGCGGTGGACGATGTGCCGGCCGGCGGCGAAGCAGACCTGGCCCTGGAACTGGAACGACGCATAGGCCCCGGCCGATGCCGCCGCGTCGAGATCGGCATCGTCGAGGACGACGAACGCGTTGTTGCCACCGAGCTCGAGCGAGACCTTCTTGATCAGCCGCCCGGCGAGCTCACCGACGCGACGCCCGGCCGCCGTCGAGCCGGTGAACGACACGACGTTGACGTTCGGGTCGGTGACGATCGCCTCGCCGACGTCCGCCCCGCCGATCACCACCTGGAGCAGGCCCTCGGGCAGGCCGGCCTCGCGGAAGACCGCCTCGAATATCGCGCCGCCGGCCACGGGCGTCTGGGGATCGGGCTTGAGGACGACGGCGTTGCCCAGGGCCAGGGCCGGTGCCACGACCCGCATGCCGAGGACGCTCGGCGAGTTCCAGGGGGTGATCGCGCCCACGACCCCGACCGGAATCCGCCGGACCATCGACAGCCGCCCCGATTGCGCCGACGGCATCAGCGCGACATACGGCTGCGACGGCATGGTCGAGGCGTTGAGGATGTCCTGGACCGTGAAGTTCTGCTCGTGGTGCATCTTGCCGTGGACCGCCCCGGTCTCCCGCTGCGTCCAGGACCCGAACTCCGGGCGATGCGCTTCGTAGATGTCGGCGGCGCGACGAAGGATCCGGGCTCGCTCGACGTAGCTCGTCTCCGCCCAGGCGGGCTGGGCAGCGGCCGCCGCCTCCGCGGCGCGCGCGACGTCGGACGGGGTGGATCCCGAGATCGTCAGCAGATGGAGGCCGGTGGCGGGCTCGCGGGTCTCGCGGGTCTCGCCGGTGCCCGGGCGCCAGTCCCGAAGCAATGCGTCCAGCCAGGCGGTCGAGGCGGGTGCGGTCATGTCGTCTCCTCCGTGCGCCCGGGACCGGCCTCGGCCCGACGACCGGTGGCCGGATCGCGCCAGATCGGCCCACGCGCCAGGACCTGGTCGATCAGGCCTTCCTCGAGGTAGACCGGGTATTGCCACGAGTAGAGCGTCTTCGCCTCCTGGCCGGGATAGCCCAGGCGGTCGCGAACGTCCTTGTCCGTGTAGTAGCCGCCGACCACCGCGAGCAGCAGCGCGCCGTGCGCGTCCGGTTCATCCCGCTCGAGCGTCTGGAGACGTCCGGCGGGATCGTCACCGAGCTCCGGACGGAGTGCCTGCCGCAACGGCTCGACCAGGTCCGGCCGGGCGGTCAGTACGAACCGCAGGCGTGCCTCGCCGACGACCGCGCCGGCCGACGGCATCCCGTGCGCCTCGGGGATCAGCCGGTCGGCGATCGCGGCGAACGTCGCCCGCCGGCCCGGATCGATCGCGTCGAGCGGGGCCGCCGAGCCGCTCACAGCGGTACCTGCTGGTCGAACCGGGTCTCGACCATGTGGTCCGCCGCCCGCAGGGCCAGGGCGGAGATCGAGGAGGTGGGGTTGACCCCGGCCGAGGTGACGAAGCAGCTGCCATCGGCGACGTACAGGTTGGGCACGTCGTGGGTCCGGTTCCAGCGGTCCAGGACCGAGGTCTTCGGGTCGTCGCCCATCCGGGCCGTGCCCAGCAGGTGCCAGCCCGAGAAGCGCATGAGGCGGTCGACCTCGATCGTGTGCGCCCCGGCCTCCCGCAGCGATTCGGACGCCCGCTCGATGTGGAAGTCGAGCATCCGGCGCGAGTTATCGGAGATCTGGTAGTGGAGCTCGGGCGCGGGGATCCCGGACGAGTCGGTCAGGCTCGACGACAAGGCGACCTGGTTAGCCTCGTCCGGCAGGTCCTCGCCGAAGAGGCCCCAGTTCGCGCCACGACCCAGGTGCGAGCGCACGTGCAGGTGGTGATCGGGGCCCCAGGCCTGCGAGCCGGCCCGGCTCGGGAGCGCCGCGTTGATCGGCCCGAACGTCGGGGCGAGTCCCCACTTGGCGCCGCGGACGAAGCCCCGCCGCTCGTCGGTCTCGTAGAACTCGAACGACTCGATCGAACAGCCGAACTGGCCCTGCCAGCTCTCGAGGTCCTCGTCGAACAGCCCGGCGACGTTGGCGAACGGGTGCATCATCAAGCGACGGCCGACCAGCCCGGACGAGTTGGCCAGGCCGTCCGGGTGGCGCGACGACGCGGACAGGAGCAGGAGCCTGGCCGTACCGATCGCGTTGGCGGCCAGGACGACCACCCTGGCCGGCTCGAAGTGCTCGCGACCGTCGTCATCGAGCCAGGTCGCCCCGGTCACCAGCCCGGCGGCGTTCGTCTCGAGGCGACGCACCCGGGCGCCGGTCACGAGTCGTGCGCCGGCGTCGATCGCCTTCGGCCAGTGGGTCAGGTCGGTCGACGCCTTGGCGCCCTCGTTGCAGCCCTGCTGGCACGTGCCGCGCTGGACGCACGGCCGGCGTCCGTCATACGCGACCGACAGGATCGAGTTGGGCTCCGGCCACCAGTGCCAGCCAAGCCGGGTGTGGGCTCGCGCCACCTTGAGGCCGCCGGCCCCGATCGGCAGCGGCGGCAGCGGCGGATCTTCGCCACCGGGCGGGTAGGCCGGATCGCCACCCATCCCCGACACGCCGAACTCGCGGTCGGTCCGCTCGTAGTACGGGCGCAGCTCCTCGTAGGTCAACGGCCAGTCGTCAGCGACGCCGTCGAGCGAGCGGACCCGGAAGTCCGACGGCAGCATCCGGGGCCAGGCCCCGGCGAAGATCAGCATGGAGCCGCCGACCGCCGAGAACATCAACGGCGAGACGTCGGCGTCGCGCTCGTCGATCGGGTAGTCCTCGGGCAGGCCGCGAACGTTCGGACTGGTCGACCACTGCTTGCGCATGGTCAGCTCCCAGTCGAGCTCGGCGCCTCGATACTCGGCCTTGTCGTGCCAGCGGCCCTGCTCGAGACAGACCACCTTGAACCCGGCTTCCGACAACCGGCGGGCCACGACGCCGCCGGAGGCGCCTGCGCCGACGATCAGGACATCCGCGGGTTCAGTGGCCAAGGCTGACTCCTCCAGCGGCGTACGCTCGCCCCGAGGCGCCGACTCGCCCCGAGGCGCCATAGTAAAGCTTCTCTGTCGATGCACGCTCGCCCGAATCGCAGCGGCCGCCCGCGGCGATCCGCATTTCGGCAAGGGAGGACCGTTACGCGGCCCGCGCGAACGAAACGCCCAGCTCGAAGGCCCAAGTCAGGCGAATCTGGGCGCTATCGGTCTTCCGCAGCCAGTCTGCGCCGGACCCGGCCTGGCAGCTCGCGTTACGGTCCGCGGATGCCTGGCTGCGCCGTCGAGCGTGGCCTGCCCCCGGCGAGCCCTACCTCGGCTCGGAATCCCGCTCTGATCAGGCCCGGCTGAGCGTGCCGGCTGGCGCGAGAAGCCCGACTTCGGTCAGCACCCGGGCGAGATGGGCGCGTTCGTCGTCGCCGAGCGGCAGCAGCGGGCGGCGCACGTGGGCGGCCTCCAGGATCCCGAGGATCCGCAGGCACTCCTTGAGCCGCACCCGGTAGTCGCCGACCGGTCGAGCGAAGACCACGTCGGCGAGCCGCTGGACCCGCCGACCAAGCGCCCGGGCGTCGTCGATCCGGCCGTCGTTCCAGGCCTCGATCATGTCGGCCTGCTCCCGGGTCATCACCGCGCCAAAGCCGATCAGGGCCCCGGTCGCCCCGAGCATGAACGATTCCAGGATGAAGTTGTCATTGCCCGTCAGCAGGGTGATCGGCCGGGGCAGCTCGGCGATGAGCTGGGCCGTCTCCACGAACCGGCGGGCGTCGAACGACGCCTCCTTGATCGCGACGACGCCCTCGACCGAGGCCATGGCCCGGAGCGTGTCCGGCTCGAAGTTCAGACCGGCGAGGGCCGGCTGCAGCTGGAACAGGATCATCGGCAGCCCGACCTGGGCAATCGCCTCGTGGTAGCGAACCGGGACGCGGGGGTCGAGCGGCTCGCTGAGGTAAGCCGGAATCGGGAAGACCAGGAGCGCGTCGGCGCCGGCGGCCTTGAACTCGGTCGCCTGCCGGACCGCCGCATCCGTCGAGGGTCCGGCCAGGCCGGCGACGATCGGCAGATCGGTGACCTCGCGAACGATGCGCAGCACCCGGACCTTCTCGTCGTGGCTGAGATGCGGGCCCTCTCCGGTGTCGACGTTGATCGCAAGCGCGACCGGTCCCTGGCCGGCGATCCAGCCGATGTAGGAGCGCAGGGCGTCCTCGTCGATGCTGCCGTCGGCGTGCATCGGCAGGACGGTTGCCGGGATCAGGCCGTTCAGGTCGAGGGTCATGACTGCTCCGAGTGCTGGATCCTGCGGACGACGAGACCGCCCAATCTTGCCATCGCGCCCGGCCGGCCGCGCGCGACCGTCAGGCGACGACCTCGTAGCCCTGGACCTCGTTGTCGGTGAACAGCGCCTTCAACGCCGGCTGCAGGGCCTGGTGGACCTCGGAGGTTCGCCAGCCGGCGGCGCTGTCGGCATCCGCGAACCGGAACGTCATCTGGTAGCGGGTGGCGCTCTCGGCCTCGCGCAGGAGCTCGATCCGCACGAAGCCCGGCGACTTGGCCATCGTCTGGCCGTACTCGCCGGTGATGAACCGCTCGAACTCGTCGGTCTTGTCGGGGTGGACGTTGAAGGTGATGTGTCGCTCGATCACTGGGCGCCCTCGTGAATTGGTCTTACCAGTTGACCACTATACCAGCCGGGACTACGATGCCCCCAGGCGTCCATGCACAGGAGCGTACGACTGTTGAGTCGCCAGACGCGTGACACCGACGCACTTGCCCGCGACGCCGCGCCCGGGCACGAGCCCCGTTTCGCGGTCGTGTCGCGGAGCACGCTCCCCGAAGAGATCGCCAACCGGATGCTGACCCAGATCCGCGAGCAGGAGCTGCGCCCGGGCGACAAGTTGCCGCCGGAGCGCGACCTGGCCCGGATGATGGACGTGAGCCGACCGGTGCTGCGCGAAGCGCTCCGCGCGCTCGCCCTGATGCGCGTGGTCGACATCCGGCAGGGCGCCGGCACCTACATCACCTCGCTGGAACCGCAGCAACTCATCTCGCACCTCGACTTCGTGTTCTCGAAGGACAGCGTCGCCATGGCCCAGCTGCTCGAGGCCCGCCGGGTCATCGAGGTGGGCAACGTCCGTCTCGCCGCACGGCGGGTGACGGACGCCGACGTGGCCGCGCTGGCAGAGCTGGTCGGCGCGCTCGAGGCATGCATCGACGACCCCGACCGGTTCAGCGAGCTCGACATCGCGCTGCACGTCGCGGTCTGCGCGGCGGCGAACAACTTCCTCCTCCTCCAGTTCATGAACATCCTGAGCAGCCTCGGCCGGGTGAGCCGCGAACGGACCGGTGGCCTCCGATCGGTTCGGCAGGCCGCCCTGCGCGATCACCGGCGGATCGTCCAGGCCCTGACGGCCCGAGACCCGGACGCCGCCGAGGCGGCGATGGTCCGGCACCTCGATCACGTCGAGGCCGGTCTGCGGGCCGCCAACGAACCCGGCGCGGCGGTGGCCGCCGCCTCGGCGGGTCGGGTCCCGTGAACCTCAGCGGCAGCCGGACCCTCGACGCGCCGCGTGAAGCCGTCTTCGCCGCAATCTGCGATCCGGCGACGCTGCTGGCGGTCATCCCCGGCTGCCGCGCGATCGAGCGGACGAGCGAAACCGAGTACCGCGGCGAGATCGCGCTCCGACTGCCGGGCATCGTCGGGACCTACCGGACGGTCGTGCGGATGGCCGATGCCGACCCCCCGGGCTATGGTCGGCTCGAGGGCGAGGTCGTGGGGTCGCTCGGGTCGATCCACGGCCACGCGTCGTTCCGGCTCACCGACGCCGATGGCCGGACGACCGTCGACTACGACGGGCAGGCCGTGATCGGCGGGCCGCTCGCCCGGCTGGACAGCCGATTCATCGAAGGGCTCGCCGGATCGCTCATCGGCCAGGGCCTTGGCAACCTGAACACGAGACTGCAGCGCCACCCGCCCGCGGGTGCCTCGGGCGACCAATCGCCAACCATCAAGGAGACCCCGGCGTGACTGTCAGCAGCTACTTCCTGCCCCGCTCGCTGCCGGAGGCGCTCGAGATCCTGCAACGGCATGGCCCGGACCTGCTGGTGATGGCCGGCGGCACGGTGGCCATGCCGCTGATCAACGAGGGTCTCTCGATGCCCGGGGCGGTCATGGGCCTGCGCCGGGCCGGGCTCGACCGGATCGAGCGCACCGACGGCGCGCTCCGGATCGGCGCCACGGCAACGCTCACCCAGCTTCTCGACCAGGACGCCATTCCGGTGCTGCGCGAGGCCGCGCGAACCACCGGCAGCTGGGCGATCCGGAACATGGCGACCGTGGGCGGCAACCTCTTCACGCCACCACCCGGTGGCGACGTCGCGGTCGCGCTCCTGGCCCTCGACGCGAGCGTGATCCTGGCCGGCCCGACGGGCGAACGGGCCCTTCCCCTGGCGGACTTCTTCACCGGCTTCCTGACCAATCAGCTGGCACCCGACGAGCTGCTCGTCGAATTGCGGGTGCCCATGACGAGTGACCCCGCGGCCTGGGTCAAGTTCGGTCGCAAGCACGCGAACACGCCGGCGGTGGTGACCGTCGCGGCGCGTCTCCGCTGGAGCGGCGACAAGATCGCCGACGCGCGGATCGCGCTCGGTGCGGTCGGCCCCCATCCCATCCGGGCGCGCCAGGCCGAACAACGCCTGGTCGGCACACGCCTCGGGCCGGACGCGATCGCCGCCGCCGCGGCGGTGGCGACCGAGGACTGCGAACCGTTCACCGATGCAATCGCCACTGACTGGTACCGGCGGCGCATGGTCGCCATCTTCGTCGGCCGGGTGCTGGAGCAGCTGGCGCCGCGCGCCGAGCCTGAGGGCCGCTAGATGGCATCGACGATCGTCACCTTCGAGTTCGGCGAGCGTGAGGTCGAGGTCATGGTAAGGCCCATGACGACCCTCCAGATCGTGCTGCGCGAGCAGCTCGGCGCAACGGCGACCAAGGATGGCTGTCGCCAGGGCGGCTGCGGGAGCTGCATCGTCCTGGTCGACGGCGAGCCGGTCATGTCCTGCCTCCTCCCCGTCGAGGACATCGCCGGTCGCCGGGTCACCACTCTCGAGACCATCACCCCGGCCGAAGGGCTTCACCCCATCCAGCAGGCGTTCCTCGACAGCTACGCGTTCCAGTGCGGCTACTGCACACCGGGCATGGTCATGACCTCGAAGGCCCTGCTCGACCACCACCCGGACCCGAGCGGCGACGACATCGGTGAGGCGTTGGCGGGCAACGTCTGTCGATGCACCGGCTACCGGCCGATCATTCGAGCCATCGGCGTCGCGGCCGAGGCCCTCCGCGAGAGCGACGGGGAGCAGCCACGATGAGCGCGCGCCTGAACGTTGTCGGCCAGTCGGTCGCCCGGTCCGACGGGATCGGTCATGTCACGGGCCGGACCCAGTACACCACCGACCGGACCTTCCCGGGCATGCTCCATCTCAAGATGGCCCGGAGCCCGCTCCATCACGCGCGGATCAAGGGCATCGACCTGTCGGAGGCGGAGCGCGTTCCTGGATTCGTCCGCGCCCTGACCGCCAAGGACGTCCCGCACAATCGATACACGATCCTCGGGCTCATCGGCGTCGAGCCCGAAGAGGAGTTCGTGCTGGCCGAGGATCGCGTCCGCTTCAAGGGCGAGGCGATCGTCGCGATCGTCGCCGAGACGGAGGAGGCGGCGTTCGAGGCCGTCTCGAAGGTCCGGCTCGACCTGGAAGAGCTCCCCGCGGTCTTCGACGTCGAGGAGGCCCTAAAGCCGGGGGCTCCGATCGTCACCCACTGGGGCAACAACACGTTCATGTACGAGGGGCATCCCTGCCGGCGGGTCCGCCTCGGAGACGTGGAGCGCGCCTTCGGCCAGGCCGACCACATCATCGAGGGCGTCTACAACACCAGCCCGATCGAGCATGCGCCGACCGAGACGACCGGCTGCATCGCCGTCCCCGAAGCCAACGGCCGCTACGCGGTCTACACCAACACCCAGGCGCTCTATTTCAGCCTCGACAACACGGCGATCATCCTGCAGGTTCCGGGCAGCCGGCTCCATTTCATCGGTGGGACGGTCGGCGGCGGCTTCGGCGGCAAGGTCGACGTGATCGTGGAGCCGATCGCGACCCTGGCGGCGATGAAGACCAACCGGCCGGTGAAGTTCAGCTACAGCCGCTCGGAGGAGATGCAGGTCTCGTCGACCCGGAGTGCGTGGCGGATCTACCTGAAGGACGGCGTCACGAGCGACGGCCGGCTCATCGCCCGCAAGGTCACGAGCTACGCGGACTCGGGGGCATACAGCCGCCAGACCCCGTATGCGCTCACCAAGCACGCCGCCAATGCAGCAGGCCCATACAACATCCCGAACGTGTCGATCGACGCCTACTGCGTCTTCACGAACCGCCCGCCCACGAGCGCCATGCGCGGTTTCGGGATCACGATGGCCTCGTTCGCGCTCGAGGTCCAGATGGACAAGATCGCCGAGCGGGTCGGGGTCGATCCCTGGACGATCCGCTTCCTGAACGCCTACCGGAACGGCGACATGAAACCGCATCGGAAGCTGGCTGAGGACGCGACCCTGATCGAGACGATGCAGGCCGCGGCGACGCTCGTCGGGCACGAGCTGCCCGACGAGTTCAAGGCGATGACGTCGGCGCCACGTGCCGGCAGCCACGTGGAGGGCAGGTAGATGGCCAGGTTGCGCGGGACGGGCATGGCCGTCGTCAACTATCCGACCGGCATGAACCTGGGCGGCGACCCGTCCCAGGCGCTCGTCCACGCGACGACGAGCGGATCGTTCGTGGTCACCCTGTCGGCGACCGATCTGGGCCAGGGCCTCCGAACCGTGATCGGCCAGATCGCCGCCGAGACGCTCGGCGTCGAGTACGGCGAGGTGATGGTCGACACCGCCGACACCGACACCGGACCGCACGACATGGGGACCTTCGCCAGTCGCGCCACCCCCCGGGTGGGGAACGCGGTGACCGCCGCCGCAGTCGAGGCACGCCAGGCGCTGCTCGACGTGGCCGCCGAGGAGCTCGAGGCTCCGGTCGACGAGCTCGAGCTGGACGGCCACGGCAACCTGATGGTCCGCGGCGTCCCGGCGCGGTCGCTCAAGGTCGCCGACGTCGCGGCGCTCGCCCAGTTCAAGTACGGCCGGACGATCGCCGGCCGCGGCAGCTTCATGAAGCCGCGGAGTCCGGTCGACCCCGAGACCGGTGCGATGGACCCCGATTCGACCGAGGCGCACGCGGCCACGGTGGCCGAGGTCGAGGTCGACACGGAGACCGGCGAGGTCACCGTCCTGAGCATCAAGAGCGCCT